>JGIcombinedJ30088_10000962_pt1 | contig 30511 bp, 18 predicted proteins | sample PinacodermPK_FD_30088 | JGI IMG/M metagenome (IMG submission 30088)
TGAAAACAGCCGTGGCTGCCGCCGTTATGCCGATATGTGCGGGCGGCACAGGCCAGGCATGGCGGCTGTCCTGATGGCAAAGGGACGCCCGTGCAGCGAGTCGGTGCAGTGGGCTATGAGGGACAGGGCGACTGTGCTATTCGCACAATGATTGGCGCGCGTTTTTGGCACACTTGGTAGTGTCGCCGCGTGCGGGGCTGACTTATGCTTTAACTGTTCAGTCAACCGTCCCGTTGCAAGAGGAGGCAATACTCGATGAGTTTACCAGCCGCAGAAGTCACACTTACAGCCCCGGCTCCTACGCCGCAGAGCAACGGGAATGGCAAGGCTAACGGCAAAAGAAAGCTAAACAAGGTTGAGTTGCTTAAGTTGCAAAAGAGCCCTCTCAGTCTCATCCATGACATATACCGGTGGGCTGACGAAGGGTTCGATGCAATTCCTCCGGAATTCTACGATCTCTTCAAATGGCACGGATTCTTCTATCGCAAGCAGACGCCGGGGTACTTCATGTTGCGAATGCGCATCTCGAACGGGGTCGTGACTTCCACCCAGCTGCGGGCAATCGCGGAACTGTCGCGTGATTATGGACGCGGGGCGGGAGACTTTACGACGCGGCAGAATATCCAATTGCGCTGGATCACCATCGAAGACATGCCGGCCATTATCGAGAAACTGCAGTCGGTTGGCCTTGGCGCCGAGCAGACGGGAATGGACAACTTTCGCAATGTCACCGGCTGTCCTCTGACCGGCCTTACGGGCCATGAACTGGTCGACACAAGGCAGTTAACAGCCGCTACGGCACTCTCGCTTCTGGGACCGGAATTTGAAAACATTCCCCGTAAGTTCAATATCTCCATCAACGGCTGCCGACTGGACTGCACGCATGCGCAGAGCAACGACATTGGCTTGACGCCGGCAATTGGGCGCATCGGAAATCGCGCTGTACCGGGTTTCAATGTGGTGGTTGGAGGGCATATGGGAAGCAGGAACCCGCATCTTGCCGTCCCGCTAGACGTGTTTGTACGCACTTCACAGGTGACCGCTTTTTGTCGCGCCATTTTGACCGTATTTCGCGACAACGGCAAACGGGGGGTACGGGGCAAGGCCCGGTTGTGGTATCTGATCGAGGAATGGGGCATTGACCGCTTCCGCGACGAAGTAACGAAGGTGCTGGGTGAGCAACTGCCATCTGCGGGCGCCTGCCAGCTTTACCGCGATCCAGACCCGCTTGAACAGGATCATGTGGGCGTTCATCCGCAGATCCAGGATGGGCTGAGCTATGTAGGCATGGTAGTGCCCACAGGCCGCGTAACAGCTGGACAACTCTTTGCGCTGGCTGACCTGGCCGACAGATACGGCAGCCGTGAAGTGCGCCTGACCAACGATCAGAATGTGATCATCCCTAACGTCGCCAACGAAATGCTCGAGGAACTGCTGGCGGAGCCGCTGTTGGAAGAGTGGAGCCCTTCGCCTTCGGGTGTCATGCGGGGACTGGTCACATGTACGGGCATCGATTATTGCCATTTCGCGCTCAACGACACCAAGGGAATCTCGCTGGCGATAGCGCGCAAGCTGGAGGAGCGTCTACCCGATCGGGACAAAGTCGTGCGCCTCAATGTTTCGGGTTGCGTTCATGCTTGCGGGCGTCATCGGCTGTCCGAAATCGGGCTGGAGGCAACCCGACTGCGGCGGGATGGAACGGTGATCGACGGCTTCAACATCTTCGCCGGCGGGTGCCAGGGCGAAGACGCCAGGCTTGGCGTTGAAGTACATAAGAAAGCAACAGTTGAGGAAACTACCGAACTGCTGGCAGAAGCAATTGCCGCCCGCTATCAGTCCGACACGGTTTTAGCCCCGGCTATAGCGTAAGGTTCACACCAGGTCCCACGAATAAGGAGAATCCCCCGATGGACTTCAAGAGCAAGGCCACCAAGATTGATCTCTTCAGTTTCAAAACACCTCAGATGCGAGCCTTCCACGTAACCTGGTTTGCGTTCTTTCTCTGCTTCTTTGGCTGGTTTGGCATCGTGCCGATGATGAAAGGGGACAACGGCGTCATCGCGACGCTCGGTCTCAGCCCCGCTCAGGTAGGCAACTCGGTCATTGCGGCGGTCTCGCTGACTATCATTGCGCGCCTGATCATCGGGCCGATGTGTACACGGTTCGGCTCGCGAAAAGTATACACGTTCTTGCTGGTGCTGGGTTCGCTGCCTGTGATGGGCATCGGCCTCGCGCAGACGCCAACGCAATTCATCCTTGCCCGCGTCCTGATCGGCACGATCGGCGCTGCTTTCGTAATCACTCAATACCACACGAGCGTCATGTTTGCTCCCAATGTGGTGGGGGCGGCAAACGCGACTACCGCTGGTTGGGGCAATCTGGGCGGGGGCGTAACCCAGGCCGTGATGCCCCTACTGCTTGCTGCTACGCTGACCTTTGTGCCCGCGGCGATGGGCTGGCGGGTAGCGATGGTCGTTCCCGGGCTAGCCATGCTCATTACGGCCGCGGCCTATTGGTTCCTGACCCAGGATGCGCCCGAAGGCAACTATTCGGAGCTGCGCGCCCGCGGCGAAATGCCGCCGGCGTCGGCGGCACGCGGAACGTTTATGGAGGCCATCAAAGATTCGCGCGTGATCGCGCTGTTTTTCATTTACGCTGCCTGTTTTGGAATTGAGCTGACCATAAACGGCACCGCGGCTCTCTACTTCTTTAATCGTTTCGACCTGAACCTGGCTACGGCGGGCCTCGTCGCCGGCCTTTTCGGCCTGATGAACATCTTCGCCCGATCAATGGGCGGCCTATTCAGCGACTTCATCAACCGCGGCGGCGGTCTTCGGGGGCGAGTCCAGTTTCTCTTTATATGCCTCCTTCTGGAGGGAGTCGCGCTGGTACTTTTCGCCAACATGGGCGTGCTGGCGCTTGCGATCCCCGCGCTGATCATATTCAGCCTCTTTGTGCAGATGTCCGAGGGAGCAACCTTTGCCATCGTTCCCTATGTCAACAAGCGAGCCATGGGAGCAGTGGCCGGCATCGTCGGAGCTGGCGGCAACTTCGGCGCGATGCTGGCGGGTTTTCTCTTCCGGCGGGAGGCCGATATGTTTGGTCAGTCGTACATGATTCTGGGCATCCTTGTAGTGGTATGTGCCTTCATGGCCTTCATGGTGCGCTTCTCGGAAAGCGAAGAGAAGGCCGCTGCCGAGGAGACTGCGGCGCGTCTGTCCGATTCCGGCGAGTCTGTCCTTACCGGCGCCCGTTAATCGCCCAGAAGCATCTTAGCTTGGCCGGCCACTGTAACTCGACAGACTGCGTCGGACAGATGCTTTAAGACGTTCAAGTCACGATACGGAAAACTATGACATCTCGAAACGGCTCGCGTGCGAATGGAAACGCCAACGGCAAAGTTGACCGCTGGCACGACACATACTGCCCCTATTGCGGCGTTGGATGCGGCCTGCGGGTAGGGGTAAGCAACGGGAAAGTCGCCAAAGTCAGGGGGAATCCCGATCATCCCTCGACTTTGGGGGATCTTTGTCTCAAGCCGATCCACCTGCCTGGCGCCTTAGACACACCGGACCGCATTCGCGAGCCGCTTATGCGAGCCAACGGGCGAGGCAGGGGCACGCCCAGCGCCGATACCGGATTTCAGAGCGTGACATGGGAAAAGGCGACGACCTACATTGCAGAAAAACTGAAGCATATAATTGAAGAGCACGGGCCCGGGGCGGTGGCGTTCTACGGATCGGGCCAGTTTACNACTGAGGACTATTATGTCGCCAACAAGCTGCTCAAGGGGTTCATTGGTTCAAACAATTTTGATGCCAATTCGCGGCTCTGCATGGCCTCAGCCGTTGCCGGATATGTTACGGCGCTTGGGTCCGACGGGCCGCCGCCAGCCTACGAGGACATAGACCACGCTGACTGTTTCTTCCTGATTGGCAGCAACATGGCCGATTGCCATCCAGTCCTCTTCAATCGCATAAGGCGACGAAAAAAGAGCGATCCCGAAAACGTCAAGATTATTGTGGTTGACCCCAGAGAGACACGCACTGCGGCAATCGCCGATCTCTTTCTGCCGATCCGCCCCGGTTCGGATGTGGCCTTGCTCAACGGCATGATGAATGTACTGTGCAGTGACGGAAAAGTTGATCAGGCGTTTATCGCTGAACACACCAGCGGGCACGAAGAACTGCTGGACACGATAGGAATGTTCCCGACGGAAGCGGCCGCCAGAGTATGCGGCATCGATGAAAGTGACCTGATCCAGGCTGCGCGCCTTTTTGGAGATTCGCAGGGCGTGCTCTCCTTCTGGAGCATGGGATTGAACCAAAGCGTGAACGGGGTTGCCAAGAATCAGGCTGTAATAAATCTGCATCTGGCAACAGGTCAGATTGGCAAGAAGGGCAGCGGCCCNTTTTCTCTGACCGGGCAGCCCAATGCCATGGGCGGGCGCGAGGCCGGGGGACTNTCCCACCTGCTACCGGGCTATCGTACGATCGCCAATCCTACGCATCGTCAGGAGGTGGAGGAGTTTTGGGGGACGCCGGAAGGACGCATTGCCCCCAAGCCCGGTTTGGCCGCGGTCGACATGTTCGACGCCGCGGCCAGGGGCGAGGTCAAGGCGATGTGGATTATGTGTACCAATCCGGTCGTTTCCATGCCCAACATCGACGTAATTGAAAAGGCAATGTCGAAGCTGGAACTGCTCGTCGTGACCGATGCCTACCATCCGACCGACACGACGCAATACGCCCATGTGCTCTTGCCGGCCGCGCAGTGGTCGGAACGGGAGGGCGTGATGACCAATTCGGAGCGGCGCATCACCTATCTCCCCCGCATGGTGGAGCCTGTCGGCAAAGCCAAACCGGACTGGAGAATCGTCGCCGATGTGGCCGCGGCAATGGGGTTTGCGCAAGATTTTGAATTTGAGTCGGCTGAGGATGTATTTAACGAGTTTACACAGCTGACCAAGGGTCGCGTTTGCGATTACAGCGGTGTCAGCGTAGGCCGGCTGAAGGCCGAAGGACCGCTCCAGTGGCCGGTACCCGGCGCCGACCATCCCGGCACAGCGAGGCTTTACTCGAGTCTGCATGACGGTCGAACCACGCAGCCCGGCGTCGAAAATTGTGCCGAAGATGGACGCGACGCAAAGGCGGCGGCCGCACAATTCTCAGAGAGCACGGCGGCCGTCTTCGCCACGGCCGATGGTAAAGCGAAGTTCAATACTCCTGAATTTGTGCCTCCCGCCGAACTGCCGAACAGAAAATTTCCTCTGCTTCTGACCACTGGCCGCTTGCGAAATCAGTGGCATACGATGACCCGGACCGGCAAGTCGGAAAGCCTAATGAAGGGCGCCCGCGAGCCTTTCCTGGAAATTCATCCGGTCGATGCGGTTCGACGTCAGATAGAAGAAGGAGATGTGGTTGAGATTCGGTCACGCAGGGGCAGGGTCTGGGCCAAAGCGCGTGTGACTGAGAAGATCCGGGAGGGTGCCTGCTTTATGCCCTTTCATTGGGGGCGGCTGGCGGGCCGATTCGATGCCGCGAACAACGTGACTTTGGCCGAGGTGGATCCGATCTCTCTGGAACCTGAGCTCAAGGCATGCGCGGTCGAAGTGCGGCTGCGCCCGGGCTATGAGGCCATCCGGGCTACTAAGCTTTTTCAGGGTCTGGCCAAAGCTATCAAGAGATAGGCGGAGTTGGCTGCAACGGCACATTGTAGTAGATGCGGCCATTGTCCGGCCTGGTCGGTAGCGACGCTTGCTACACCCCCTTACACAACCCGTCCCAGCCTCCCGATTCATCATTACACGACCCCGAAATTATACTTCTCTTTGCGCACGCGCAGGTCGAAGTAGTACAGAACGACGGCGGTGACGTGGAACGGCGCGGCGATGATGTACAGCAGTTTCGAGACGGCAAAACTGAGACCGAACATCCTTGCTTGATCAACAGCGGGGAACAGGGCCTTCACTGCAGAATCCACCGCCAGTCCCATCACTCCGCCGACCAAGCCCATAACGAAGAGTATGAGCAGGAGATAGCCGATGGTGCGCAGTACAAATCCCCTGCTGAGATTCCAGCTGCGGCGTAAGGATTGCAGCGGTCCCGTTCCCTCGGCCATCAAGGCGACTTCGGCAACCCGCCAGCGAGTCGACAGGTAGAACAGAGGTATTGGAATCAGGAGTCCGGAAAGACAGATTCCGGTGCCGCCCCACAGAGCACTGCCCAGCACTTTGAAGAACAGCTCCGCTTGGCCAGGATTGGCCGGGGTGGAGAACGCGTCGGAAATCTCGGCAAGGGAAAGGTCAGAGTTCAGGAATCCGACCCAGATGGGTGCCGCCAGTACTAGAACTACGCCGCTGAACACTGTCATCATTGCCACCGCTATGCCGATATGAGCGGGCAGGCGGCGCAGGCCACGCATGGCGGCTGTCCTGATGGCAAGGGGACGCCCGTGCAGCACGTCGATGCAATGGGCAGTGAGGGACAGGATGACGATTGAGTCGACGGGCCAGACCAGGAGAGAGATGAGGATGCTGGTGGTGAGATTGTCTATGAGAAGGAGAGAGAGTGCGGCGACCGGGAGGTAGAATATGGCGGCTGTGCGCAGGAGGATGCCGCGGTGGGTGGGGTAGAGGGCTATTGCGCGGGCAAGCAGTTGGCCGATGGTTGAGGGGGTGGGGGTTGGGGAGGGGTGCATTTGGGGTGATGGCTGGTTGAGGTGCGGTGGGGAGGCACGCCTCTTTTTCAGGTTTCGAGAAAGTCTTTTGACAGCCCTGAATTCATTTTCGTAGCTACTATCCTCCTACTTTGTTATAGGAACTGCAACATTGATTTAACTCCCATATTTGGGATGAAGTTCAAGCAGGAAGTTCTCAGATCGTTTGCTTACGGTTGTCTGAACTGTGATTTGGGGGATTTGAGAGATGGGCTGCAGTTGCAGGAGAACGATGGATTTCTGTGCAGAGGGTCTTACTTCGTCGGTTGTAAGGGCGGTTCGCGGCGGCACAGTAGTTTGGCATGCGCCCCAGAGCAATCGCATCCAGAAGGGCTATACTTTCCTACTTACCTAGCCATGTTGACAGTGTAGGCAATTCGTAGGTATTTCGTGGGCTCTTCCGCCCTTATCGTATGCTTTGCGTAGATAAAGCGTAGGCACGAAATGCAAAATGTAGTATATCAGGTGGTCCAGTTCTTGGGGCCCACAGAATCGGTTCGAAAGTCCCATATGAAGTATTCGGTCGTTTTCATAATTCTGTCGGAGGTCCGATGGGTCTATGATGGTTCTCCGTTTTCGTTGGGAACACTCGTCGGCTCACAACCGACATTGCCTCTGCGTAAGTCGTACTTTTTCCATTCGGGGACATGGACTGTTAACAGTGCTTTGAACAGTTTTCCGTGGTTAGGAACTCGTAGATGCAGCAGTTCGTGGGCGATGACGAAGTCCTGGAAGCCCGCTTCCTGGTCGGCCAGATCGCTTGCCAGCGTGATGGTCCCAGATGTGGAGCAGGAGCCCCATTTGCGGGTCATCCGTTGAACCCGCACAAGACGCGGTGTAACTGAGAGCCGTTGCGCCCAGAAATCGACCCTGTTACGGATATACCGGCGGCGTTCCTCATGAACGTGTATCTGTGTCTGCATCCAGCAGGATTCCGATTATGTGATCGACAATGCGGCGGCGTTCATCGGCGTGAACTGCGATAAGCGGGCGATACAGTGAGGCGCGCAGCTTTCGTCTTTCGTCGGAGTTGCCGGCTGCGTTCGAAAAACGGTCCAGCAACGTCTCTGCTTCGCGCGCCAGTTCTTCTGCAGAAATCGCGAAGTCGCTGAGCGTCTTGTCCTCCTTGAGAGTCCAGTAGACGGCAAAGGCGCGACTGGACAGGCCGCTTGCTTGCGCGGCGCTGACCGTCTCTTCCTTTTCCCTGGCCATTGCCTCTATCTGAAGCATCGCCAGAACGCTGGAAATTGCGCGGGCCTGAAGTTCTTCGAGGATGCGGTCGGCGCGCTCTGCGAGCGTCCGAAGGACGGGCGCCATCTCCGGGTTGGTTTCCATCTCAGCTTGTAGGATCCGAACAAGATTGAAAACTTTGGCTTCGTCTGAGCCTGGCTCATCCTGGAGCGCTTTGATGGTACGAACGTCGAATGTGACTGACGGCCCTTCACGGACGAGGCCTCTCTGCGTAGCGCTTCTTTCCACCAGTTTTTGGGTCTTTTTTGCCAGGTCCACCACGTATTCGAAGTTGTCGGCGTAGGCGTTCCGCACAGTGGCATAGAGTTCGGCAAGCCTCTTGTACGTTTCGATGTGATCGCGCAGTTCGGGCGAGGGGGAAAGGATTTCCCAAAGCAGTTCGATCTCTTTGTAGGCGTCGAAGAACTCCTCGCGACGATTCTTGTCCAGGAAGGGTCCATACACGATCTGTTCCAAGCGCTCGTCCGCGCCGCCGCTTCCTCCGTCTCCCAAGTAATCGGCCTCCGCTTTCGCCAGCTTATCGAGAAGATCCTGTAGGAGAAGGTCGAGATCCTCGATTACCCCGCTGACGTCGGCCGAGTCGAACCGCAGCGCTTTTTCCAAAGCGGCCAACACGCCTACATAGTCGACGACGAGGCCAATGCGCTTGCTGACGCCGTTGGCGTCTACATAAGGTCGGTTCACGCGCGCGATCGCCTGCAGCAGAACATGATCGCGCATCGGCTTGTCCAGGTACATGCAGTAGAGCAGCGGCGCGTCAAAGCCGGTCAGGAGCTTATCGGTGACGATGAGAATTCTAGGATCCTCGCCCGCTTTCTTAAACATCAAACGCGTGTCTGCCTCGCGTTCCGGCAAGAGCTGTAGCTCAGCAACGAGCGGGCGCTCAAAGCTGTCATTGATGTTTTCTGTGTAGACGGGCACGCTCCAATCGGGCGAAAGATGATTATCGAGCGCGCGTTTGTATTTGGCGCAGGCCTCACGGCTCACCGCGACGAGAAACGCCTTGTAACCAAGCGGGTCTACGTTGTCCTTGAAGTGCTCCGCCACGGAGGCCGCGACCTTCTCGATGCGGTCATCTGCTGACAGGAAGGTTCGCAATCCCACCGCCCGGTCCAGGATCCTGTTCAGCTCCTCGACATCGGTAATCTCTTCCTCTGCGGCCAGCTCGAAAAACTCCCGGTTAAGCCGGTCGGCAGGCACGGCCATTTCGCTTGGCGCCATGGTGTAGCGCAGCGGCAGCGTCGTTTCGTCCTCTATTGATTCCTGGATCGAGTATTTGTCGAGATAGCCCTGTTCATCGTCAGCGCCGAAAATCTTGAAGGTCCCTTCCCCCTGTTCGGTCCTGGAGATCGGCGTGCCGGTGAAACCGATAATGGTTGCATTGGGAACGGCTGCCATCATGTAGGTGCCGAGGTCTTTAGCGACCGAGCGGTGCGCTTCGTCGATGAAGACGTAGATGTTATCGCGGGTGTTGGCGTCCTTATCGATCCCTTCGAACTTGTGGATCATCGAGACAATCAGACCGCGTTTGTCGGTTTTGAGCAGTTCCTGCATTTCGAACTTGGAATTTGCCTGCCAGTGTGGGATATCCTGCTGCTGCATTTCGCCCAAGAGCCTTTCAACCCAACCTTTGAGTTGGCCTTCAAGTTCGATACGGTCAACCACGAGAATCAGGGTTGCGTTCCTGAACTGCTCTTTGTCTTCAAGGATAAGGCGGGCGGCGGTCAGGAGCGTAAAGGTTTTGCCGGAGCCTTGCGTATGCCAGATCAGGCCGCGCTGTTTAGTCCGGTCTTTACAGCGGGAAACGATCTTGTCGATGGCGGTGCGCTGGTGCTGGCGCAGGACCGATTTGCGCGTTTCGCCATCCTCGACGTAGAACAGAATCCATTCCCGGAGCGTACGCAGAAAGTCGGTCGGCTCAAAGAAGGACTGTACGGCGAACCTGTAGGTTTCATCCGGCTGTTGCTTCCAGCGCGCCATGTAGCGACGGTTGACGTTCCAGGTCACGCCGTACCAGTAATCGAGAAGATGGGTTACGTTGAAGAGTTGGGGGGCGATGAGCAGTTCGGGCGTCTCTTCTTCGTAGCGCCTGAGTTGGGAGACGCCATGTTCGATGGCGTTGCTGTCCTTGGGGTTCTTGTGCTCGACGATGGCGACCGGGACGCCGTTGACGACGAACATGACATCGGCGCGGTTGCCCTTGCGTGCGGGGGGCTTGAGCCGCCACTCCCAGGTCACATGGAAAGTGTTTTCCGCCGGGCGGTCGAAATCGACGATTTGAACGCGGCGGGAGCGCTCCTCGGTCTCGTCGTACATTTGGCGCTCGCCGCGCAACCAGGCGAGCATCTGACGGTTGCCCTCAATGGTCGGCGGGATCGCCTCCAGGCGCTCAATGACCTGGCGTTTGGCGTCGGCGGACATCCACGGGTTGAACCGGGTGAGTCTTGTTTCAAGCTCTTCGCGGAATAACATGCCTGCTACGCCGCCGCGTTTCTCTCTGGCAAGCTGAGGCGGGATCTCGGCCCAGCCAATCTCGCCTGCATAGCGGACCATCGGGAATTGGACGGTTTCTGCTTCAGTCAGGTTGCGTTCAGTCATGTTGACCGGACTCAGGCGGATTGCCTGGCCTCGATTGATGGTCAATAGTTTGGTACGCTCCCTGACGTTCCGGCATCGTTCGTGTGTGTGTGAGGTCCGCGCTGGTTACGGCGCGCGCCTGTGATGGCCGCACAGTGGCGGTCACCGCTGTTTTTCCATCCAGGGAGATAAACTCCACGACAAAGGCTTCGTCATGGGGGTGGATGTAGAGGATGGAGCCGACATCGCCAGGCTTCAGTTCTTCTCCCTCGTCACCAAACACATCGGCAGTGAGCACGATCTGCTCATATTCCTCGAACACATCTCACCTCCTGCGTGGGTGCGCCGTGATGAGCCTGGGATTTTCGCTCCCATGGTCGATCTGCCAGACAGTTCTCACCCACGGATTGCGCCCGTCGGGCGTCTTTATCGTCCCATCCACGTGACAGAGTGCGCCGCATGTCGAACTAAACTCTACACGCCCAACAAGATCGAATACAAGTGCTTTCCTAGGATCAACGAATACATCAGCAGCAAGCCCGACCTTACAAATGATATATCACATAGCGTCTTGAGTCTTTCTCGGTATCGGGATCTCTATTCTCAGGGTATTTGCGAAACGCGCGTGTTTCATCTATGCGGATGCCTAATACTCTTCGATAACGGCGGCAGACATCAGTCAAGAAATCACGACGCACCCGCAATCGTACCCCAAAGGAGATTTTATTCCGGGTGTATGCACTATTCTGATAACCCTCCTGCCATACCTCGTACTTGGCGACAACTCTACCTTCTTTAGTGAGGTCGAACCCTTCAAATACGAGATTAAATTCCTCAATAATGAAAGATGCTAGCGTGCAGACGCTCCAGTACCCGAAAAAGGTGCGAGGATTCGGATGCTCGGCGATAAGCGGAAAGCAATCGTCATTAACATTCAAGCTAGCGACTCCTCTATTCAGAAGTATATCGCGGGCTTGCTCCAAGGTAACTGGCATCGCCCAATGGGGCATGATTGGCTCTACCGCAAACTCAAGTTCCTCCAGTGCGTGGGACCCGCCGTACACCTGCAGTGGGATAAGTGTTGCTTGCGACATTAGCTCTTGAGAATAGGGTACGTGGGACCTCTCGTCCTCCTCTCGCAGAATCCGCTGTTCGAATACCGTGATCCAATCGGCGCTCTGTTCCTCAAGGCCATCATTTCCGATTTGAAACGCTTCCATCTCGTCGAGTTCTTTGAACCATGCTCCCTTATCAATTACACGAAGCATCTTGATGTCCAGAGGGCGCGTCATAATTCCTCGAACTATATATTCAGGATCAACTGCCTGGGTTGTTTGCCAAAGCCAATGAATCTGATCATGACTCAATTTCATTTTTGCGGCCGCTTCGTTGAGGATGCTCCAGACCGCATCTGTCGCTAATTCGTGGAATTCTGTCGTGATCCAGACAATAGGCCAACCCTGTGGATGAACACGTCCGTCCCAGTCATCTTTGATACGAGAACGCTCCTCGTACATAGACCAGTCTTGAGCGCCAAGGTGTTCTTCGATGGCAGCTCCAAGACTTCCGGGGCTGACTTGAAGAATCTTCTCCGCTAAGTTTACTTGGTCTAGGAAGTCCAAAAGAGTGTGTTGTCTGAGAAAGTGTGAGAATGAGGCGCTAGGGCTCGATGACAACCTGTAGGTCGGATATGATACGGTGGCCGAATATATCCTGTCGATACGCTGAATCGCATTAGCAACGGAAGATTCCAGTGGCGAGACTTCTCTTATACGCTGAAGAATGTACATCGCCGTCTGTCGGCAAAGAAAATCCTCCCGGTCGAGGATGTAGGATAGCTTCTGTTGATGCGAAACCAACAGATCGGGCCTCTGAGCAGCGAGTGTATGAAGAATCATCAGTAAACGGCGAAGAATCCTTCCTGAAGACGACAGCGCTTTGCTGATAAGAGGCGGAATTGCGCTTTGGGGTCGAGCAATCGCCAATCTTGCGAGTGCTCGAATCAATCTCTCCCCGAGGTCGATTTCTTGCGTACCCAGCTCTTCCAGAGAAAACTGGAGTATGCGCTGATTTTCGTCGAAATCTGGTTCCGCACATTCTTTCAGCCAAACATAGTCATTGCCCTGAGGCAGTTGAGCAAACATACTTTCGCAATGTGTCAGATGATCATTGAAGACAGCTTCAAGCAGGCATGGTTCATTCAAAACATCCAACCCCGCCGCCGCGAAGGGGGACGTAACATAGCCACCTCCAGATCCGGTTGCCGAATTGTAGCACTTCCTTAGCAAATATGTTTCTGCTGCTTCCCGATTTTGTTTTGCAACGGCTGTAAGGTACTTGGCATTGCTTCGCCAAGGGTTCCAGTCGTAATCGCAGGCGTAAGCTAAGCCGAAGCACTTAATGGCAGTTTCCTGCTCGCCAAAATCCAGAAAACGTTCTGCCAAGCCTGCAATGAGAGTCGGCCTCTCAATGCTCCCCCGCAATTCGACGTAATCCTTGATTGTAATGAGTTCCTCCAAAGAACGTGCTTTAGCAATGTGATGGCGTAATATTTCGTCGAACAGCTCGGGTTCGTAGAAGCGGTCATTCTGCGTTTTCAACTTTTCGAGTGTCTCAAGGAACTCAGAAAAAGACGTCCTACATATTTCAGCTATGTCTTCTTCAATTATGGATTCCCCATCCAGTATGAAACTTGATGGGGTGCCGCCACCTCTTGGGACATCATCTCCTTCGTCACCATCTGGATTGGAAGGAATAGAGAACTCATCCTTGAGATCGTCAGGCCAATGCCCGGGAGCGACCTCTGTCAGAACGAAATGCCTGTAGCGATCCTCAAAGGTTCTTTGTATATCTTCTGAACAAGATCTACGGACGAGTTCGACGATGTGTCTCCTGGCCTTAGCGGTGGTGTTTTGATTGGTGAAAGATTCGGTAAGACACCACAGATACTCAGGATCTCCATCTTTTGCGCTTAACAAATATTCCTCTAGGCAGTTCTCCATCTTCCATCTTGCAATTGAATGAGAGAAATGTCTGAGCAGTTCGAATGCCGCTTGGCGACTGACAACGAGCACGGCGGAAAAGGCTTCTTCCGTGAAATGCTTTGTCCCCCGACCGTCAGTGAGATGGGGCATCCATTTCACCATCCACAGGACACGAGCGCACCTCTCAAGTGCCATTTCGGGCTGGTGCTGGTTCACCAGTCTCAGAACATCGATTAGGTGTGACAGCGTGGTATCTTTGCGGTAACCATAAATTAGGGAGGAACGAATTCCGTAGTTAAGCCACTTTTCCGCATCTTCACGCATACCGCACTTAGCCATAATTGCGGCAAGCCACAAGAAATGCCTGGGTCTGGAATCACCTTTCAGCAAGGTTGATTCCTCGTACGTGGCGGCGCAACTCTTCAGTATAGGGGCAAGCTTTGGGCGCACCATAGAATGGTTCGCGAGAGCCGCCCATAGACTCAATTCAAAGTCATAGTCCTCACGTGATTCAGAAATTCCGAAGTGCGTATTCCATAGAAAAGAATCTCGGAGTGAAATCAACTTCTCTATCCACGCATCAAGTCGCTCAGGAAAGCGCTCTTGTATTTCTTTGGTCAACGAACCAATGGTAAATTGCAACACATCCCTAAAGAGATCGATCAACTCGACAATTCTTTCGCCATCGCCCCGCTCAGCATTCACAAGAATGTCAATACTCTCACACGCTTCCGCATACCAGTCACGCTGATCATGCCGGAAAGATAGGCCAATACAATAGCAAGCTTCCAAGAGATGTCTGAGCGCACAGTTCCAGAGCGTCTGCGATGTGCCAATGGTCTCGCAAAGGTTTCGATAGGAAGATTCATTATCTTCGTAGCCCAGGATGACAAATGAGTACGCATATTGCATGAGGACTGGATCGCTCATCAACTTCAGTCGTTTGGGGCGATCCACTTTTGGAGTTTCGATAAAACCAGCAATGGCGGATACTTCAGAAGAAGGCATGCCTGTTTGGGCTGCATAGTAAGCCAACTCTACGTTGCCACGGGGATGCTCCTGCTCCACATACTCGGCCACAGCAGTTCGCAACTCATCGATACAAGCATAGCGTGCTAATGCACGGATCAGCAGGTAACGCACCAAACGATTGGGAAAGATCTTTTTCACACGTTTAAGTCTGTCCCATTTTGAAGTGTGTCCAAATTGGACCAGTGCATCAATGTATGCTGCCAGATGTGGTGCATACCCTGGAGCATAACTGTCGGTTCGCTCCAGAATTCCTGGGGAGAACTCAATTCGGGAAAGCCACCGGAGTGGACGTGCTTGCTGTTCCGAGTAAATGCCCAAGCACCGCGCTATGCCGATAATCTGTGAACGGGCATCATCAGTCCCATCGCTGCTGTCAGAATGAATACCTCGAAATTCATTCGTGAAGACATCAAAAAATTTCCGCCCCAGTTCCAGTCTGCCTTTCTCTGCAAGGGCCAACATAACAGCGAGTGAAGTATGGTTGTCGACTATCCATCGATCCGCCTCTGGCGAATACGCGAAGGAAATTACGTCTTGCTCACGACCCAGAGCAAGAAGGACATCCGCAAGAAGAGCCCGATCAAGATAATGCTTAAGACGCTCCCCGGTTCGGAACTTTAGTGTGCCAAGCCGACTGAGTTGAACGATATTCCCCTGTTTATATGCCGATTCAACCCCCCAGTGAAACGCGTCCACAATATCTTCGGAGGGACGAAAGCGAAGAAGGGCGCGATCAACAAAGTCAGCATCGACATTCTTTAGAATGTATTCATAGTCACCTACCTCGTAGCAATATTCAAAAACATGCTCAAACCACTTGGGAGAATCCTTTCCGGTCTTTAGAAAGTCAACAATGTTGCTCTTGATCTCCTGTATCCAGTCTGCATCCAGTTGACTGAGTGTGAACTCGCGGAAGCTATTGTGGAATACGGCCAGTCTGTCATCAGAGTCCCGTAAAAGGTGACTTATGTATTTGTACGCGTCCTCAAACTGAGGACGAATCAGAGACTTTTGGATAGCGTGGAGTTCATTCCTATGCACGGAAAATCGCAAACATGCCATGACAGCGCACAGATGCCGTGCGTTACCCATTTCCACCCGGTCGAACTCCTCCCAGAGAAGTCGATAATAGTTACGAATATCTCCGCCCGTTGCGGGTGTAAGGGAGGCTATTCTGTCTGATACCGCGTCGTTCGATAAGATGATTTCCGCGGCATACCGTAAATACAATGGAAGCCCTTCGCATTTCCTGTGGATATCAACAATGTCAGCATGTAACAAGCCCGAAATCCCTCGCTTGTTCACCAGGTAGTCTTGCGTCTCAGATGTCGTAAACAACGGCATCCGGACGTGAGTTCCGGGGATCTCCTTCGCTCGCTTGAGAAAGTGTGGCCATGTATGCAATTCTTGAGTTCCCACAACTATGACAACACCTTCAGGCACATCCGAGGGGAGGGCGGAGACTACTGTATCTCTTATTTCGGGCGAAAGGCGTTCAGCGTGGTCCAATCCGTCGAGGAAAATGACAAACTTCCGACCTTGTTCAACAAAATACTCGGCCAGCTTCTTCAGGCAGATAAGAAAGTTGCTCTCGCTGTAATCGTATCGTCGCTTGAGGACGTCGGGGTATTTCCGATGAAATTCATTCAGCAAGTTCTCGCGAAGGCTATCAGCACGGACACGCATTTTTTGAGCGTTATCGTTGACATCAACAAAACAGTAATAGTTGAAGACCTCCCATGAATTTCTATCGAGTTCTCTGAAGTATGTAGTGAGTGAAGTTGACTTGCCGCTGCCAGGTAAGCCGGTGACGATGAGATATTCCCCATCAGTCTGTGGCAATACGTCGTCCAGTTGATTCGAAAAGGATTTTCGTTCTACAAAGTGATCTTGATTGACTGGAAATACCTGTGGAACGAGCAGCTTACTCTGGAGTCGTTCAAGAAGCTTGTCAATTGATTCAAATGTAACTGGATCTCTGGAGTCCATGGCGTTCTGTTTCATGGCTTCCTTGAGATCGAGGAAAATAGCGGTATCAGAAATCCCTAACTCTCTGTCGAGAAGAGCAGTTTGGATATGTAGCTCCAGTTCCGGCAATGTCGGCCTCCGAACGTGGAATTGGAAGTCTGCCAGGAATAGGCTAAAAGAATCGACATCAAGGCCCGAGGCAGAAGCCAGATCCGAGCGCAGTTTCTTCGCATTACCCCGTCTACGGTCCTTTATGACTCCTGGTTTGAACGCCCCATCGCCTGTCACAAGGTCAAAAAGAGCGGAATCAAGACCCCGGTTTGAGCAGAGGTACACAGTCAAACTAAGGTCGGGGAATTCTTTCCGCAACGCATTCCAGCTGTCCGCTAACTTTCCGAGATATACCTTGCTCTCAGGATTGATTAGATCATCCGGCCCATAGACGGCAAGAGGATTAACGGCATACTTGACCTGATAAGCTCCGATATTGGTCTCCTGGAAAAGAACAATGTCGTCGAGGTTTCCAGCCTTTTCGTACTCCAGGAACATCCGGAAGGACTTGCGAGCTATATAGTTCTCCAACGCAAACCGCAGGGCTGTGACATCCTGGTATTCATCGCCCTTTCTACGGGACATGCCTCTTTTATTCTTGTCAGTCATTGCAATCCAACTGTTCTATCATCAGTTCGGTGATTCGAATTTCACCCGTCATCAACTTGTGCAGCAGAGCCTTGAACAGGTCGTCAAGGACGGCACGTTTACGGCGGTGCAGGTCGATCTTTCGGTCAATGGCGTCGAGGATAGCGACGATCTCGCGCTGGTCGTCTATTGTAGGCACTGGCACCGGTTGATCCTTGACAATCCGATCTGTGACTGCCGGGTAGCTTGCGCCTGTTTCAAGAGAACTTAGTTGCTGCACAAACTGCTCCCGTTGCACGAGGTAGAAAATGAATTTTTCGGCGGTACTGTTCCTGTCTCGGCGCAATACACAGAATGCTGTAGAGCAAACTTGATCATCCAAGTGATCGGGAACCGTTGCGGTCCGCAACAGGGTTGGCCGGACTGTGGCAAAGATCACGTCACCAGCAAAGATGCGCTTTCTGGCTCTACCAGGGCCTGAACTGAGCGTGATTTGAGACGTTGACTCAACACGCAGAAACTTGCGAGAGACTGATGAAACGTCGACATACTCGACTTCTCGGTCACCTTCTCTCCGCAGGTCAACCGTGTCCGATTCAATACAGAGATCCCCTAACGGGTATGTATCCCAACTCTCCGGCATCGGGCCGATCTCGGTTTCCTTCTGCGTTTCGTTGCGCAGGCCGCGGGTGAATAATTCTCGCATTGTGGCACGCTTAAGAGAGGCTGTTGCTTCTGTCGTTCTTGTCTCGGCTCTAATGGAATCCTGGATAACCTCTAACGCGTCTGTTATGGCACGCTGTTCTTCTGGTGCAAATTCGGGAAATGGAAGATCGAGAAGCACTTCGGGAGGCACGCGCTGTCGCCCGGTCGTACCCTCCATACGCTCGGCAACATAGTGTCGGACATCCGGGTGCAATAGGTAAAAGAACAGGAGTCGTCGATCTTGTCCCTTATGACGCGGCCGAAGTGGAATGACTTCCGTCGTTGCGAAACCAAACGGGACAGGAACCTCAGACGCGAGGGCTTGCTTCCCATTCTCAAAGGAAGGAGTAATCTTCGCCACAAGAATATCGCCGCGTTCGAAATAGGTGCCACTTCTGATCTGAGCTGGTGTCTTAAGAGTGAAGTCAGGCGCATACGTGCCACCTTGCGGAATGTCGGCCATCGGTACAAATGGGATTGCTTCCCATGGAGATAGGTCAAATAGGCGAGGTTTCTTTGTGATTTCGTAAACGTCGCCTACTTGAATCCAGGAACGATGATCAGAATGTTTGGCGTCAAGCAGGCTCATCGGCGATGCCTCCAAGAAGCTTTGACAAGGACATAGAGAGCGCATGCGCCTCGTTGTCAAGAGAGATAAGCTCAGACAGTAGCGTACTGACTGAAGCGAACTCCGCTGTGCTTTCTTTACCCACCCACCGGCTCGGACTTAGGTTGTAGTCGGCTTTCTCCGTTTCCTCTCTCGTAATGACTACGAGCTCTCCTTCGACCGGTTCCCCTTTCACATAAGCAGTCGCCAGCGGCCGGATATCCTCTTCCGGGATATAGTTCTTCGGGCGACCTTTCTTCACACGCGCGCTGGCGTTGATTAACACAATCTTGTCTTTCCGGTCCGCGGGCTTGCGCTTCGACAGGACCACGATCACGCCAGCCGCCGTGGTGTTGTAGAACAGGTTATCGGGCAGCAGGATCACACCGTCAATCAGGTCACGCTCCACGAACCATTTGCGTATATTGCGCTCTCTGTCTTCGTGTTTGCTGCCCGATCCACGCGTCATGGCGCCAGTGTCGAGTACCACAGCAGCGCGTCCGCGTTCGTTCAGACAGGCGAGCGTGTGCTGAAGCCATGCCCAGTCCCCCTTGCCGGTCGTGATGCCGCCCTGGGTGCGGAAGCGGTCGAAAGGGTCGTTGGCGAATATCTCTGTGTCGAAAGGCTGGTTCCACATTGGATTGGCGACAACGATATCAAAAGTGCGGATCTTGCTATCCGCCGTCTTGAACTTCGGGTTGATCATCGTGTTGCCGCGCTGCACATCGGCCTCCATGTCATGGATAATGGCGTTCATACGGGCGACGGCGTAACTCTCGGCCTGCAACTCCTGGCCGTACAGTCTTAGCGGTATCCGGCTCGTGGGGTCGCGTTCCTGGGCGACGAGCTGCAGCTTGATGAGCAGCCCGGCCGAGCCGCAGGCATAGTCATGGCACTCCTCACCAGGTTTCGGGCGCATGATGTGGGCCATCAGAAAGCCGACCTCGGTCGGCGTGAAGAATTCGCCGGCGCTCTGGCCTGATCCTTCAGCGAACTTGCGCAACAGATACTCGTAGGCCCGGCCCAGAAAGTCCGGCTGAACATCGGCAAGCCCAACTCGATAACGCGGATCGGAGAAGGTCTCCACGACGTCTCTAAGTCTGGCCGGATTAACGTCACGTTCACCGTTGCGTTCTGCTGCGAAGTCGACCAAGTCTATGACACCGGAGAGGGATGGATTGTGCCGGACCACGGCGCGCACTGCGGTTGTCAGATGTTCGCCAATATCTTTGGGCCGCGTGCTCCGTCCCTGGTCGTCAAGCTGCCAGTCGTATTCTTTGCGCCCGCTGATGACGCCCCAACGGGCTTCGGGCGGCAGATAGAAGCGCAGAAGATCGGGGTCGGACTCGGCGATCTCCAGAGCGATATCTTCGTCACCGTACTCCTCTCCGAGACGCTCAATCTCATCGTCAAAGACATCCGACAGACGCTTGAGAAAGAGCAGCGGCAGCAGGTAATCTTTGAACTTGGCCGCGTCCTTTTCGCCGCGAATGGAGCAGGCAGCGTCCCACAGCATCTGCTCCATGGTCTTTGTTGAAGGCGTCGTCGTGCGCTTGCCGCGCCGGCGCCGGGTTACGCCTGCGGCCGCCTCAGCTGAATCTGCAGCAACTACCTCCGCGTCGAGTCCGATTTCGGCAGCCATCGCCGCGATTGCCTCCCGCGCCGCCTTCTGGGGCCTGGATGCGCCGCCTTCCCAACGGTTGACAGTGGCAAAAGCAACGCCGAGCCGCTCTGCCAGTTGTTGCTGCGAGAGGTCAAGGCTGGCGCGGAGGGCGCGCAAGGTGGCCGGGATGTCTTGGGGGCCTGTTAAGTTTGTCATGTTTGTAATATAACATTCAATGACGGGCCAGTCAATATCCCATGTTGCTGAGCTACTTCGAGGCCAGGACCGTATCCAACTTGCTTTTGGACGGGTGGTTCGCTTGGGAGTAGCGAAGGTTGCTTTCAGCTAGCCGATATTCTATTATTGATCACAGTTTGGCAATGGCTGCAATTGCCCACGCCTATCATTCGCCTTGCAACGACAAACTGGGCTATGAACGATGGCTGACGACATTATTGGGAACGAGCACCTGGTCGAACGGAACGTGAGCTACCACATCGAAATCGACGGCCAACTCCTGCTCATCGAAAACGTGCCGGCGAGGGTGAACGTCGAGACGGGTGAGAGGTACTTTGCGCCGGAGACGGTTGAGCGCTTGCAGCAGGCGGTTTGGGGGCGGTGCCGGCCGGTTCGGACTGTTGAGACACCGGTTTATGAGTATGGGGCGCTGGCCTGAAGAATTTAGGGGACTTTGCTGCTGTCTTACAGGATGGGGAGTGGGAGAAATGTCATGACCAACAAGCAATCTGCGCTGACGAAAGACGAGGTCCGGCTGTACCATGAGCAGGGGTGGGCGGGGCCGTTTGCGCTGATCTCGGAGGAGGAGATGGCGGGGGTGCGGGGGCGGATTGATGAGGAGATTCTGGAGGTGGGGAAGGCGCAGGGGCTGGCGGAGAGGGACTATTTTCATAACCGGCATCTGGATAACCGCTGCGTTTTTGAGCTGCTGAGCCATCCGAATCTGGTGGAGAGGGCGGCGAGCTTGCTGGGGCCGCATTTGGTGCTGTGGCGGACGAATTTTCAGATTAAGGCGCCGCTGAGCGAGCAGGAGGATTGGGATACGGAAGTGCCGTGGCACCAGGATTGCGCGTACTATCAGCCTTCGCCGAATGTGATCCTGTCGGCTTGGATCGCGGTGGACAGTACGACGCGGGCGAACGGGTGTATGCAGGTGCTGCCGGGGAGCCATAAGCGGCTGTATCCGCACATCGAAGACCCGGACGCGGAGATGTTCAGCAGGGGCGTGGACCCTTCTACATTCGATGCGAGCGATGCGGTGCACCTGGAGCTGAAGCCGGGTGAGTTTATCTTCTTTAATGAGAGTACGCTTCACTATTCGCCGCCGAACAAGTCGGAGACGCGGCGGTTTGGGATCACGCCGCGGTTTACGGTGCCGTTTGTGGACGTGGGCAGACGCGAGCAGATCGATGTGCTGATGGTGAAGGGCGAGGATTATATGGGGTTCTATAATGTGGTTGAACCCCCTGGGAGTTTCTAGTTTTTAGTAGTTAGTTTTTAGTTACTGCGGCGGCTGATCTACGAGGGATGGTACGGGCGCGAAGGGTTTCCTTCGCGCTTTTTCGCGCTCGGAGCCGGAAGCGGGAGGGCGGGGGAACTGCAGGGGAACTGCGGGGAACTGCAGGGGTTAAGGGGCTGAGACTGTAGGTGGGGGAGGAGACACTGTTGGCTAGACACGTTGCTGGGGAAGAATGAACAGGGTGGCTAGCCAGGGCGGGGCGTTGCGGGGGCGCAGCCCCTGCACAAGGGAGGGCCGAAGGCCCAGAACTGCAGTGGTTAGTGGTTAGTGGTCAGTGGAAGGTTGCCTGAGGGCCGCAGTTTGGAGGCGTTGGGCAGGTTTTTCTGAAGGTCAACTTTCGACCAGTAGCTCGTTGGGATACATCATGCGCCAGGGGCCGGGCATCTCTTCGACGGGGACTTCGATCACGACGGGGAGGTCTGCGGCGAAGGCGTCGGGGAGGGCGTCACGGAGACTGTTGGCGGTGTGTACCCGGACACTTATTGCGCCGAAGGACTCGACGAAGGCGACGAAGTCGGGATTTACGAGGTCTGAGGAGATGACGCGGCCGTCGTAGAGCTCTTTCTGCATGCGGCGGACGTTGCCGTAGGCGCCGTCGTTGAAGACGACGGAAACGGTGTTGATGCCGTGCTGCACGGCGGTGGCCAGTTCGGTTGCGCAGTAGAGGAAGCCGCCGTCGCCGGCGATGGAGAGGACCGAGCGATTGGGGGCGGCTACTTTTGCGCCGAGCGCGGTGGGGAATCCCCAGCCCAGGGTGCCCTGATAGTTGGGGGTGAGGAATGTGCGCGGCTGGTAGACGGGCATGGCCATGTTGCTGGCATAGCCGACCTGCGTTAATTCATCGACGAAGATGCCGTCATCGGGCAGGGCGTCGCGGATGGCGCGAATGTAGTCGATCTGGGGTTGGAAGGAGTCGAAGAGCTCTTCTGTCTCCTTGTGGAGAGCAAGCATTTCGGCATTGCGGGAAGGGGGCTGGCGGTTGTAGCGCGGCAGGCTTGGCAGCAGGGCGCGCAGGGCATCTTTGCTGTCGGCCGCGATCGTCACGGCCGCAGGGGCTAAGAAGCCAGATTCCTGCGGCGCAATGTCGATGCGTATCAGAGAGAGATGGTCGGGGTTCTTCCACTGAATTAACGGCTTGGTCAAGCGTGTGCCGATGGCGATGGCGAGGTCGGCCTGTTCCCAGAGGGGTTCGCCGGCTGCGTAGGTGTGGCTGAAAGGATGGCGGCTGGAGAGGATGCCGCGCCCGCGGCCGCTGGCGATGACAGGGGCCTGGAGGGCTTCGGACAGGGCGCGGACCTCTTCGCCCGCGTCCATTGCGCCGCCGCCGACGAATATGACGGGGTTGCGTGCCTCGCCAAAGAGCCGGGCTGCCTCTTCGATGGTGTCGGCATTCACTGCTGGCCGGCGCACGGTGAGGGGCAGTGGGGCGTCGTCCACTTCCGCGTGGCCGGCATAGACGTTCAGAGGGATCTCCAGCCCGACGGGTCGCGGGCGGTTTGAACGCATTTCGCTGAGCGCCATGGCCAGCAGGCGCGGGAGCTCGGCGGGGCTTTCGGCGCGGCGGGCCCACTTTGTGAGCGAACGCATAACAACCAACTGATCCGGGATCTCGTGCAACAGTCCATAATCGCGGCCGATCTGGTCGGTATGGATCTGGCCGGCGAGGCAGAGTACGGGCGCGTTTGTGGCGTAGGCAGTTGCGAGCGCGGCGGTGGTGTTGAGAAATCCGGGGCCGGGCACGACAGCGTAGACGCCGGTCTTTCCAGAGGCGAGCGCGTAGCCGAGGGCCATGTAGGCTGCGCCCTGCTCGTGGCGGGTATGAATGGAGCGGATTGGGCCACCGGCATCGTAAACGGCGTTATAGAAGTGGTCGTTCTGGACGCCGGGCAGGCCGAAAATCGTGTCGATGCCGTGGGAGAGGAGGGCTTGGACAAGCGCTTCGCCGCCGGTGCGGATGGTGTTCATGGGCTGCGCTCTTGGATGTGTTATCTAGTGCGTCGTCGAGTCATTGGCGTAAGCGTTGTTGACGATTCGCTCTAGATGATAAAGATAGTGGTCAAGTCTGCAATGTACGCCAGTTGCTGTCGAATCACTTCTCCCGTGGATGCATCCCAGATTTTCGGGCAGCCGCTGTCTGAATCAGGATTTGCAGGATTGACGGATTTTCGGGATTGGTGTAGTAGGACTTTCATGCTTTTGGCCCCATCTGCAGTACCTTTCTCGTCCAACCATTCATCGCTGCCCCAGTTCACGCTTCTTCGTTTTTTCGGTGATTGACAACTCTGGCTTGCTGGCAGCCGCCAGCGCCTGGCATAACCGATGGCGAATCGCTGAGGCTGTCGCCGCGGTCGACGTAAGTGTCGCCTTGCATGTCGATGTCGACGCCGCCAGGGCGGTTGAATCCGCCGTTGCCGTGGGTGGTACTCGTCAGGTAGACATCGGTGGCGACTTGGCTTGGGGCATCGATTGGGCAACAGAAGTGGACAGCGAACGCTACACTCGACATATCATGCTCATAGTGACGGCATACTGCAGTTCGGCAGACCTACGGTCACACGAACCTGAAAGGCTTAAACTTTAGGTTTCTGTGGATACGGGTATGCACGAATCGTTGTTATGTGCAGGCTCTCGCTGCCGATCGCGTCGAAGAATTGTAGGGGCTTAGCTCACGTATCGCAAGCCCCAAGATCGTCTGAGTCGAAGAAGTGACGCAGAGTCGATGGTATGGGGCCACATAGGTTTGGATTGTTGTCTAGGTAAAGTACCCACAGATTCGTCAATTGGCCCATCTCGACGGGTACGCTACCTTCCAGTTGATTGTCGCTGAGGCCCAGCCCTTCCAAGTTCGTTAGCTGACCTAACTCAGGTGGGATGTATCCTTCCAGTTGGTTGCCATCAAGATACAGCACGTCCAGGTTTGAAAGCTGCCCCAACTCGGCCGGGACTTTCCCCTCCAGTTGGTTGCGTTCGAGCCGCAATATTTTCAGGTTCGAAAGCTGGCCCAACTCGGCCGGAATGACTCCTTCCAACTGGTTGTCGTTTAGTTGCAGCGATACCAGATTAGTCAACTGGCTCAATTCGGCTGGGATACTTCCCTCAAGCAAATTCCAGCTGAGGGCCAACGTCTTTAGGTTTTTCAGTTGCACCAACTCGATTGGGATTACTCCATCCAGTTGGTTATCCATGAGGGACAACCACTTCAAGTTCGCCAACTGGCCCAGCTCGACTGGGATACTCCCTTCCAGTTGGTTATCCACGAGGGACAACCACTTCAAGTTCGCCAACTGGCCCAACTCGGCCGGGATTTGCCCTTCCAGCTGGTTGCCGTCGAGCCATAACAACTCCAAGTTCGAAAGCTTGCTCATCTCAGCTGGGATGCCCCCTTTTAGCTGGTTGCCCGCGAGCTGCAACGTTAGCAGGCTCGTCAACTGGCCCAACTCAGCCGGAATCCGCCCCTCCAGTTGGTAATGGAAGAGGTCCAACCCTATCACACGATTCTGCGCGACAGTGACCCCATTCCAATTAGATATGGGAAGATCTACACTCCAGTTCAAGGAATCAGCATCAGTCAGTTTCTCCTTGACAATCAGCAGCGCTTCGCAATCCGCAACCAGTCCAGCCACCTCCGGCTCCGAAATCGCGACCGAGTCGGCGCATGATTCCGATTGGGGAGCTGCCTGCGAGGAACAGGCTCCCAGTATTGCCAGTGCCGCCAAAATCAGGACGGAACTGGTTGTAGCCAAGGCCCGCCTCGGCGACGCGTCCCTCCCCCGTAGGCGTGTTGTGCTGCACCCCTTAATGGAATTTCGGCGTCTGCATGCCTTACCAGACAGACCTCTCCCACTGCATCTGAAGTTTAACGTCAGCCAAACTTTACATAGTTGCAATATCACTTCTTTCGTTTCGATATCAACGCTAAGGACAGGTCACTGGCCATTCGTCCCTGTCTCCGCTGAAGCCGCATGCAAAGGCTAGGTGGCAGTTGAAGAAGACTAATGTGACTCCCTAGAAAAACGAGGAGCTTCAGTTTACCGATAGTGCGGGCAATTCCCTGCGATCCCTAGTACTACAACCGCAATTCACGAATCTGCAGTTTTTCCGGCGAAAATGAGGGTGCGAAAGCGCATTCTGAACAACCACGGAACTGAATGAACGGCCCATATGCAGCCACTTCTGCGCCTCCTTTTGCACTTTCGGTCTTCGGCCAGCTAGAGTGCGGTTGTAGTACTAGGTACATTTCGTTTGAAGAATCGTAATATCAAAAGGGATTCCCCTTAGCATTCAGTGTCCGTTAACTGCCGCATGCGGTAGGGCTAGCCGAAGATCAAGAGTTAAATGTTCAGTGCAGGCGCGCGGCGGGGCGGCGCGAACTGGAGCTCGTTGAGCTCCACGAACTGCTTCTGGTAGACCTGGACGCGGTAGGAGCCGGTGTCGGGCACGTACATGAGGCCGTCTTCGCTGACGACGACGGACTGCGGCCAGCGCAGGAGCTTCTGGACTTCGAGCTTGGCCATGTCGCGCAGGCGGTTGGGGTAGGCGTTGGTCAGCATGTAGGAGACGGCCACCTTGGAGAGGGTGGCGTCGCCGATGAACTGCTGCACGTAGCGGCCCTCTTCGTTGAAGAGCTGGACGCGGTTGTTGCCGCGGTCGACGACGTAGATGTCACCGTGCTTGTCGACGTCGACGCCGCTGGGGCGGTTGAACTGGCCGTCGCCACAGCCGGAGGTCCCGAAGGCCATCTTGAACTCGCCGTCAGCGCTGAATTTCTGGACGCGGTCGTTGCGCCAGTCGGCGACATAGACATCGCCCACTTCGTCGACGGCGATGCCCCACGGCATGTTGAACTCGCCCTCGCCGCAGCCGAGGCTGCCCCAGCCGCCGAGGAGGCCGCCCTCGCGGGTGAACTTCTGGACGCGGTGGTTGAGCGTATCGACGACGTAGAGGTTGCCCTCGGCGTCGAAGTCCATGCCGGACGGGCCGTTGAGCTGGCCGGGCCCGCTGCCCTCTTCGCCCCAGCTGTCGATGAGCTCGCCCTCGTTGTCGATGATGGTGACGCGGTGGAGCGTCTCATCGGTGAGGTAGAGGTTCTCGTCGCTGTCGGCGAGGATGGTGACCGGCCAGGTGACCTTGCCCGGCTCGTCGCCGTAGATGCCGAAGGAGCCGAGGTCACTGTCCTCGGTGCTGTATTTGCGGATGAGCGCGGTGCCCTCGCTGCGGCAGAGGATGTAGAGGCGGTCCTCCTGGCCGAACGCAAGATCGATGGGATAGTTGGTCAGCCGCCGCATTCCCAGTGTCTTGTGGAAGGGAAATCCGGCGCGCAAGAGACCGTATGGTCTGCCCACGGTGTGACTCCTTTTGAGTTTCTAGTTTTCAGTTTTTTGGTAACTGCAGTTTACACAGTGGTTCGCTAAGAACCTGAAAACTGTTTGCTACGAACTGTACGGATTTATCTGTTCGAATTGGCCGCCGACGATTTCGGTGGGATCGATGCCCATCCACTGCTCCAGAACTGTGCCGTAGATGCCGCGGAAGTCGATGGTGTGCTCCATGTCCTCGCCGTGGACCCAGCGGTTGGGGTCGAGCGAGGGGTATTGGGCGTAGAGACCGCCCTGGACGTGGTCACCGATGATGAAGGCGCCGCCGCCGGAGCCGTGGTCGGTGCCGCTGGCGTTGTCGCGGATGCGGCGGCCGAACTCGGTGAAGACGAGCATCGTCACTTCGGAGGATGCGTCGTGGGCGCGCAGGTCCTCAAAGAAGGCGGTGACGGCGGTGCTGAGGTCGGCGAGCAGCTTGGGATGGTCAGGGACCTCGTTGGCGTGGTTGTCATAGCCGCCTTGCGCGGTGTAGAAGACGCGGGTGCCGAGCCCGGCCAGATGGACGCGGGCGACATCGCGCAGGCTGTTGGCGATGGCGCTGTCGCCATACTCTACGGTCGAGCTGTAGCCGTCTTTTGCCTTCTTGAGTTCGTCGGTGCCCTGGATGACGTTGAGGCCGGTCTGCGAGAGGTAGTCCATGACGTAGCCGGCGCCGACTTCGTGTCCGTACATGCCTTTGAAGACTTCGAGGGCTTGGGTGCGGCGGCGGGGTTCGTCAATGCCGGTGAGCAGGCCGTAGGTGTCGAGGTCGGCGAAGGAGGTGACGGGCACGCCGGGCACGGCCATGGCGCGGGGCAGGCCCTGGCCGACGTTGACGCCGGTGAGGACGTTGTGGCCGCCGGGGTCCAGCTCGCGGATCATGCGTCCGACCCAGCCTTCGGTGCCGATCTCGATCGGTTCGCAAGTGTGCCAGATGTCCATGGCGCGGAAGTGGGAGCGGTTGGAGTTGGGGTAGCCGATGCCCTGGACCACGGCAATGTCGCCGGCCTCGTACATCGACTGCAAGGGTGCGCAGTTCGGGTTCCAGGCCAGGGTATCGTGGATGGGCAGGACTTCGTCCTCTTTGAGACCGACCACCGGCCTGGAGTCGTAGTAGATGCCGGCGGTGTAGGGGACGACCGTGTTCATGAAATCGTTGCCGCCGCTGAGCTGGACGACTACGAGTACGGGGTCTTTTTTGTGGTCAACCATCTTTTCATCCCTTTTTTTAACTGAAGTTTCTAGTTTTCAGTTTTCAGTTGTTAGTTTTTAGTGAACACCTTCCTGTTGCTGAGACAGGATTGCGTTGCTAAACACTGAAGGTCAGGCGAACTGGTATTCGCGGGAGGCGACGATTAGTTGGAGCATCAGGACGATGCGGTCGGTGTTTTCGTCGGTTTCGCCGTTGGCGCTACCGTTGGAGGGGAAGACGAGGTCGCCGCCGCTCTGGGCGAAGCGTATCAGGTCGGCGCGAGTTTTTTCCTCGAGGGTCAGGGGGCCGACGAGGTCGAGACAGTTGTCGACGAACTGTTCGGGGGTGAGGCTGTCGCCGGCGGCGCGCAGCCGTTTGATGATCGCCTGGACGCCCGGCTTGCTGGAGTCACCCACTTCGTCGACGGCGAAGTTGACGCGTTCGGTGAGCATGCCGCCGTCGATCCACTCCTGGCCGGTGTGCCAGCCCTCGACGGTGGGCGGATTGAAGAGCTCCTGGCCCATCACTTTGGCGGCTCTGTGATAGCGCGGTATGCCGGGCGTGGGCGTGCGATTGGTGCCGACCAACTTGAGAACGCCGGTGATCAGCTCGGTGGGGCTTTTCACTTTCCTGAAGCGGGCCGCCTTGAAGAAGTCGCTCTTGAAGAGCGTGCGCAGGACATGGCGCATTTCACCTTTCGACTCCATGAAGGCGTCCGAGAGGGTGTCGATGGCGTCCGGGTCCTGGGGCGGCGTTACATTCCAGGAGGGGACCTGCGGCTCGTCGGCGACGAAGAAGTTGTAGAGATGGCGGGAGATGAAGCGGGCGGTTGCCGGCTGCTCGACGATGATGTCGATGATGTCGCCGCCGTTGAAGTTGCCGGTGTGGCCGAGGAAGGTCTTCTCGGAGTCGTCGTGGTCCTCCTCGCGGAAGAGGAATTCGGGGGAGTAGAAGCCGTGGGGGTAGAGGGGAACCGGCTGCGCGAAGGTCCAGCCGGTGAAGGCGAGCGCGCAGTTCTTGATGTCGTCCTCGGTGTAGTTGCCCACGCCCATCGAGAAGAGCTCCAGAAGCTCACGGCCGTAGTTCTCGTTGGGTTCGCCCTTGATGTTCTCGCTGTTGTCGAGCCAGTTGATCATCGCCGGGTTCATGGAGAGCTCGAGCAGAATCTCGCGTATGTTGCTCATGCCGATGCGGCGGAAGAGATCGATCTGGTCGCTCATGGCGAGGGCGTGCTCGCCCTTGGCGTAGCCGGTGGCGAAAACGTGATGCCAGAAGAGAGCCATCTTCTCTTCGAGCTGGCGCGGGCTGTTGAGCATGCGGTAGATCCAGGTACCGGAGCGGACATCCGGCCCTTCACCGCCAAAGTAGCGCTTCACAATATCCTCGTCGATCGGCGGGCAGCGCTCAATGTCCACCAGGTCGTCGACGACTTCGTCGTACCCCTTTGCGACAAGGGCCTCGAGCTCTTCGCGGCTGGCGCCGAAGCCTGCCCGGCGCAGCAAATGAGCCATCAGGCCCAGATCCTCATCTGCCATTTTTTCCTCCTAACTGCAGTGGTCGGTGGTCAGTGCGAGTTCTGACCAGGATTTCAACTCTCTCGTAGAAAGCTTTCCATTTCGGTAACGAACCAGATCGATAGGGCGCCGCCGCGCTCGTCGGGGCCGAATATGGCGGGGCGGTCGAGGTAGTCGCGGGTGCATTGCTGGACGCCGGTGCCGGTGCAGACGTCGACGAGACCGCCGTTGTCGTCGATGCGAGCGGCGACGCCTTGCCAGGCGCGGGTCAGCATGTCGGTGTAGCCGGCGTCGAGCCAGCCGCGGCGCAGGCCGCGGGCGAGAGCATAGCCGACCATGCAGGTGACGGTCATTTCGGGGTAGGAGCCGGGGCCGTTGACGACCTGGCGCCACATGCCGCTGCGGTGCTGGTAGCCGCGCAGGGCCTGGAGGTGGCGGCGGTGGATGGCGAGCACGGCTGCGCGGTCGGGATGGCTGTCGGGCAGGTAGGTCAGGGTTTCGGCATAACTGAGGGCGGCGAAGCCGTTGCCGCGGCCCCAGTAGAAGGGGGTCTCGCGGTCGTGCCAGAAGAGGCCGTCGTCCTGCTGCACGTTGGCATCGAGCAGGAAGCGGGTGAGGATGGTCAGGTAGGCGTCGTCGCCGGTGAGTTTGAAGGCGCGGCCGAGGACGGCGGCGGTGAAGAACATGTCCTCGACCTGGTAGCTGGGGTTGGACGGGATGGGCACGCCGTTGTCGTGGGTGGCGCGGTAGCGGTCGGCGGTTTGCACGAGCAGGTCGGCGTAGCGGTTATCGCCGGTCGTTGCGGCGAGTTCATCGGCCCAGACGAGGCCG
>JGIcombinedJ30088_10000967_pt1 | contig 30465 bp, 14 predicted proteins | sample PinacodermPK_FD_30088 | JGI IMG/M metagenome (IMG submission 30088)
TCGACAAGAATTTTGATAGCCTTACGATCCCATCTCGATTCCACCACATACCCATACCACCAAATGCTGAACCTGTATTTGGAATTCCGTCTTCACGCGTCCTTCTCGAAGCGAATAACTCCTCAGATAAATTGAGTGGCCTGAACACCTCCTCCACCAAATAATCGAATGAATCCGTAGACTTGTCCTTCTCACCACTTAAAAACCGATTGAGTCCTACAACCAACGTAAAGGTATCCGCTGTCTGATAGACAAATTGAGATCCCGGAGGTGCACTATGTTGCCAACTCAATGCTGCGGACAGCTTTCCCGCTTCATCTATGTCCGAGTAGAAATTTCCTGGACCGGGGTCGGCCATCGGTGCTGCCACATTGAAGTTACCTGATGCCATGTCTCCTAAGTTGTCAAGTGTTACATCCGCCCAAGCACCTCGAGAATCTTGAGTTTCAGGAATCACTTCTGTAATTCTTTCTTGATATACCTCCATGCCATATTGCTGAGCCATACGCATCAGAACCAAGGCTGGATAGGTGGACTTTGCGGTAGAAAAGGAAGTAAACAACATCTGATCACAGTAACGATATGGACCACTGCGAGTACGACAATCTGTAGAGTAGTGGATGCCATCGTAATACACACCCAATCGACAAACCATCGTCTGGAGGCAGAGCTGCTTTCAATGTAGCGATACTCACACCATGTTCCTGCTCTAGTGCCTCAAGTGATTTGACCGGCAAGCGTGCGTTTGATTCAACGACGTATTTCTCGACGATCTCATCACGGTTAGCCACTGGCTGTGGATCGTAAGAAAACGAATCCACGGAGCCTTGAATGTCGACTTTCAGGAAATGACAGGTTTCTTGATTGACTCGCACAAAAGGATGCGCAATGGAGTTATCTCCATATCGAAAGGTAAATTCTCCGTTATGGGTGCAGTTCACTCCTCGATGGATAAGTGTGAACGGAATACCCGCCCAGTGTTCGTCGCCTTCGGCCCAAACAGACCCAGCACTTACGATGTAGTCGAATTGAGGGTGTTCGGTGGTGACCAAGCGTCGATTCGCTGGTATGAGTTCCATTCCATTGGTAACCACCTCAATTTCAAACCGCGGTAGATCCCGAAGTACTTCAGGAAGAAAAGTTGCTCTTGTATGTTCGTGAACTTCCAAGCCTTTCGGCTCAAATACAAACACACCTTCTAGAGACACAGTGTCAGACGCGCCTCCTGTATCCCTTGCGACTTCACCGAAAATTTGAACGGACACAAGACTCAGCAACCAAAATGTCCAGAGTCTGTAACATGGTCCTCTAAGGTGCCATGTAGTACCCTTTCTCAAGGTCCGTACCACTAAGTGAANCTCAAGCGAACTCTCTGGGNACTCGCNGCGTCNGTACCTCTTGAACCTCTTTCATGATAGCCGTGGCGCGTTCTCTCTGTTCTGGTGTATTACGCGGCATTCCAAAACCCATTCTGGATGCATATTCCCTATGTTCTTGAAGGAACTTCGGTAATCGGTCATAGGTCGTCGTTTGCGCGAGTTCTCTGATCGCATCAAGTGAGATGATGTCTCGCATTTTTCGCCATTCACCACGGAGTGACAATCTATGCAACTCGTCCCCAAGATCTTTTAATCCGTGGAGTTCAAGCACATGGTGGTAGGACCGAGTCGAACCGTAAAACGATAGAGGTTGTCTCATCTGATCCAGTCCACGTTCGATCTCTTCCTCGGTTTCACCAAAAATGGTATAGCCGCTAGCAGCTATTTCAATGTCTTCCCATGAACGACCGGCGCGGTCTAGTCCGATCTTGATATTAGGAAGCAAGACTTCTCGCATGTACTTATCGGACATAATCCCACCATGAGGTAGGACACCATCGGCAACCTCTCCAGCAACTCTCGCCATACCTTCTCCGACAATTGCCAGGAAAATTTTCGGGCGTGGATATTCAATAGGACCCGGATTGAAATTTGGGGTCATTAGGTTGAACCGGTAGTGTTTTCCAAGGAAGTCAGGTTCCGTACCATTTTGCCAACAATCCCAAATAGCTTTCATCATCAGGATGAATTCTTTCATTCGTGGTGCGGGAGCGGTCCAATTCATTCCGAAACGACGTACGTTGTGTCCCTTCACCTGACTACCTAAACCGATACTAAAACGGCCTTTGGAGTACACCTGCAAATCCCAGGCTTCCATTGCCAACACTAATGGACTCCTCGGAAACGCAATAGTGACACCAGTGGTCAGCCCGATCTCCTCGGTCGAACCAGCAGCCACTGTCATAGTCAACATCGAGTCGTGCGACAATTCACCGCAAGTCAAATAGTCATAACCTAGCTGCTCAGCATGTTGAGCATCTTCACCAACGCGGTTTAACCATCCTCCGACACCAGTCCCTAATTTCATATCTAACGATCCCTACTGTGCAAGTCGACCGATCAAGTATATGGGAGGTGTGTGGCTTGGTAACCCAACCAAACCAGTTAAGAGATTGAAGCTACTCGCTCTCGCTGGTGCGATATTTCGCCCGATACCAATCCAGCCCTTTCTTCGCCACGAGCGGGAAGACGCCCAGCAGTACAAAGGAACCGATCAACATCGGAGAGAGGATTCCGCTCAACGTTTCTAGTTGCCCTAGCTGTTTACCGGCATTTACGTAAACTGCGGTACCTGCCAACATGCCTACCTGACTAACCCAGAAGAAGGTAATGAGTCGTATTGGTGTAAGTCCCATCACAAAATTGATGACAAAGAACGGAAACANNGGTGCTAACCGTAGCGCAAAGAGATAAAAGATGCCATCCTTGCGTATACCGTTATTTACTGCCTCCAGTTGAGAAGAGAATTTATTCTGAACAAGATCACGAAATAAGTATCTCGATAACACGAATGCCAAGGAGGCACCGAAGGTACTGGCGAATGAAACGATCACCAGACCCAGCCAAAAGTCAAAAATCGCCCCAGCTATTAACGTCAGAATCGTNGCACCGGGTAAAGACATACCAGTGATAACGATATAGAAGAACACGAATCCCAGAATTGCGATAGCTGGAGACGCAATAAAGTAGTCAATGGCTACGGTTCTCTGTTGCTGCGCAAACTCCAAGGTGACATACTGGTGCAGATCGAAAAAGAAAAACGCAGCAATACCAATGATGGCAACCAATAAAACGACAATCTTGCCTCGAGTCACAGTAAATCCACCTTATGCTTGACTTGCTTGAGTATCACTGGAATTAGCCAGCAGAATTTCAAGCTCATCTGCGCCGCCCACATACTTGCCTTCCAACCATATTTGAGGCACGGTAATAGGAGTCTTTTCTCCTACGATTGGCTTGACTTTTGCGATCATTTCATAGAGCGCAGTAGGTTCTTTTACCACGTCAAAATAGTCGACCGTAATATTAGAGTCAGCTAATGTCCGTTTTGCCCTTTCACAGTGCGGGCAACCGTTTTTGCCATAAACTCGATTTCCTTTCATGGGCAGGCTATCTGCCGCCATTTCGATGACCGTTTGAGCCAGTAGACCACGATTTAAGGCGATGCCTTGAGAGATCATCTTCTTACCGACGAATACGATCGGCGCATGCCAACCTCCTCGACGCAAAGGTTTCCACCAGTTCGATAACCAGTCGTACTGTTGGAAGTTGACTGGGACCCCCTTGAGTTCGTTGTCCAGACAGTCTTGAATCACATCCTCAGTGAAGGTACACTCGCCACACGGAATCTTCACCTTGAATGGACCCCAAGATCCTGCAAATCGAAACAGTGTAATGTCAATCGGCTCTGTTCTCACTTTAGTCTCACAGCTTGTTGGGTAGTTCATTTCCGATCCCCTTTCAACGACGATCTCAAAATCTGGGTGGTGCGACGTGCACACCACCCGTTTAATCTATTGCAGTGACCGGTAGGATCCGTCACTCGGCTGAAGCAGTCTTAGCTTTAGCGAAATCTCCGGCGCGAAACACACTCATAGCTTCCATATCGATGTAGTTGTTGAATGTATCGTTTACTTCATCAACTGTCAAAGCAAGCATCGCNTCCTCAACCCCCTTCCTGAATTGCATCGTTCGATTTAGTTCAAGATTTGACAGCAACATGCTCGCCACGGTGCCGTCTGATGCGAGTGAAGTTTTATTCGATTCAATGATCGCCTGTTTAGCATCTTCGACTTCCTCTTCAGTAAACCCAGAATCCCTGATCTTCTGAAGTTCCTCAGAAAATGCACCCAGTACCCTTTCTGAATTCTCTGGAGCGTAGATCGCATAACCTGACACAGTTGCATATTCGTCAAATGAACTTGCGCCAAACTGCGATCCGACACCATACGATAAGCCATCGTTTTGCCTGATGCGAGTAGCTAGCCTCGAACTTAAAAAACCTCCACCTAGTATCTCGCCGCCAATAAGAAGTGCGGGGTAATCCTCGTGATCATCTCGCAGAGGCAATGTCTGAATGGCATACATTACCGCGTTAGATTTATCTGGCGTTTCGATCACTTCGGAGATCGTTTCCAAGTCTGTATATTGCCGTTGGATTCTTTCATAAACCGAAGCAGAATACCAATCTCCAAAATGCTCATTCAATAGTGCAACAGTACCATTTCTGTCAAAGTCACCTATCAGCACAATCATACCGTTTTGAGCACCGTAAAAATCCGCATGGAAATCCTTGACATCTTCCAGCGTTACCGCCTTGTGCTTCTCTAATTGATCCTCAAAGGAGTAGACATGGTAGGGGTGTCCTTCAGGATATTGATTGATATGTTGGGAAAGACGTAGATTTGCATTTGCTTGCGGTTCTTTCATATTGCCTTCGATAGATGCGAGTCTCTGTTCTCNCATAATCTCNAATTCTTTCTCATCCATCGCTGGTTCCTTGAGAATCTCAGCTATGAGTGGAAGCAACTCAGGGAGACTGTCACGTTTCGTTGTAAAGGACACACTCGAAGATGTCAGACCACCTGATACAGTACCTTGTGCATTCAGCTTTGTCAAGAGGTCACGTATTTCCTCTCGAGACTTGCTCTGCGTACCCCGCATCAACAAACCGCCAGTGTAGCCTGAGACGGGATAGACATCGGTGAGCATATCTTCGGACCCATGACGGAAAGTCATCCGCAAAGACACCATCGCACCTCTTGTTTTCTTTTCCAATAGTGCAACTTTCGCACCATTATCTAAGGCTAAACGTTCTGTACGGGAGTCAATGTTGACGTAGCTTGGATCAAAAGCTTCACCCATCACTAGATCCTCTCGGCCAACATAACCGTCGACGATCGTACTTATATCAGGAGCTTCATCGATAGTTACGCGAGGTGGTGTATCTTCGGTAGGGTAAAAGTAGCCTGTTGTACGATTTGAGNGCACTAAATACTTCTGCGCAACCCGTTGCACGTCTTCAGGCGTAACTTCCTGAACACGGTCACGCGAAATAAACAGCATTCGCCAGTCACCTTGAGCTGCGTACTCAGATAGCTGTCGACCGATGGCTTGAGGATTGGTGTAACTGGATTCGAACATCGCAGCGTATTCATTCTGAATACGATCAACCTCCGCTTGAGAGGGTGCTTCCTTCTTAATCTGTTCTACAACCTCTAGCGCAGCNTGTTCTGCGACATCTAATGATTTTTCTTTCCTAACGTAGGCACTGACCCAAAGCAACGTAGGCTCTCGGAAAGGGAATGAACTCATTGACGCACTTGTGGCGAGCTCGGTCTCGACTAACGCTTTGTACAAGCGGCCACTAGGAATGTGGCTCATTAAAGCCCCCAGTACACTCAGGGCGGCAAAATCGGGGTGAGTAGCAGCAGGAATATGATGCGCCATCGATACGATTTGGTTGTCACCCACGCGACGTAGCACTACGGTTCTTTCACCATCTTGAGCGGGCTCTCTTGTATATGTTGAGTAGAGCACATTTTCGCCTTCTCTGATTGGACGTGGAATTGGCCCAAATTTTTCCTTGATTAGTTCCAGCGCACGTTCAGTGTCAAATTTCCCGGCCACTACCAAAATTGCATTGTCCGGCTGGTAGTACTTCCTATAAAAGGCTTGAAGTCTGGTAATTGGAACGTTTTCGACGTCCGCACGCGCACCAATTGTTGAGTTCCCATAGTTATGCCACAGATAGGCAGCTGACGAAACTCTCTGACTAAGAACACGTCCAGGACTATTCTCACCACTCTCCATTTCGTTGCGAACGACTGTCATCTCAGATTCAAGATCCTCTGCCTTCACAAACGAATTTACCATGCGGTCCGCTTCAAGGTCCAGAGCCCAATCTAAGTTATCGTCAGTCGCCGTGAAAGTTTCAAAATAGTTTGTGCGGTCAAGCCACGTCGTGCCATTCGGACTAGCACCACGGTCACTGAGTTCCTTCGGAATGTCGGGGTGCTTCGTTGATCCCTGGAAGAGCATGTGCTCTAGCAGGTGAGCCATTCCGGTTTCACCGTATCCCTCATGGCGGGAGCCAACCAAATAAGTGATATTGACCGTAATCTGTTGTTTACTCTGATCTGGGAAAAGTAAGATTTTCAGCCCATTATTGAGTTCATATTCCGTAATACCTTCAACGGTCGACAATTGCGTGACAGTGACTTCATCAGCAACAGCTTGTTGCTGGAAAGCAACTTGCCCGAGTACACATGACACGATTAAGAAAATCGGAATTGGATTCAATTTCCGAAACATAAATTTCATTAAGATGGCTCCTTTTAGGATGGCGATGTTATCTTAAAGCTGGGCTTGATTAAGATGACTGCAATTTTAGAAAGAAATGCCAACAGCAGTTATTGGCTTCACAAAGACACTCTACAATTCCACGTATCTTGCAACTGACACGCGTTGCGTTGCATCTAAGACCAAATCAGCTGCCGTACTAATTGCAGTTTTCCATAATCAAGCGAGTAGGTCAGTACAGCTAATAAATAGCTTATGAAAATTCTGAATATAAACATAACCGCACAGCTGATTGCGACGATGTTCCTACTAAGTTCGCAGTTTGTTTCGGGTCAGATAACCGTACCTCAAGCTGATCTTGGTGGCGATCCAACGACGAAGATCGTTGGTGACCACGTCTTGATTCGCGCTGCAATGCAAACCTCGGTTTGGTTTAAAGATTCATACATCATCGTCGACTATGCATCTCCCTACGCGTTGCAGATGAATCAGTCAACATTTGAGACTCTTCAGTACGCAGAAGATGACACAGTCCTGCAAATCGTCGCACCTGGTTTTCGTCTTGACGTGCCTCGAGAGGGGATCATCCGAGAGAAAGGCGCTCGCACAGCAAATCTAACGGCAATCCACGATAACGAACTGGAACAACAGGAAATCACTGCAATCATCGGCTGGCCAGTGCTCAAGAACTTTCATCTCACATTGAAGGTCGACAACGAATCCCTGTCGCTTTCAGCCGCGGACGAAAAAACGTTTGAACAAGCACAACAAGAAGCAGATGTGACGGTTCGAGGTTTGCAGATCATTGACGATAGTCTTTTCTTTCCCGTACAGTACGGCGAATCTCAGATCGGGTTTTCCAAGTTCAATACCGCTGGTTACCACACTTACGTGAACTCAACCATTGTTGACCCAATCGACGAGGTAGATTCGCTAGCGATCCGAATGGAGGGACAGATTACGCTGAATCTCTCTGGAAAGGTGGCCTTATTTCCACGGGATCTGGAAGCAGAGGAAGATGCCCGATATCAAGCTGAATTAGAAGCGGAACATACCCTGAAGAAAATGCTAGAGGAACAAAACGCAGATTTTCCTCCGTCAGAACTCGCTCAGGAAGCTGATATTCCGTCGGGAATTTGGTTACTTACTACCGGGATGAGCTTTTTGAAAGGCTACCAGATCGATTTAAATCCTCAGAATAACTACATTGCATTCACTGCAGTTGATCCGAACCAATATTCAATTGCAGATCACTTGTTTTATCAAGCAACCTACGCGCAGGATCTCAGCGCTTTAAACGCCTATCTTCAGGCCTACCCTGCTGATCGGAATGTGCTAGAAGCAGTAGAGTTAGGCATCGAATGGGGATTGAGTGCTAATGCCTCGGATAAAGAGCTGATGGGCTTGTTGGAGTATGCGGTGGAGGCTTCTCAAGAACGTAGAAGATTTATTCTTCTCGCTCAGAATGCCGCCAATATCTACAACCTTGGTACCAACTGTAGCCAACGGCGAGAGCTTGTGATAACCGTCGCTGAGAGAGCTATGGAATACATCAGCTTGTCTCAAACTCCGCGGATTCGGCAAAACGTTCAAATGATGCTGGGAGATTGCTATTTGGCCAAAGCAGACGCCATGAATGCTTGGAGGTACTTTCTTAGTGCTGCGTTCAATGGCGACCCCAATCTGGACGGGGTCGTTCGCCACGAACTAGGTAGAGCGTACGAAGCTCAGGGTCGATTAAGACGTGCATACTCAAGTTACTCGAGAGCGCTGGAAAAAAACCTCCCACAGGAAATGATCGCATCGGCGAACGAAGCAATGGAGAGAATCTCTCCACAATTAGCACCCGACGATCCGTTACTGACCAAAGAACCCTGATTTGCCCGTGAACGCCGCAGAATACCAAGAGGCACTGGATCGACTCGTTGCGACTGGACGTAAAAGGTTGCGCAGATTCGTAATCAAAAAGGAGGTTCAGAATTTAGGAGTGTGGGCACTATACGCGATTGCGACTGCATCTGTCCTAATCCTGTTAATGACTGGGATTCATGCTGTTGTGCCGCACAAGTTTGTAGAAGTCGGATGGCAAGAGCTTCTTTATCTTCCCGTAGCTGGATTGGCTTTGTTCTGCCTTATTCGACTGATCTTTCCATTTAAGGATCAAACAGTCGAACGGGCGTGGGCATTAGCGCTTTACGACAAGCAACTGGAACTTAAAGATGATCTTCAAATCGTTGATGAGTTTCTTCAGTCCAATGACAGAACTGACTTCCAAAACGCAGCAATCGCAGGGTCAAAGCATCAGATAGAAGCCGCGATAGATTTTGACTTGAAACCAGTGTCCTTTGGCAAAGTTCATTTTCGGCGCCCCCGTTGGATTGAATGCATGGTTTCACTGGTACTCCTGATGGCAGCTTCCTTTGCGTTGGCATTGAATTCGTTCGAGTTACTCACCTCAGAATTAACGGTTGACACTGTGAAAGTAGCAGATGCAGACCAACAACCAAATCAATCAGATGAGTCAGCAGCGCAGAACGAAAATCCAGAACGTTCTTCGGATGAAATGTCCAGTGATAACTTCATTGCTCTGGTCTCATCCAGTAAATCGCTCACTTCAAGGTTGCAAGATCCTACCAATCAAGAACCTGGGGCACAGACTACATCGCAGCAACCCAACATTTCTGCGAATGCTGATAGTCAATCGACGCAATCAAGTAATAGCCAGCAATCTACTGGCTTTAAATCAGACAGTGACCCTCAAGAGGAAAATCCACATTCTCAATCAAAAAAGAACAAAGAGTCTGATAAAGAACAACAACCAAAAGCCCCTTCTCCTTCCCCTGAGATGTCAAGTAATCAGCTGAGCGGAACATCCAAATCTTCCTCTAGTAGCAAGGTGTCGACATCTTCCTCCGACAGTAGCAATTTCCCTACGAGGGAAGACAATGACCTTGATGAGGAATCAATGGAGTCAGAGGATGAAGAAGATGAAGAACAAGATGCAGGGGCATCATCCAAGCCAATGATTGAACAAAGAAAAGCACCTGCAGACCGACAACTTTCACCTTCAGGTGCAGGTCCGCAACAAGAGAATCCAGATGCCAATGGACGTAGCGGTGCCGGTGGCTTGAAAAAGACCAGGGGTGTCGCGGCAAAACTGCTTGGCGTTCCAATGCCCGATCAACTCTCCGGACACACCAATCCTGGTCGCATGAAAATCAGTCGAAAGAATTCAGAACCTAACGTACAGCTCCAAGACCTAGTCGGTGCTGATTCCCAAGGCACANTCGATCAAAGTATCGGTGCCATACCACAACCCAAAATCAATCCATGGATGAAGAGNCTGATACAAGACTATTTCAGTCCTCCAGAAGCCATTTAAATAAAGAGTCTTTATGCAAGAATCAAGCCTAGGAGGCAGTGCAACCGCGGTAGCACAAGCTTCAGACTTTAATGCTACTTTCCAGACAATTAAGGAGGAAGTGGCCAAATACATCGTGAGTCAGGAGGACGTCATTGAGGGTGTCCTGACTGCTCTGATCGCAGGCGGTCACGTTCTACTAGAGGGTGTCCCTGGAATAGGCAAGACATTACTCGTGCGTACGTTGAGTGAAGCAGTAAGCATGAAATTTTCNCGAATTCAGTTCACGCCAGATCTAATGCCTGCTGACATTCAAGGAACGATGATCTTGCAAGACTCGGAGGCNGGGCACCCCACATTGCAGTTCAGGGAAGGTCCCTTGGTTGCCAATCTGGTACTAGCCGATGAAATTAATCGTGCAACCCCAAAGACGCAATCAGCATTACTTGAGGCTATGCAAGAGCATCAGATCACGGTAAGCAATAACACAATCACGTTACCTGAGCCTTATTGTGTCATGGCTACGCAGAACCCAGTGGAACAGGAAGGGACTTATCCTTTGCCTGAAGCACAACTAGATCGCTTTCTACTGAAAATATTAGTGACCTATCCGGAAGAAACTGCCTATCACGAGATCATNGATCGTACGACCGGTGAATCTGAGCCGGAAATACGTCCAGTCTGTGATGCAGACACGATTCTCAAAATGCGCTCAGTCGCCCGTGCNGTAGCCGTTCCAGAGGTTGCTAAGAATTTCGCCATCAGGTTAGTCATGGCTACCCAGCCTGGCAGCAGCTATGCATCACACCTAACCAATGAGTACGTTATGTTGGGTTCCAGTCCTCGAGGAGCGCAAAGTCTAATTTTGGCAAGTAAGGTAAGAGCTCTGTTGGACGATAGATACGCGGTCAGCACCGATGACATTAATGCCGTTGCCAAGCCAGTACTCAGACATCGAATCGTGCTTAATTTCAGCGCGCAAGCAAACAACGTTACTGCAGATGAAGTGCTCGATCAAGTCCTGACCAAGATCAAACACCCGAATCACGTCGAGTAGTCCATTCAATCATGGCTCAAGAACTAAGTTTTGAGGAGCTATTCGATACGGAGTTCCTGAGCGCGCTTGAAGCGTTTACACTGAGAGCAAAACGGGTTCCGCAAGGNGGNTTTTTCGCGAATCAGAACTCCCCCTCAAGAGGTAGTGGTTTGGAGTTTCAGGATTTCAAAGCCTATGTACCTGGCGACGATATTCGAGCTATAGATCTCAATATATACCAACGTCTTGGCAAGCTCTTTATCCGAATCTTCGAAGAACAACGGAACTTACCGATCTATTTGCTTGTTGATCAGTCAGCCAGCATGTACCTTGAGGATTCCTCCCGGATTATCGCAGGTCTACGAAGCGCGCTCGCGCTAACGTCGCTTTCACTTAGCCAACACGATAGTGTGGCTCTCTATTCATTTACCGATCAACTGCATACACTAACTCGCTCAAGAACGGGTAAACACAATCTCATTCCAATCGCCAGACTCATGTCTGAGCTATATCAAGGTACAACGACTGATCTTTCTGATTCACTAGCTGAGTTTGGCCAATACAAGCTTCGAAGAGGGTTGCTCGTAGTGATTTCCGACTTCTTTGATCCAATGGTTTTTGAGGATTTTGCACGTAGATTGCGCCTCGTGAAACATCGATCGATATTGATCCAATTAGTCAAAGATTCGGATGGCGACCCTACCCTACAAGCAGAACTGAACGGCGATGTTCGACTTCTCGATTGTGAAACGAATATAGGTCTGGATATATCGATCGACCCGGTTGTCTTGACTCGATACCGCAATGCATACCAAGACTTCACACGAAAACTTGCTAACGACGCAGCTGCCAGCAACTCTGGATTGTTGGTTGTCAATGTCGAGCAGGATGTTCTGAAGCAGCTTAGTTCGATGTTCCAGTACCCGGTCTAGATTCAGTGACGTTTCTCTTTTTACCAACTCTCGTCGTTCTAGGCGGTATCGCTACCATTGCTGTTGGGCTATATCTTCTACAACAGCTACGACCGAGAAACACGGAAGTTACGGTACCTACCCTTATGTTTTGGCAGGCATCCGTCAGAGACGTTCCGGTTCGTGTTTTTCGAGACCGATTTAGACATTGGTGGGCATATTTGTTAATTCTGGCGATATGTACTTTATTGTGGCTGGCACTCGCGGACCCTGAAAGAGAAACAGGTGAGCAGGTCGGCTTTCATGTTCTGTATCTAGATGGATCAGCATACACCTCAAATATCGAAGACTTTGAACGTGCGAAAGATCTATTACTAGCAGACTTGGCGAACCTACCTGAGCACCAACGTGAGGTGTATCTTGGGGCCGCAAGGACCCTGAAAATACTTAATAAAGGAGAACACCACAGCATTGCCGGGAGAAGGTTACAGGACATTCAACCTGACGGATCAGTCTCACCTTTAAGTGACTTTTTAAGACTNTTAGGTACCACTGATCAGATCCCAAACGGTACCCGCTTGGTCGTNTATGGGNATGTAATGCTTGACGATACAGTTTTCGCATCGCTTCCCAAAAACATGTCCATCGTTCAACAACCGATCACCACGGAAGAATCCGTCAATTGGGGAATCACTTCTTTAGGGTGGAGTCCTTCCTCAACGGGTTCAGTGGAAATGGTTGATGTACTGGTCGAATTTGCTAGTTCGTCTAAGGTCTCTTTAGATCCCCCAACGCTCACTATTCTCGTAAACGGTGAGGCACTCTCAAAGGATTCCTGGATAGAGACTGCCGTACAATCGTACCTAATTCCGGGAGTTCGTGCCGACGGATCACTACTGACGGCCACGCTGGATGTCGAAGATCGATTTACAGTAGATAACTCCGCCCGCCTACGGTTACCGTTGAAGCGGCTGATTCCTGTATTTGTGGATTCGGAAATTGACTCTTCACTCTATAAGGTCATTGCCTCTGACCCTGGTATTGTCATCGTGCAATCCGGGGAGCAAGTTCGTGTCGAGCAAGGCACAGCGGATGCACCTTCCAGCAACCCCGTACTCCGGGTTGTTCCCAACCGTGCGCTTGATTCCATGGTGACTTTTGGTATTCCGGCTCGATACGACGATGCCAGCAAGTTGCGATCTGCATCCCTCGGATTAGGAATGGATCAGATTGAGACAGCCAAGCACGATGGGGCAGAAAGAGAACGATTTCTAATCGGATTTGAGACTACCGAAGTTCGCACACTCACCATTGAAGATGGGTTACTGAGTAAGGATATCGCCTTCACAAATTCATCGGCTTTTCCCGTTTTCATCGCCAAAGCCATTCGCTGGCTCGGCGATGAATCAGCGCAATATGCCTTCGTAGCGGCGGGTCAACCCCTTGTGGTAGGCAATGATTTGGATTCTCTTGCTGTATCAAACGAATTAGCATCTGCCTTGCTCGGAAGTGAATTCATTCCGGTGCGACCGACATCCGAAGCTANCGCNCCCTCGGCAACTTTAGCTGTATCTCTTCTTGATTCCGGTATTACCGAACTAATTGGTACCGTNNGTGAACAGCCGCAGTCAGACCAATTGCCTCANTCAAGGTCANACATTTGGGGAAACATTGGACCTTGGTTGGTCGGTCTGGCAATTTTGTTGTTAGCCCTTGAATGGTTCCTCTACCAACGCAGACTCATTCCCTGATGGATTTCTCCTTCTCAGTACCGATCTTCGGCTTGCTAATTCTGCTGGTCCCGTTAGTTTGGTTTTTACCTCGACAACCTACGTTACGCGGTCAATCAATGCTACGCTCGATCTTACTCGTACTGTTGACNGTAGCTCTCATGCAACCAGTTGTNCTCTCAAGTCAAGCCACGAAACATTTCGCCATTGTTCTAGATCAGTCCAACAGTCTAGACGAGGCGATCAAGGAGAATGCCCGGCAAACTACGCTTGATTTGGTTGAGAATCTGAGCGCTGATGGCGACATTACGCTGGTCCAAATAGGAGGCCCAGGCGAAAATTTCNCAGGTGTCCGAGCNATCCACATGGAGGACNAAAATCGCTCATCTCTATCCGATGGTCTAGCACTGGCAGCACAGGTAATCCCACTCGGTGTACAAGCGTCGATTACGTTAATTTCTGACGGATTATCAACTGACACCCATTGGGGTATTCCTCTACAAGGAATCACCGAGCGTGCGATTCCCGTGAATTCGGTGTATTTAGAGAGTACTCACCAGGACTTGTACCCATCCACTGTGCTCGCGCAAACCGCACGCCTTAATTCAGACATGGCCCTTGAAGTGGGCGTCGTTGGTACTGGATCAGACTTAATCCTCCAGGTCCTGGCCGACCAAGAAATTCTNACTGAGGATGTATTCGATGCTGAAACGAGCCCGACGACTCGAGTGCTTAGTTTTAAAGCACCTGAGAGAGCATTTGTCGAACTCACAATCCAACTTGTGGTGGACGCGGCCATCGATTCAGACTTATCCAANAACACACTNAAGTCTGTTGTAGCAGTGCAACCAGCGTTTCGAATCCTGTACGTTNGAGATCAAGAAAGTAACCAATTCGGTGACCTACAACGCCTGCTCGGAACTGGNTTTCAAATTAGTAGCACATCGGTGACAGAGCTTGGAACGATAAATATTTCAGAATTCGATGTCGTGTGGCTTGATGATGTCCCTGCGGACTTGCTTTCGATAGATGTTCAGGAAAACCTGAAGCGGCTTGTAGCGACTGAGGGGATCGGATTGATCGTTTCAGGTGGAAAAAGATCCTTTGGTGATGGTGGATATTCGAAAGAACCGATTGCGGACGCTTTACCTATAAAAATACAAGGCAAACAGGACAACATTGATCCGAGCGTCGCGTTAGCAATCATCCTTGATACGTCAGGGTCAATGGCAGGCTCTCGAATCGAATTAGCCAAACACATTGCCCGAGTTGCGGTTCGCCGCTTGCAGCCACATGATCGCATTGGCATCGTGGAGTTCTACGGGAATAAGCACTGGGCGGTGCCCATGCAACCAGCCTCCACCAAAATTGAGATTGATCGAGCCATTGGCCGCATGAAAGCAATCGGCGGTACGGTCTTATATCCTGCTGTGCAAGAGGCGTACTACGGACTAAAGAATGTCAATACACGATTTAAGCACATTGTCCTAATTACCGATGCCGGCGTAGAAGATGCGAACTACGAAGCCATGGTGCGAAAGATCTCCAAAGATCGAATCAACGTAACCACGATTCTTGTTGGGCAAGGCGGACACAACCTCATGATGTCCAATATTGCCAATTGGGGTCAAGGTCGGTTTTATTCGGTCGGCAATCAGTTTCAGTTAGTCGACCTAATTCTGAAACAACCCTCTTTAGCCACACCGCCTTTATTTAAGACTGGAGAATTCTCGCTCTCAACAAAATCCAACATGAGCTGGCTACAGGGCATAGAGGACGGTATACCTGCAATTGCTGGTTATTCCGAAGTAGAAAAACGGCCTAAAGCGCAGGTGCTGGTTAAAGAAGCGGAGACAGAGCATCCCATTCTTGCGTCGTGGCAATATGGACTAGGTAAAGTAACCACACTCACTACCGAACCGTTAGGTAGCAGTACTCAATCTTGGCAAGAGTGGCCAGAATATCCAGAGTTTCTTGGTCGATTAGTGGCATTAACCTCAACGAACCCAGATCCCTACAAGATAGATCTTCAGCGTCTAAACAATACGGTCTATGCCAGATTAGCAGGGCTTCAATCTGCCGAAGCTCCTTCATTAGTTCGTTTTCAAGATTCTGTAGCATCCCCCGAGTTCGCAGAACCTGTAGCTTTAGCACAAATGGCTCCTAATCTATATCAGGCACGCTTCGATATACCCAACAACGAGACCATTTATCTAGGTATTGAGGACACAACCAAACAACGTTGGATCTATGCAGTGGACCAGGCTGCTTCAGATCAGTCGTTGGAATCACAAGTCCATCCCGAAGACGCCTTATCGCTACAAGATCTCGCGGAATTTACGGGAGGACAAGTATTGTCACAATCAAGCATTATGAGTCTAGAGAGCTTGAGCTTGAGTCCAGGTGAACTCTCGTTTGTCGTGACCAGGCTTTGGCCCTGGTTGGTTTTACTCGCCTTAATCGTCTATTTCGGTGAGTTGGTCTATCGAAGGTGGCCGAGGTAATCTAGAAATGTTGCGAGCATATCCCAAACTAATGGCATGGACATCTAGATGGATTTTGTTGGCGCTAGTCTTTGCGCCCTGGGGAGTCCAAGCGACTTCAATCGATGACTTCCTTGACCAGCAAGTGAAAACTGAAAGTTCTCTTGATCTAAGTCAATTCAACGCTCTATATAACCAGATCGTACTAGACAAGAGTTTTGAAGACGCAGTTGCTAATCTCAAGCAATTCAGTACAGATGCAAACAATTCATCGATCCATCGTGCTAAAAGCCTCTTAACTCTCGCGCACCTCCAATGGCGACACGGACTAAGGGACGAAGCTTTAGAAGCGATCGATCAGTCCTTACAGATACATTCGACCGAAGGTGGTCAATACATGAAGGGTCGATTACTCGACGCATCAGGTAAAACACAAGACGCAGTCCTATGGTACGAGCAAGTTGCTGACTCCACGGCCGATCCGAACGAACGAGAAATCACTCACCTACGGCTAGCCATGATTGATGCCGATGTAGACAACATCGACGCATTGACTGCATTTGCGAAGAGTGGCGATCAAGAACGCAAGAACCAAGTCGCTATCGTGCTGGCTATTCTGGACCATACGGCTCAAGCCCTGGAATTATTCAACCCGATTGTCGACGCCAAGAAATATACCAGCCAATTGCTCCGACAAACCGAATGGTCAATTGAAATAGAAGATTTCACCACCGCTCAAACATCTGCATGGCAAGCCTACGACAGCGCGACAACTGGAGTTGATCGCCTGTATGCACTTGCGTTGCTAGAAGAAGCCTATAAGAAGGGAGAAGATCTCGCTGCTTTCCTAGTGGCACTAGAAGAACGTGAGCCATTGAGTGAAGAACTACGACAACTGCAAATCGACCAATTTATCGCTTTGCAACAATATGAGAACGCCATCGATCTCTATCTGCGTTTGGCAGAAGAGGATTCTTCAACCGAGGTTCGGCAACGATTACTGAGCCTGTACACCCTCGCCAATCGACATTCTGAGTTAGAGGAAGAGTATGCAAAGCTACTCGCCGCATACCCTGAAGAAGTAGCTTGGTATAAGGGCTTGTCTTCACATTATCTTCTTACCGCCCAAACCTCAAAGGTTCAGGATCTCTGGGGTAGATTTGTCAACCTTAACTCCTCTGATCCCGATTCCCTAGCGGAAGGGGCCGAAGCCATGTTACGTTTCGGACTTGAAGAAGAGGCAATCCAATACGTAGAAGCGCATCTCAATGACCGGGGTCCTTCAACTCAACTATTCCTGTTTCTATTTGAAACTCATCTGAACAAAGGTCGGCAAGATGTTGCGAAATCGGTAGTAGAGCGCTTCGAGGAATCCTTGCCCGCTGGCTCGAAAGATCTACATGCAGTGGCGGATTGTTATGAAAGAATCAGCGAGTTCGCCGCTGCGAGAGATGTGTTTCTTGATATTGAAAAAGCAAGAGGCCGGTTGGACTACGACCAGCGAAATCGACTTGCCTGGCTTATGACAATTAGTGGTCAGAAGGAACAAGCTCTCACCTTGTGGAAAGAGATCTGGCTGAGCGCAAGCAGTGCTGCTCGTCGTTCCTTTGCAGAAAGTCAGTTGCTTCTCCTAGCAGCGGAACTCAATAGATTGGGCGACCTGGTAGTTGAGCTGGAACAGAAACTATATGCCAACCAAGCCGATCAGAACGAACTGAATTTGCTTGTAAGAATTTACCGAGAAGTTGGGGACACATTCTCCGCTACCGAGGTCATCCAGGAATTCGCTGACAGACAGAGCATGTCAGAGATCGAACTTCAACGTCAGCTGGCGTCGACTTATCTCCAAATGCAAGAATACGGAGAATACGAAANAGTCTTGCGAGAACTCGTGGAAATTGATGTCGANAATCGCGCCGAACATATNCAGAACATAATCCTCAGCTTGGTAATCGCNGAAAACGACTCTTCCGATGATCGCCTNCTAGAGATTCAAACNTGGGTATCCCAATTACAAGCGATTGACCAAGATGCCGTAAACAGTGAGTTTCTTGCGAGCGTTCTTGCCATGAGTGGCTACGTCGAGGAAGCGATACAACGGTANCAACTTGCTCTCATTGAAGAGCCTTTACACAGCGACAATCTTCTTTTGATGACTGAACTTATGAAGGAGATGGGTCAAACTGAGCGGGCAGTAAACATGCTCCAATACATCGCTGAACACTCAGTAGATGACAACGAGTTTGTCGTGGCTGTAGACGGGATTATCAACATGATCGGCCAACCCGAATTTGGTGCTGATCTGCTTAGCGAACATAAGAGGACGTTTAGATGGACTTTTAGGACGATCCTAGAGAGAATCGCGACGAAAGCCGACAAGATTTACCTGTACACCCTGCTTGCCGACATCGCGCAAGAGATTGGAGATAAAGAGTCTGAATATACATCGCTGGAAAGTTCCGTCTCCCTAGCAGGTTTGAGGCGACCTGCCATTCTTCGAGAACTCTTCACTATGGCGTCTCCTGGTGAAGGATTCACGTTCATGAGTCGCAACGTATCCGACCCAGTCAGGCAACTTCGATTCGGACAAAGATTGATCGGACTCCGCCAGCAACTGCCCCCATCTGTGTTCATTGCATTGAGCAAAACACTATTAAATAATGAAGATATGCTGGGAGCAGAACGTGCTCTAGATCAAATCAACGACGTCACTGGAATGATTGACATTTCCCAAACCAAAGGGGAATTGTTTTACGACGCGGGCCACAGTAATACAGCTCTACGGCACTATGTGGAAGCGGAGGTACTAGATCAAGATAATCTCGAACTTGCTACAAAAACTACTGCTATACGAGAGCTTGCAGGCCAGACCCAAACTGCTCATGTCGCTTATTTGAGAATCATCGAGAAGATCGTGCAGTCACAGTTGGTTTGGTTAGACCAATCACGGTTGCCAGCCCAAAACCCAGGTAACTTGCCGAGATTTCAAGAAGCCAGAGATACCTCTCTGAGTTCAGATTACCGATACTACTACGAATTCTTACTGCAGGGATTATTCTCGACCTTTGAGAGTGGTGAAAGTAACCGAGAAAATCTTCTCCAACATGCCAGANAGATCTTCGATAACGCATTAAATAACTCTGTTCCCTACTTCTCAACATCTGAAAGCAAGCAGTTGGCTGTATTTCCAAGATTAAAAGTCGCTACGGAGCATGTCAGACGCATTGCGTACTTCACTGATGATCTGCCTCTGTATCGATATGTCAACACNCAGTTGCAATTGCACTTGGCCGATGACGATGTGGTGAAGTCAATGCCCGAGGAGCAAAACACTCATTGGCTCACGCAAAATTCCGAATCCTCTACCTCTGATACAGATGTTCAGACCACGATCAACCGGTGGATTAAATCGCTTGTCAAGGAAAGACATCTAGATCAAGCAGTCCGCTTTGCGGTTCACGAGGATGACACTCAAGCCATCCAAACACTGCTTACCGAATCACTTGAGCAAGGTGAGATTATTGATACTTTGTCGCTGGCTATACGCATATTGGACGACGAAGAATTGAAGAGGTTTGTCTCCTTTGTAGTTTCCAAATTAAGTGAAAGGCCTGACGATCTACTGGTGTTGTTCAGTCAGGGTCAATATCTAGTCTCCCACATAGAACAAAAAATCGGACTTCAACTGTCAGAAGTTGACCAAATCTTAAGTCTCTTCAAAGATACGGTCGCGAAATCCGCGAAATCTAAACCANTCCAATATTCGGATTTCTCCAATCTAATGGCATTGTCTAATTACGTTTACACCAAAGGCAATTTGCGACAAAAACTCGATCTCTTGGAAAATCTCAATTCCGTTCCATCCGACTCTCTTATTACTGGTCTTTCAGCCGAGTTATACGGATTGCTAGTTCNTGAAGTATTAGATCACAACGAACGGTCTCGGCTCAATTCAATCATGCTGAGAAGAATAGACGACATTGACTTCACGCAGTTCGGCTTATCGCGGGGGCTCATCCCTCAAATACTGGCCCGTTCTATACCTAAAGAAAATTGGGAACTACATCAGACAATCACTGATGAATGGATCACCCGCGGCCAAATAGGCGAACATATCGCACTCGCTCGAGATTACTTATACGCGGAAGAACATGACAAAGCGCTTGATCACCTACTTGAGTTTCTTCAATCTGACGGGGACGACTTCCGCAGACGAAGTATTTTGGATGAAGTTTGGAATACGATCAAGGACGCAATCGACCAACGCTTTTTGATGATTGCAGAAGTACCGTCTACGGATGTGAATGCGGTCCGATCTTTGTACTTGATGACTTATCCTGACGATACCTATCTTCGTGGCGATAGCTCAGCATCTGAATCAGCCAGCATTCAAGAAATTGAACGACTAGAGCTCATGATCAAGAATTTTCCGGATGTGGAAGAATTCCGTCGATATCTCATACTTAGTTTTTTTGATCTCCAGGATCAAGCTGGAATTACCACATCATTGGCTGACTACTACCAATTTGATCCTTCTGAGACCTATATACGCGCAGCTTACTACTTCAATTTAATCAAGAACGAGCGCTTTGTAGATGCTCAGTCGGTTCTTGAGGATGGNCGAGAGGACCTAAGCAATTCAAATGTAGTTGAAACCATGAAGGAGGCTATCGAAGAAAAATACTCTTCTTCACGTTCCTCTAGTGCTGAAATTTTCAAAATGGTCTTGGATATTGAAGAAGATTTCTTTGGTAGGTCGGGAGTGAGTTGGTCCAAGTCGACCAAAGAAGCAGTAAAAACGCTTACCCAGTCGACAACCAGCACGGACGATGTCGACTTAATTCAACAAATCATCGCCTTGAAACGGGCGATATCATTGGATCTAATCAAGAATCCTGATAACCTCTACTATATGCCGCGCGCTATTGATGTTTTAATGGCGTTGCGTACAGACGGTGATCGAGGCTTAAATGAGATTTTCTCATCCCGCCTACTGTCTCAGGACACACGCCAACAGATAGATTCCCTCAAGTCACTCATTGAACGTCCGTCGGAAGGGACAATCAGCAAATTACTGCCGAAACTGAGTGAGAACTATCCCATTGCGCAAGAACTGGAAACATTATTCCTAGCTTTGCCGCCTAACTCTTGGTCAAGTAATTTGGAATTTTTAAACCTTATTGGAAATTCCTATCAGTACGATCAACAGCGTGAACAAAGGGAGAATGAGCTATTTCAGCAACTCCTAAGTAACGAACTTAATAGCTATGAATTTGCTTTGTGGATGCAGTTACGGCTACTCAATACTGCTCCACATTCTGAAGAGGAACTCAAAAAATTCGCTGACCAAGTCGCTTCCTTACAAGAGCCATCAACGCTACATCTCTCGTTGATAGCACAACTCTTTGCAAAGTACCAAGCGTACGATATCTCTGCGGATGTATTCGTTCTGATGGCTACCACGAGTGCCTCAAGTATAGAGTTTGAGAACACCTTTGGGAACTTAGAAAGAACCAAGCCCTTGATGTCTGTCCTGGAGTTGTGTGAAGTCGTTCGAGAGCTACTTCCACAAGACCTAGCGGAAACCACTGTGGCAACTCTAATTAATGTCTCTTTCCCAAATAGCTCTAGCGATATTGCACTCGATACGTACCATGCCTTTGTAATGGATGTGGTTTTATCAGACCCCAAACCTGCTCAATTTACCAAGAAGGTAGAGACAATCAAGGAAAGGATTAATGAAGAGCCTGGATTGAAAAATGTTGTTCAGACATTAGTCCATTTGAAATTAGCTCGACATGAAGCACTAAAAGGTGACTCTGAGGAAGCTCTAACGCTACTAAAACCGCTATTTGAACAAAGTACTAGATCAATAGACCAGTCTGCGACCCAAGGTTCACTGCTTTCTGGACCCATCATAGTTAACCCAAATGCAGTGCAAAAGCCTATAACCGCATACGGGATCAAGTCTTGGCCCGGACGATCTTTGTATGACGGATTAGTGCCTCGTCATATAGTCATTTCGGGCCGGGCGGAAATAATTCATGGATTGGGTTCGGGCTGGCTTGAGACATTAGTCGACCAAGGGTTTGAGTGGCTAGATGACGAAGAGATGCTAGTTGATGATATAGCAGAATTTATGCTCGTATTAGCNTTCGAGTTACACCCGACCGAGCACCAGAGTCTCAGCGAGGNAATCATTCTTCGGATGGCAAACTTCCTNGGCAAATCAGGAGAAGAAACGAGTATTTCCTCAAACCAACTCTACCGACTTATAAATCTAGTAGCACTTGAACTATCCATTCAACTCCCCATTGATTTCATTGCCAAGACCATAGAACGTGGGGTTCTTGACAGTGCAGACGAAGTGAGATTACTCAACAGCCTCGTATCCATGAAACTCGACAACGTTACAGAGATTTTTGCTCCTTTAAGCAATTTAGATACCAAGGGGTATTCGTTTCTTACCGAGTATCAATTGCTTACAGAACAAAGTGGCATCCCATTAGGAGAAGTATTTCAAGAGTCTTTGGAAGCGCTAAGCAATGCACGCGAGCAATTGAGNTTGTAAATGTCTAACGCCTATACATATCGATGCGTTAAAGATGCTGTTGATTAACTTTAAGATTGCAAGTGCGCTGTACAAATGAGAGGTGTCTCCTATTCCCGCNGTTCATGATCTCGGTGACTCGAATCAAGACAGAGTAATACCTTCGCTGACCTATCANGCTCTATTGGAGTATTTGTGACAACTAAAAATAACTGGACTTACCTAGTATCTATTTTTCTCCTCGTGGCAAGTTTTNGTGCTATCGCAGAACCAGTAAGAACCGCTCACTCCTACGTCGAATTGATCTCGGAATATTCACANATCGAGTCGAATGCCAATCCTTTTGAATTAGGGATTAATTTGAGNCCTGACGCTGGATGGCACGCATACTGGATTAATCCAGGTGACGCAGGTAAAGAACCTGCGGCGGAATGGAAGTTTCCAAGCGATGGCTGGGAAGCTAGTCCTTTCGCTTTTCCTCCCCCATCAGTCATTCCCTACGATACCCTTATCACCTACGGCTATGACGAGAGCATCCTTCTACAAACAACCATTACGCCACCTAGCAATCTAGGAATGTTGGACTCTGCCAACATCGTGGTGAATTTAAATTGGGTTGTTTGTGATGACGAATACTGCGTACCCGAAAGCACCCAGCTCTCAATCAATCTTCCGATTTCCTCGGACAAACCTACTCCCAGATCGCAATCTCAATTTAATGAGGCGCGCGCAAAACTCGCAGAGAAACAAGACTGGGATGCAAGATATTTCGTAAACGGCGATGTAGTTGAATTCAGAATCGTACCTGCCGATAAAACACAGACGTTTACGAATCCGTACCTGTTTGTTGCACACCATGACTTGGTTCAATATGACCAGCAGTCAGCAAGTCAGTTTGCGGAAGGTCTCTTTTTCACCATGAGTGCTCATCGATGGGCGGAGAGGGTGGATTCGACATTCGGAATCGTGACTTATACCGACCGTTCCGAGAACCAACAAGCAGTAGAAATTTCGCTGACCAAGGATGATGGTAGTTTTGTCTCAATTCCTGTCAGTCAAATGGCCGCACAGGACATTTCAAGGTACTTTTCCATCACCAGCCCTCAAACGCTGATCGCTGCGATACTGGCCGCGTTTGTCGGCGGTATTCTCTTAAATCTGATGCCTTGTGTTTTTCCAATACTGAGTCTGAAGGCCATTCATGTTGTGGAAAGAGCAGAAAGTGCACCGGCAGCGAATCGAATGAGCGGATTAATGTANACCGCNGGGATCCTAGTCGCATTTTTNATTATCGGTGTGGCACTCCTAACGATCCGNGCGACCGGGATGGGTGTCGGATGGGGATTTCAACTTCAATCCTCAATTACCAATGTCGTCTTGGCACTGCTAATGGTCGCTATCGGCCTTAACTTACTAGGCGTTTATGAAATTGGCACGAAGTTAATGGGTGTCGGCGCAAACATCTCAGCTGCTTCCGACAATTCGCAGAACTTTCTCGTGGGTTTACTCGCTGTGGTAGTTGCAACTCCTTGTGTGACTCCATTCATGGCACCTGCCATCGGTTGGGCATTTACTCAACCAGCTTATTCTGCACTGACAACGTTAATGGCTTTAGGGCTAGGACTGGCACTACCCTATCTATTGATATGTTACGTTCCATTCCTGGCAAAAATCTTGCCTCGACCTGGAAATTGGATGAGTGTATTTCGCCAGCTGATGGCCTATCCAATGTTGTTAACTGCGATCTGGTTGTTTTGGGTGGTGGGTCGCCAATTGGGTGCTACATCAATGGCGATGGCACTAGTTGCAGCGGTCGCATTGGCATTTACGTTATGGGGTTATGGGCAGGGAGCCATCAGCAAACTGAAATGGAGTTGGTACAGTTTGGCATTTGTCGGTTTGGCAGCGACGGTAGCGCTCGTCGTTACAGTAGAAAACTATCAAGACTCCGGGGACATGGTCGCCGCGTCCTCCGAACAAAATGGCCACGGACTCGTCGAGTCTTTTGACGAGACCCAACTGCAAGGCTATATTGCTGCCAATCAGCCTTCCTTTGTCTATTTCACCGCTGACTGGTGTATCACATGCAAAGTGAACGAACGAGTCGCACTTTCCACCGACGAGGTTACAAGCTATTTTGAGGAAAACAATATCAAGGTCATTGAAGCGGATTGGACTAAACAGGATGCGACCATCACCAAGTGGCTAGAGCTGTATGAGAGAGTCGGTGTGCCCATGTACCTGTATTTTCCGTCTGGGTCAACCGATACCAACGCCACCGTCTTACCTCAGATCTTGTATCCTGACCTCGTGATTCAACTTGTGGAAGAAGCTAATAGGAAAGTAGCCCTGTCTACCAATCGTGATCTAGGAAGTACCAATGAGCAATCGGGATAGATCTTTAGAAGTCAAGCGCTACACGTTGGTGATGCGAATAGGACTTCACAAAATCTAAACTAGACTTTATATCGTTATAGCGGTTTGCTTGAAAAGTCAGTATTTACGCAAGCAACCTTTTTCCAATTGTCTTACTTACTGAGGGGAAGGTAAATATGACTAAATTACAAGTACAGTTCTGTTCTCCGAATGGAGCAGTTCGCGGGATCCATCGGAGATTTCTAGTCTTCTGTTCAATCACGCTTCTTGTATTCAGTGCCGGTTTCAATCAAGCACAAGACGATGAACTTGAAGATGAGTCAACGGTTCAAGAAAACGCGGACACTGCTGATTTTGAGCAGAGTTCAGAACCTATAGAAGAATTGACAGTCACTGGCACGCGGCTAACTAACCCCGATCTCTCCCGAAGAGTAGAATCGATTTCAGCAGAGGAAATCGCTGCACGGGGACTCGCGACAGCTGAAGAAATCATTCGCAGAATTCCACAGAATTTTTCTGCGATAAATAGTGCTACCAACCTTGATTCTATAAATCCGGTGGTAGATCGAGGCGTGGGTGCGTTGGCTCTTGGCATACAGACAGCAAACCTGAATGGCTTCGGATCTGCCGGCACCCTAGTGTTAGTAAACGGAAAGCGGATAGCAGGAGAGCCGAACAGTCCCAGTTACTTCGCTAATCTAAGGGACATCCCTTCTGGATCTATTGAAAGTATTGAGGTCATGTTGGACGGTGGATCAACTATCTACGGTTCAGATCCAGTTGGCGGTGTGATCAACATCATCACTAAGAAAAACTACAAGGGATTTAGAGTAAACGCACATTTCGAAGACAGCAACACGGAAGCAGACAGTAACCGCATATTTGCAGGTGGTGGTATTTCATGGGATGGAGGAGGTGTCTCTGGGACGCTCACAAGAACTGAGAGCTGGCCTGTCAACACAGAAAAAGCCGGTTGGGTGACTAAGGACTACAGCCCATATTTTGGGGGTGACCAACTCTATAACTTTAATAACAGTGGTGACTTAAGAGTTGGGGCCGTTGGGTTTTCCCGATGGGCACGACCAAATCTAACACTAGGTCCGGACCACGATGGTCGAAATGCTCTGCCTGAAGACTTTCGTCCAGTGAATCAAAGTGACTGGAATACAAAGTTGGAAAGAGACAGCACGGGCGCAACCGAAGATCTAGGAGCTACGTTCAACATTGAACATCAGGTCACTGACAGTCTGTGGCTCGGTTCCGAGATNACCCTAAATAGCGCCTATACATCTAGGAAAGTCACCCGATTTGGACAGTTTAGTATCGTTGTACCCGAATCGAATGCTTTCAACAATTTCGGTCAGGATGTTTGGGTGAGTTACAACCCTCGCTACGAGATTGAAAATGGGATGATCGAACTTCCAAACCAAGAAAGTGAGCGGAATTTTGATCGAGTCATCTTACGGAGCATGTATCAATTAAATGAAAATTGGGAGTTATCAGCAGACATAACTCGATCAGAATCAACTCAGGAATCCATTCAGTGGATGTTCGGGACACAAATCGCTAGAGATTACCCTAGAGACGCANTTGCTACACGAATTGATGAGTTACTCTCAAGTTCGGANCCAAATGTAGCTGTTAATCTATTCGGTAATGGTACGGGACAAAATCCTACCATAGCAGAAATGGTTGTACCAATCTCGCAAGCAAACGAAGGCACACTTCTGCTTACATATGAAGGATTCGTGCGTGGTTCGATCATGGAATTGAATGGTGATACCCTTGATCTCGTAGCAGGAGGGGAAATTCGAGAAGAGTCAAGATCCACACAGTCAAGTTTCTACCCAAGTGGAGTAGCAAGGCCCAAGAGAGAACTTACNGCGATATTTGCCGAACTTCGGATACCTGTGGTGGANCCGTCCTCGGATATACCTCTTGTTGATGACTTTCTGATTTTCCTAAGTTCGAGATTTGATTCTTATAGCACGGAGGGAGCAAACGGTAGCGACGATGCCGATGATCCCATAATCATCAACACAAAATACGAAGCCGTTACAAAGCGATTAGGTTTCTACTGGGAGTTAAGCCCGGATTTCAATACACGTGTTTCGTTCAGTGAGAGTTTCCGCGCTCCAACGGCAACTGATTTATTCGGAACATACGCTAGGGAATTCCCCAATCCTTATGATCCACTTTGTTCGTGTTTTGTACCTAGTGCAGTTGGCTTTTTTGGACCCAACCCGGATTTGGACCCTGAAGTTTCTGATAACTTTAATATTGGTTTGCTTTGGACCCCGTCAGACCTTAAAGGCCTAACTCTTAAATTCGACTACACACAGATTGACTTCCAAGACCGAATCACGTCGAGTAATGAATTACAAGGGTTGTTACCTCTGGAGGAGTATGCCTACTTACCTCAGTTCTTCGAGAGAGCTGCTGATGGGACATTAATTCGATCGATTAGTCAATCGATTAACGTCAGCCGAAGATTAAATCAAACTATCTCATTGGATGTAGGATATGCGATGTCCACTGATTGGGGTCTCATCAACCCTAGGATAGTCACAAACTACGTCATTGACATGTATGACCAAGCCACAGAAGGAGCAATTAAGGCTCGTTTTCTAGAGGAGTTAAACGGTATAGACAAATACAAGGTGAATGGTTACTTAGACATAATCCGAGACGATTTCACATTGTCATTCGCACTGAATCACACACCAGAGTATGTCAACAATGCATTCAAAGATAGTTTTACAAAATCGGCGATACCACTCACGACCGTTTCGGCCCACACAACTATAGACGGCAGTGCAAGCTATAGGTTCGGAAATGGTATTACAGTCAAAGGTGGTGCAAGAAATCTACTGAATAAGTCATTCCCATTTGCACTGACGNCTCGAGGACATCCCTACGACGCACAACGGGTTGATCTTCGAGGNCGAGTGATCTTCTTTGACGTTTCCTACGAGTGGGGACNAGGCTAGTAGTACTCTAGCTCAGTAAAACTCCAATTTACTTTGAGGGGTTCGCTTGAACCCCTTTTTTTGGTACATAATGCAGAGCAGTTTCATTANNTNCAGACCTACTAGTTGTTCGTCAAGCAAGTCGCACTAAACACAACCTCTCTTCTTCGATTGATGTCTTACTTGATGGAGATGTTCGTCACCAGCGACAATCTGGATTNTTCACAGAGACTCTCGCCTGAAAATAGTATCTAATTATCCGAGTGGGCTGATCACCTGATAGACGCGAGGCCCTAATGCCACAGCACCGCAGATTGAATCATCGCATTTGTTTCAACCATTAAGTTAAACGTGGTTTCCAGTGTCTAAAAGCTGTTCGCGATTACTGGGAATCATTAGAAAAAAAGGCTAAACAATTCTGTAACTATTTGTCCGTAGCATTCACACCCAAATCTCTGACCGAAGTCAGTTTACAGAGGAGTCACTCTAGTGCGAAAACTCATACCTTGGATTTGGATAGTTGCAATAGCCTATGGAGCAATCCAANCAGTAGCTCAGGAATCACCCGCCGAGTCAGCAGATTCAGAGGCAATTGAAGAAGTCCGAGTNGTTGGATCNCGGGCTGCACTACACAGNGCTATGCTCAAACAACGCGATGCAGACAAACTTATCAGTGTTGTCGACTCTGACGCACTGGGTAATTTCTCGGATATCAACGTGGCGGAATCTCTNAGGCGAGTCGCCGGAGTCATGGTCGAAAACGACCAAGGTGAAGGTCGGTACGTGACTGTACGCGGAATGAACGCNGATTTAAACGCGATGACTATCAATGGAGTCAGCTCAACCTCTCCTGAAGACAGGCGAGGGATTATGCTGGATGGGGTGCCTACAGACATGCTAGAGTCGATGACTGTGTACAAGACTCTCACACCAGATTTGGACGCAGACACGATTGGAGGATCAATCGATCTTGAGACTCTATCGGCATTCAAGTACGATGATCGTTATTTTCGAGTCAAGGGTGAATCTTCCTGGAATGAACTGAGCGAAGATACTCGAAATCCAAAACTATCCGCTACCTACACTGATCGAATGCCGTTCGTAGGTGGGGAACTAGGCGTCGCAATCGTACTAAGCGATCAATCCCGACATATTGTTGCTCACAATAACGAAAACGGTGGCTGGTCAGATAGTGCACCGAANGACGACTACGAATTACGTTTCTACGATCTCGAGAGAGAACGATCNGGAATTGTCGCAAACCTTGATTTTGAGAGCGCCAACGGTATTCATGCCTATGTCCGTAGTTTCCACAATTCATACCAAGACACCGAATATCGCGGTAAATGGGAAACCCGCGACGGCTTGGAAGATAACGAACCCATTGTAAATGGTTCTGTCTTTTCTTATGCAGACAGCAAAATCGACACCGAGGCGCGTTGGCGGCCTGAACAGAGGAAGATCAGTGCATTCCAAATCGGTATGAACTGGCCACTCTCGAACGGCAACGACCTTACGATCGAGCTATTCTCTTCTGATTCTGAACAAGACGATACCGATAAATACGCAACGATCTATCGAAGCGGCAAAGTCAAAGAACCTATTCTGTACGACAACAGCAATCCGAAAGTGCCAATGCTCACCTACTCAGATGAGTTCACCGATCCATCTAATTTCCCTCTGAAAGTATTTGAACATGAGCCATCGCTAACCACTGACAGTGACGTTGGAGCAAAGATCGATATGACACTTGGTCTCAATTCCAGCACAAAATTGCAATATGGATTGAAACTACGACAAAGAAAGAAGCAGCACGACGCCAACTACTGTGGGTATGAGCCGTTGGACGATATCCTGCTGACAGAAACCGGTCTTAGAGACATCTCTCCCTATCTCAATACCGTGCATGGTCCTGCACCTAGTAGCGCGAATGTAAGGTCATACCTGTCACAGATAGGATCTGGTCTGACATATCTGAGTGATGGCACATCCTGCCGATCTACGGGACCAAAGTTTGAATTCAGCGGTGACGAAGAAGAGGAATCCGTACCTGCCGACTGGACTACGGACGAGAACATTCGTTCTGGCTATCTGATGGCAACCACCCAGCTTGAAAACGCTCACTGGGTGTACGGACTGCGTTACGAAAACACAAATGCAACCTACCGAGGTAAAAACTTCGATGGCGACGAGTTCACGGGTTTCACATCGATTAGTCGCGATCATGGTTTCCTGGCTCCATCTGTCAATCTCAAATACCAACTGTCAGAACGAAGGATTGCAAGAGTAGGCATTTTTCGGTCGCTGGTCCGCCCCGACTTCAATCAGTCACGTGCAGGTGCTATCGTAGACGTAGACGACAATGAGAT
>JGIcombinedJ30088_10000974_pt1 | contig 30353 bp, 28 predicted proteins | sample PinacodermPK_FD_30088 | JGI IMG/M metagenome (IMG submission 30088)
CGGACGGGTCCAATCCCTGCCGTCACGTCAAGCGCTACAAGGAGAACAAGCGCGAGCGGTTCCTGTCGCCGGAGGAGACCGAGCGGCTGGGCGAGGTCCTCGCGGAAGCCGAGAGCGAGATGCCCTCGGCGGTCGCCGCCTTCCGCCTGCTGCTGCTCACCGGATGCCGGCTGTCTGAAATCCAGTTCCTGCGCTGGGACTACGTCAGGGACGATTGCATCGAGCTGCCCGACGCCAAGACTGGCGGCCGGGTCGTCCCGCTTGGGCCCGAGGCCCGCGCCGTGCTGGCGGACCTGCCCCGCGAGGAGGGCAATCCCTGGGTCATCCGCGGCAGGCTGCCAAGTTCCCACATCACCGATCTGCAAAAGCCGTGGCGCCGCATCCGGGCTCGCGCCGAGCTGGAGGACGTGCGGATCCATGATCTCAGGCACAGTTATGCGTCCAGAGCGCTGGCCCTGGGCGAGAGCCTCACGATGATCGGCAAGCTGCTCGGTCACACACAGGTGCAAACCACAGCCCGGTATGCGCATCTTGCCCGCGATTCCATCCAGAATGCCGCCGCGCGGATCACCGGGAGCATTGGCGGAAATCTGTCGTCCGGTCAGGGTCCTCAAAGCCACTAGGCAAAAAGCGCTCAATGTATACGCCACTCTTGCGTCACCCACCTTGGCCCTGGCTGACAGCCTTCCAAAGCTTGGCAATCTGCGCAATCATGGCCATCCGACCGGTCGACATGCACATCACTGATGTGCTCGCTATCGGCCACGTCTTCGACATCCACCTCCCGAGTGCTCGCTACCCAGTCTACCCAATCGCAGGTTCATCAGCCACGGTCCCGGTGAGAGCCCATCACACCAATCAGAGGACCCATCCTTGCCAAGCCGCAGCATGAATGCGAAGCCCCTAACGAATGAAACGAAACGCTGGAATCGCCGGTTACAGTGCGCGAAAATGCTTTCCGCCTACAGCACCCTTCACGGCTACACTTAACGGTTGCCAAATGGAATTTCACGGTTTCCAACACCGACGAAAAAGCGATCATCACCAATAGGTCTCACGCTGATATGAAAGTAGTGGGGAGCAACTAAACATGGTCAAGCTTCACCTTGGCACTGGACCCTTAATTGTAATCATTATCGGTCTTTTAGTATTGCTGTTAGGCGCGAAGTTTCCTTCCCTAACTTGGGCGGGTATTAGTTGGGGCAGTTTTTTGTCTAGTCTTGGCCTATATGTAACTGTGGTGGTCGCCTTTCAATGGTACTATGACAAACGGACCAGGGATCGACTTGTAATTAGCGTTATGGAGGCCGCCTTCTCGACCTCCAGTGTCGTACGCTCGGGTATAGCGAAATTCCAACAAGATACGAAGAAGATTGACTATGATACACTACTGGATCATCGCGACGAAATAGTAATTGGATTCCTCCATAGCAGCAGATTGGTGGACGACAACTTTTCGAAGCTTAAGCAGCGTGCTGCAAGTGGAAAGAAAACTACCATCTTGCTGTCCAATCCGGAAGGCGAAGCAATCAAGTATCTACTAAGCCTGGCCACTGTAAAGTCCCACATAATGCCGAGCATAGAAAAAATCATCACAAATATAGATGAACAAATTAACCAAGATTCTACCACAAAGGAGAAGGTCATCATTAAGCATCATGATGCTGTCCTTAGATATTCATTTGTTCAATCTAAGGATGGTATCTGGGTAAAGATGTATCGCAATAGCGTTGGACTTGCCACAACGCCGGGCATTTACGTCTCTAGAGGTTCTTCGTTATACGACTTTTTTGATCAAGACATCAAGAACCTTACGAAAGGAGCTGTAGATGGCTGACCTAAATGACCTAATAGAAAAGATTGGGCGTGACAGAGCAATTGACATACTCTCCCGATTCGCACAAGAGGACTCCGAGGTAGATACACAAGTATTGACCATCGTATCGAACAAAGGCGTCCATCACCTTCCATCAGATATCTTGCGAGGAGAGGTATTTTATGCAAGCGAGGGCAACTTAGATTTTTCGAGCCTTGAAACAGTTTCCATGGAGTTCATAGAAATATTGAGAAGACTTACAGAAAAATTGAAGAGCAGGAAATGGAAACGAATTCACATTATACCATTTGGCCCATGTGCGCTGAGTATGCAGATTAAGTTGCTAGTGTACCGAATCACTCGAATAGAATCCGTAGATGTTTTCTATTTGGGCGAGGGAGAATATGTTGACTTAGAAATTAACCAAAGGAACATCATTGTGGGAATTGACTGACGCAGTGGGGCCAAGCAGGTCTGCGCCCTTGCGTCGAGTTCGAGTCTCTTGTGCTTGGCCCATCTACTGCCAGCTACCGCAAGGGCTAGCTTGTGTTCCCGCATTCGCCGGATTGCAGCGCCGATACAGTGTTCTTGACGATCATCTGGTGGATAAACACCGGCTTGGCCGGCCCGATGCGGCGCGCTTGATCTTTAGCCCGGCTCTCCGTCGTCGGGTTCCACTACGGATCGTAGATGAACATCCTGTCTGCCGCGGTCAAGTCGAGCCCGTGCCGCCAGCCTGCAATCTCACCTGGAACAGTGCCAGATCACCGCATCGGAAAGCCAGAAGTCTACTAGTCCACGATTAGCCCATGTTTGGGAAGAAGATCGCGCAGCACATAGGTCCGGTGCAGCGAAGCGGCTCGGTAGAATAGCCAGACCGGCAAGTCCATTGCGGCGTCGTTTTCCTCCTTACCGTCAAGCTCTTCCCACTGCCGGTTCCACTCTTGCTCGTCATATTCCGGAATGGTCTCATCGCCCGAGCCGAAGATCTCTCCAGAGCGAGCCGCCTCTTGCCAAGCCGCGATGCGGCCGGCCTTGTCGGCCTGCACCAGCAAAATATCTCGAACCCGGTGTGCGATAGCATCGAAGTCGCGACCGGCTCCCGCCCCACGACCATCCGCTCTCAACTCAGTGAACCGGCTGAACATGTCATGCAATGCACCACAACCCGCCAGATACGTAACGGGGTTGTTGCGGGTACTGCGACCACCGGCAACCGCATCGGGCCGCTCGTAGTCGAAGCTCCAAACGAGATACGGCCTGTCCGGCAGGGTCGCCACCGATCCATGCCCCAGAGCGCCGGACAATTCCTCCGCGAACCAACTCTTGATGTTCGTGAGCAATCCTCCGTGGTCGCCGCGATCCCTGAAGAACCGATCAGCCTTCTCGGTCACGTAGTTCCGGATCTCCGGCGACAATGGCTCGATCGCGTCATCCGCTTCCTCGACCTCTTCGTGAAAGCGAAAGCTGGAATTGTCGACCTTGTTCCCGCGCGAGCTAACTCCCGAGAAACCATAGTGAGAGAAGGTATCCGCATACACGTGGGCCGTGATCCCGAGCAGATGCAGAGCGAACCCGCGGTCCGCGTACGTCAAATGGTGGTCCCGCAATTCCTGGACTATGGGGCTGTTCATGCGACATTTGAGGCGTTCCGTGTAGCTTCCTCCCTGATTGCCCGGAATAAAGTGAAATGGGACCCAGACCCTGCGCTGGTCGCGGTCGTCCCGGTTCGATAGATCAATCGGATGATGGGCGGTGGCCTCCTGGTCGATACGCGATCCGTCACGGAAGGTCACATGGCTTCGGGCGACATTGTCGTCGACGAATTGGGCAGAGGTCGCAATGATCCGAGCGTCGTCCGGGTCGATACCCGCGGCGCGCGCCATTGCGTAGGTGGCGTAGTAGTGCATGTCGAGCTGCATCGCTGGTCTCCCAGGCGAAGGTGAAATCTACGAAATGTCGCTACGAGCTAACCAAGGCGAGACGCAGCCGGCCCTTGTCCCGCTCGCTATTCCGTGGACATACCAGACTTGGATCCACTCAAGGGGTTCCAGTGGAGGTGTCGGTCCCGGGAGTCGAGCTGTCTGGTCGCCTCGAGCCGAACCAGAACCCCGAAATCGACCCGGCCAGCCCGCCGACACCGCCGAGAACACCGATAGCCAGGTCGTACCGCCCCGCCCACAACAGCCAGACGACAACCAGCGCCGCGAGAAAAAGATATGCGCCGATCGCCCCATAGGTCACCCATCGGCGTACCGCACTGCGCTTTTTCTCTATCTCAAGCTTCTTCGCTAATTGGTCCTGCTCGTCCGCCACTGCCGTTCTCCCGTTACTGGAGTTTCCTGCATACGTCGTCGTCCGGCTTCCGCCAAAGCGCCCCTTGTACGTGACTCTCAACGGTCCTCTCGGCGCCGTCCCATATCCCCGTCAGAAATTCCAGCCGGCTCCGAGCTTCGATATCGTCGATGCTGGTCAGATATAGGGGCAGATCGCGGGTCTTCAATTTTCGATTCGGAAGGATGAAGGCGATCGCCTCCACGCTATGCGGATCGTAAGCGAACTTGAAGAAGTGGGTCGGCACGTCCACCAGGATGCCATTGTCGTCCTTCCCGTCTCCGTCCTCGTCATACGCGATCCGCTCGACCGGCGTCCGCTCATAAAGCGGGCCGGTGACCACGTAGAGTACGCCGCGCTGACACGCCCACTGCCGCATCCTTCGTTCGAGAGACTTCCATATATGCTGATTGAAGCCCGAACCCACCTGCGGCGCGATGTTGGTCATGAAAAAGCTGTCGTTCATCGCGTCGAATGACCAACGCATCGCCGCCGCCGGGGCGAGATGCCCGCGATCGTAACCCGTGCGCGTGTAGTCCGAGTGAACGACCCGATGTTGTTCGGGAACCTGAAGGTCGGCCCTGAACCTGTCTTTCCGTTCGACCTTCTGGTTGAGCAGATCTTCGCGCCTGAGACGGTATGCAACCCAGTCCGACACATTGCGCTCGGGATTGAAAGCGACCACTTGGCCCGTATGACAGATCACGATCCGGTCCGGAGCAGCGGCGACACCCACATCTTCCAGCAGGTTGCTCGAGATCGGCTCCCCGAACGGCGTAAATCGATCGCAGGCCGCCGCTGCAGGCCCTACAGGAAAATACAACCCTGCGGCCAACACCGCTGAGTACATCGAGGATCGCAGCATCGGTCCGATAACCCTCCCACCAAGGTCGAACAGCCCGTAAGCGGCGCCTCGCTTCCGTACCCTCGTCCTCTCCCGATCCAATGGCCTTGTCACGCAATGGGTCATCGGCAAACTACTACCGTGACGGCTCAGCGAACGGAATAGGCGAGAAGCCGTTTGCGGATCTCGGACTTGGGAAGCCGGCATCGAGGATGAGCGGCAATCCTGCCCAATCCAGCACGCAACTCGTCCTGATCGATCACGCGGTGCTCGAACATCTGGTCGAGCAACCACAGCACTCCGTGGCATCGGACCTCCTCTTCCTCTGCGAGCTCGCGCAATTCCCGGTCTCCCGAGAGCAGCGTCCACGCGTTTGTCTTCGCGAGGGCGAGTGCGAAGCTATCCGGAAGAGACAGCGATCTCCGCTTGCGGAGATAGCCGAGGGCAAGCGAGACCCCATCGCCATCCAACTCCTCGACGCGAAGCCCAAGCCCTACGAATTCCGGCCCGCCGTGTTCCCTGAGTTCGCGTTCGTACAGCAAGTCGGGAACAGTGAATTCGAACGGAAGGTGGAAAGTGGATTCGACAAGACTCCCGCGATCGAGGTCAATCAGGACAGAGGTGTCGGACACCAGGATCTTCACGACAGTCATGCTCCTGCAAGTTCTGCCTCCAAGCTCGGGGGTTCATCCATGCGGCGGTTGAGCTCATGAACCGAGTCGCCGAGCAGTTCCGCAGCCTTAGCTTCAGAGATCGCCCCCTCCGACAGGGCGCGGAAACACAGGCGCTCAAACCGCATGGGCCGCTCGCCAGGCATTGCCCCTGGCTCCTCGAACGGTGAGCTGCGCCAGCCGCGGCGGGTGAATTCGTTGAACAGCCGCCGAACGACCGGCGCGCCGAAAATCCCGAGGTCCTTGCAGCGGTAGGTGAGAGCCTGGACACTCACGCCGAAGATCCGCTTGAGTTCGAAGAGCTCGCCCCAACCGATGGAATTGCGGTGTTTCCCGATCTCGGACCGAAGCGTCTCGGCCGGCATCAGGAACGCGCCGCCGAAGCGATGTGCGGCTTTCTCTTCGTCAAGCTTTGGCGCCGGGTCGAGCACCATGTGGCCCAGTTCATGCGCCAGCGTGAAGCGCTGACGCTCGCCCCAATCGTCGCGGTTCACGACGACAACCGACGCAACGCCCCTGTCTTCGCGGCGCACCCGCGCCGTGAGCCCGTCGATATTGGGTAGACTCATCGCGAGGACCTTGATCCCGCGCTCCTCCAGGAGATCGACAAGGTTAGGGATCGGATCGAGTCCGAGACCCCAGTGGGCACGCATGCCGAGCGAGGCCTGTTCTGCTTCGGCAGGGTCCCGCAGCACAGGCCAAGGGGCCTCACGCGGCATGTCCCAAGCGACGGTGGGAAGACCCAGGATCTCCTCTACCGCGAGATATCGCTCCAGCATGTGTAGGACCTTGGCCTCGACCTGAGCCTCTTCTTTGCGACTGGTCAGCCGCTTCTTTCGGAAATCGACGGACTCAAGGCGGATGTCGCTGTCGCTGGCTAGGTAGTCGATCGGTACATCGAGGGCGTCGGCCAGCGCGATGAGCACGCCGGAACTGGGCATGGACTCGTCGCGCTCGTACTTGCTGATCGCTTGTGCCGTCACCCGGTTGCTGATTCTCGCCTCAAGATCACGGAGCGATAGGCCACTGGCACGACGAGATACTCTAATGCGTTGACCCACAGTCATTTTCAGCCTCCCTCGCAGCGGTTGACAAACTACCATACATAAACGAAATTTGTCAAATACAAGGGTTGAACAGGTGTCCCGGCATCCCCATGTCAACGGGCGAACCCTTGTTCCGACTTGGAGATTGAGTCAATGACCGCTCAGATTTCGTTCTTTCCCGTCGGCAATGGCGACATGACCCTAGTCCAGACCGAGGGAGGCCACAGGATATTGATCGATATGAACATTCGGTCCGCCGCCGACGATCCCGATGACGACACTCCCGACGTGGTCGCGAAGCTTCGGGACAAGCTGGTACGCGACGCCTCGGGACGGCTCTACATTGATGCGTTACTCATCAGCCATCCTGACGTGGATCATTGTCGGGGACTGCGCAAGCATTTCCACCTCGGACCGCCCGACGAGTGGTCGAAGCCGGCCGACAAGATATTGGTCCGCGAGATCTGGTCGTCACCGATGGTGTTCCGGCGTGCCTCCCGTCGGCATGTCCTCTGTGACGACGCGAGAGCGTTCAACGCCGAGGCGCGGCGTCGCGTACGCGTCTTTCGGGATACGCCCTGGAAAGTTGACGACGGCGACCGCATCCTCATCCTCGGCGAGGACGAAGACGGCAAGACGGATGACCTGCAAGCCATACTGGTCCGCGTGGACCACCAGTTCTCACAGGTCAACGGGAAGCACGATCATTCGATGGCCGCCCTTCTGCTGGCACCGCTGCCAACCGACGATGATGACGACGAAGAAATCCTCTCGAAGAACAACTCCAGCACCATCTTGCGGTTCTCGCTCATGGGCGACGGGAACGCAGACAAGTGCCGCTTTCTGACCGGAGGGGATGCCGAGGTTGCGATCTGGGAGAAACTCTGGAATCGCCATTCGTCCCGTTCAGACTGGCTGTCGTACGACATTCTGCTCTCGCCCCATCACTGCTCGTGGCACAGTCTGTCCTACAACAGCTGGAGCGAGATGCGCGAAGACGCGGAGGTTTCGGACGCCGCGCGCAGTGCGCTCTCGCAGGCCCGCAGCGGAGCGACCATCGTCGCCAGCAGCAATCCGATCAAGGACGACGACAACGACCCGCCCTGTATCCGGGCCAAGCGCGAGTACGAAGCGATCACCGAGGAAGTGGCGGGAACCTTCAAGTGCGTCGGAGAGCGTCCATCTGAGAAGTCTCCTGACGTCATGGAATTCGAGGTTGGCGCCCACGGGTTGCGTCTGTTGACGGCGCAGATGGCAGCCCCCGCCGTATTGACGCCGGGGACGATCGGCAAGCAACCCCATTCGCATGGGTAACACTGACGATGGCCCGCGCCGAAGTCGGGTATGCGGTTCGGCGCGCCCTGGCTTTGATCTCCGAACATCCGGCCGTTGAAGCGGTTGGAGCAGCACAAATCGACGAGGCGAACGGTATTGTCTCAGTCGACGTGACGTTCGCTGTCAATCTGCCCAGCGAATGGCGGCAACAGGGCGTGAGCCCCTCGGGCGTCGGGCTCCGGGAGGAAGTGCGTTGCGCGTTTCCCGGCGGATTTCCTTTGGATCCGCCGGAAGTAGCGTTGCGCGCGGACTTCAACCGGAATCTCCCCCACATGCAACCCTGGCTGTCCGATGGGAGGCCGGTTCCCTGTATCTACGACGGAGATCTGGCCGAGCTCCTTCACCGGGAGGGGCTGGCCGGCATTGTCAATCAGACTGCGGTTTGGCTTGAAAACGCGGCTCTCGGCACTCTGATCGACCCGGACCACGGGTGGGAGCCGGTACGCCGTGACTCCTTTCATGATGCTCTGGTCGCGAATGCCGATTTCTTGCGAGAACTGGTGGACCGGCGTGGCGGCCGCCGCTTCCTTGAGATGGAGTATCTGAGGTGGATCGGCATCGACGGCTCACCGATCGTGCATGGACAAATCTCAAGCGCCACTGTCCCAGTCAATCGTCGATCCGTCGGCGACTTGTTTGCCGAGGGAGCGGTCGCCGGCGAGTCGCCCTTGTGGCGGGGCAAGTCGCTGGCACTGGTTGTGTGGCCAGGAAAGCAGCCTTCGGAAGATCTGATCGTCAACGACACCTACCTCCCAGAAACGGTCGAAAGTGTAGCTAGCCTCAAAGAGCGGGCCGCTCTCTACGGTTGCAGGGGAGAGCTCGATTCCGGTTTGAACTGGCTGAGAACATGCACGTCCAGTTGGCTGCCCTCGAGCCCGTACCCGATGGCGGTGATCCTCCTGGCGCGCCGGCCCTTTACCCTTATCGGAAGCACGAGCCCGATCGAACTGTGTCCCTACGTCTTGGAAGTCGCCTCTCCGCATCTGCTCCCTGACGGCGAAGCAACTATCGTTCGCGCCGCCGCCCACCACAGCGCGATTTCCCGCGAATTGCTGACTCGAATGGCGGGACTGGAGCCAGGAGCAAAGGTTCCTTCTTGGACGCTGGTCGGCGCGGGTAGTCTCGGCTCGAAGCTCGCTCTTCATCTCGCGCGGGCTGGGAACGGTCCAAGCGCGATCATCGATAAGTCCGGAATGGCACCGCGCAACGCGGCTCGTCACGCACTTGTGCCGGCTACAGGTGAACTGCAGATATTCTGGACCGATTCCAAGGCGAGGATGTTGGTGCAGGCTCTGCAAGGTCTGAACCAAACAGCCACTCCAATGCAGGCAGATGCGGCGCGAATGCTGATGTCGGGAGAGGATACCCCGCACGCCTGGTCCAAGAAGTCATGGGCGGTAGTGAACGCGACAGCATCTCCCGTGGTTCGTGAGGCCTTCGGAGCGAGCAACGCCATGCCCGCGCGTGTCGTCGAGACGTCACTATTCGCCAGCGGCAGCGTGGGACTAATCACCATCGAAGGACCGGACCGAAATCCGTCCACGTCCGATTTGATGGCGGAGTTTTACGCGATCCTGAGAGAGCAGCCAGACCTCGCGTCGATTGTCTTCAGTCGCGATGCATCTGTATCCCACCAGGCCACCGGACAAGGTTGCGGTTCCTTGACGATGACAATGTCGGACGGCCGGATATCGCTCTTCGGCGCCGGCATGTCGGAGCATCTCCTGGTCAGGCAGCGAGAGGGATTGCCGAAAGAGCACGGTGAAGTCTTGATCGGCCGATTGTGCGAGGACGGGCTTGGTCTCGCCTGGTGTGCCCATCGAATTCCTTCGGCAATCGTGGTTCCGACGACCAACGGAGAGCCTTGGTGCGTTCATGTTCACCCTCGGGCGCTTTTTAAAATCCAGGAAGACATGTCCCGCTGGCCAAACGTAGAAACCGGCGGCGTGCTCATGGGCAGACTATCCGAGGTCGCGCGAGTGGCCCATGTCGTCGACGTGATCGACGCTCCGGAGGACAGCCGTCGCGAGAGCCACGAATTTGTTCTCGGCACGACGGGACTACGGCAGCAGATGCAGGCGTATTCGGAGACAGTCGATTGGTCGCTTTACTGCCTCGGGACATGGCACAGCCACCTTTCTCCGGGAGGACCGTCCGGCAAGGATAGGGCCACGGCAAGAACGGTCGCATTGGCTCGTTTGACGCCTTCGATGTTCCTGATCGTGACTCCAACGGGCTTTCACGCACACGCAGCCGGCACATAGTCGCGGGATGACGGGTAAGGCCTCATGACGGATATGCTGAATTGCCTGTCCGATCCCCATGACCAAAACGCCCGACCACTGATGCATTTCAGTATGGAGAGGTCATGAAGATCAGCCTGAAAACGAAGAACCTCCCGAAACTGCTGATCGTGTGGGTGGCCAATATTGCGGTGTTTTCAGGCGTAATGACAGGTGCCCTTGATGTTTGGGACGTTGCGGCATTGCGGAACCTGGCCGCCGGACTCGCACAGGACCCCGGGGCCGGATGGCCGTACGTCGGTCTCGTGACAGTCGTCAGCATCTTCAACGGGTCTGTGCCCCGCCCCGTAAAGGAGCGATTAGTGTTCTGGACCAAACCTCGACCGGGCAGCCGTGCATTTAGCGAACTCATGCTCAAGGACTCAACCATTGACAGGAACGCCCTGAGCGAGCACTTTGGTCCTTTGCCAACTGATCCTGATGAGCAAAATGCACTCTGGGTAAAGTGGCTCAACGAATTTAGCAACGACATACGCGTTGCGCCAACTTACGGGATGTACCTCTTCACGCGCGACTGGACAACAATCGCTGCGACAACGCTTGCAATTGCCACTCCATTGGCTCTTTTGGTCTCAGACGACACCATTCAGGCCTTAGCCTACGCTGGGTTCTTGCTGCTGCAGTACGTCTTTGCGGCATGGGTCGCCCGCGTACAAGGCGAGCAGCTAGTCATGTCCGTCATGTCGTGCAAGGGTACTTCTTTCAACTCACCGACGCGCCAAGAGAAATGATCCGAACGGGTGAAATGACAGACTTTATCGAAGTAGACTTTATCGAAGCCGGCGACAAGAACAGTGGCGATGCAATCACAATTCGACATCACCGAAACAGCCTCGACTGGATATACGTCGTAGACGGCGGCTATACTAACGATGGGCAGAAGCTGGTACAACACATTCGTGACTACTATAGTGCACCCGCTTACATCGACCATGTAGTCTTGACACATCCTGACGCCGACCACGCCTCAGGGCTCCTGATTCTTTTGGAGGAGTATTCTGTCGAACGACTGTGGATGAACCGACCGTGGGAACACGTCGACGAACTGATGCCCAGGTTCGAACGCTATCAAGATCGTGATCGTCTTGTATCTCGTCTGAAACGCGACTTTTCCAAAGCTGCCGAACTCGAGCAAATTGCGAACCAAAAGAATATAGAAATCAAGGATGCGTTCCGCGGCACCCGCATCGGGGAGTTCACTGTCTTATCACCCAGTAAAAGCACCTACTTGGACCTAATAGTGGAGTCAGACAAAACACCTGTACCAGCGGCCAGGATGGTAGCAAGACTTGAAGGGACGCTTAGCGCTGCAGCATGGGGCGAAGAGAACCTGAAGGGGAACACCGACGGCACAAGCGAAGAAAACGAGACGAGCATCGTCCAATTTGCTGACGTGTGTGAGAGAAAGGTGTTACTCACCGGTGACGCCGGCGTGCGAGCTTTAACAGAAGCCCACCAAGCCGCCGTGGCCTTGGACAAGTCGACCTCCGAACTGGATTGGTTTCAGGTCCCACACCATGGGTCTCGTAGAAATCTGTCGTCAGATGTGCTGGACCTATGGCTAGAAGCGAAGCTAAACGCGCCCGCGGACTCCCCTTCGATGCCTGCCATAATATCGGCGAATCAGAAAGACGCTGAACACCCCAAGAAGGCGGTGGTGCGAGCCTTGATCCACCGAGGACGGCGGGTAATCCAAACTGATGGGACTCTGCGTGTACGTACAAATGGAGCACCTGACCGCGCAGGCTGGACAACAGTAACACCCCTAGAATATCCGGACGAGCAGGAAGACTGAAGATCAACGATTTGGATTGGGTAACCACTATTGGGCTTTGCTCGTGGTACCTCGTGGCCGAGCGTTGCCTCACGACCTCAGGAGAACACGTCTCTCTTGCGAACAAGTCCAATCTATTCTGAAACTTTCGTCCCTCAAAGGTGATGCAGCATCCAGTCCGGTAGCAATCCATCAATTACCTTCACCACCATCGAGGAGCTTGCAACTTCAATTTGCCGCATCGGCAGCCTCCTGACCCGATTTACAGGCACTCAAGAGATCGCTTCCTAACGCAGTCAACATGAAGTTCATCTCTGGAACTTCAACACTCAACGCCCTCCCGAATCCGAATCCTATTCCCCCTTGCAATGGAATAGACTTCGACGTGTCGAATTCCCTTACGCCGACTGCTGTAAGCATCATGTTCGCTAGCTCTGTAATGAACTCTTGAAATCTTCGTGGATCTACGAGAGACCATCGATTACTGTTTCCTTGAATTAGTTCTCGCGGTAATTCTGCCAACAATCTATCAGCACTTAAGGGCCGGGGACGAAATGCAATACATCTTATCCTCACTAGATTCTGTATCGCCGTTTTCTGAGCATCAGAATCGTATCTTCGCCATCTCAGATCCGCCAATTTGTTCATTTCTTCATTAAACGTCTTCAGTTCTCCCGGATTAGACCACCGCCCCTTACTCTCACATTCTCCAAGTAACTCCAAGAATGTTGCTTCTGCTGACGATAGCGATTTGAGTAACTCAATATAGACTTTCTTGATTGTGATTGTTGAATTAGGAGATACGGCGTTCGCGATTAGCCTCGCCCATAGTTCCTGAACTTCTTCCTCTTCCTCAAACGAGGCAGCTTCGATTGTTTGGAAAGCATCACCAAATCCTAAAGACAACAGTCGGTCCACGTCATGTCCCCGACTTCTTGTGATCTCCTCCACTCTTGATAGGATACGGTTTAGGTTTCGAAAACGCCAGTAACGCATCTGGTCTCCCAGCATTCCTCCAAGTTCAGCAACCGCCGATCCAAATAGTTTGCCTAAGAGAGCACGACTATCACGAACCGTTTCAACGATTACTTGATCAATTGCTTGATCCTGAATGGAAGGGAGTTTCTCGTTTTCGTCAGTCATCTATGATCCATCATCCTTCAATTGCTTCAGTTTAAACCGTTCCACGACCTTCTTGCCTCATATGCGATCCGGCGTCCTGACCGGAAGCGGTCGAGCCCCGAACCCGGTGGTGGCCTTGCGTTTCCCCCGGGGTTGGCCGCCGCCGTGGCGGACATCCGTCATCGAATAGGAACCGGCCGGTTTCAACATCCAGGTGTCGCCTGACGCCATCTGTCCATGACATGAGCCATCCGGCCATGAAGGCGCGGTGTCTCGAACGCACCAGACGAGCCGCTATTTTCGTCCGGGTCATGCTGTCGCTCCGGTCATTCACGTCCTCGTAGCAGCTCCTCTTTCGCCAGGTCCCTGTTGGTCCGCTCCCAGACATACTCCATGATTGGAATCGTCTCCAGCGCCCGGCCGTCCAGCACGGCCTTCGCCGTGCCCGCAAAGGTTTTCCAGTCGACCTTTCCGGCGCCCTTCAGCACATGCGCGCTGCGCAGCATGCGCAGCGCCCAGTCTTCGCGCCGCGGCTCCAGCCGGGCGAAGAACCCGGCCTTTACACCGTCTCCGTCGCCGGCCTCGTCCATGGCTTCCTGCAGGACCACCGTCCCCTCCGACCAGCCCTTCACCACGACATAGTCGTCCCACCACGCCGCGCTGCCTCCGACCAGTTCCTCGCGCACGGGTTCGGGTAGTCCGGCGAGGCGGTCGAGCTCACTGCCACCGAGTACGAGCTCCTGCGCGTCCTCGCGCTCAACGCCGGACGGGCGATGACCTACGACACGCTGCTGCGCCGGGTCTGGAGTTCGCGCAACGGCGCCGACGCCAACCTAGTGCGCATCTTCGTGCGCAACCTCCGGCGCAAGCTCGGCGACGACGCGGCATGCCCCGCGTACATATTCAACGAGCGCGGCGTCGGATACCGCATGGCCGAACCGGGGGCCCGATGACGAGCCTTCGGCAAAGTTGGGGACACGCCGCCGTCGATGACGCGCCCGCGCTCACCAGCCTCTCATCTTCGCCTGTGCCTCGGACCATCCGGAAACGGGAACTTCTCCGTCCACCTTTAGGTCGAGAACCTAACGGGGATACTGCGTCTCCTGACAGCTGAGGTGCGAATCAAATTGTTTGCCAATAGTTTGCCAAACTGCCGAATCTGCTTGTCGGGAAATGAAAAAACCCTTGCAAACATCAAGGTTTGCAAGGGTTTCAGTGGTTGCGGGGGTAGGATTTGAACCGACGACCTTCAGGTTATGAGCCAGACGGCCCAGTCAGGAGCCGCAGGATGGGCTGGTGGAGTCAACGTATCCTTGACCGATCGTGTGCCCGCAAGAGGGGCCGGCGAACCGGGTGGACAGACAATACCGTGACGCTTCATGATGGGCGCTCACGCGAACACTGGGAGACCACTCCATGACTCTTGTTGCGGAACGGTCCAGGACCGCCCACGACCTCATTGCGGAGGGCGCGCCAATCAGGAAGAAGGCGACATTCACCAATATCGAGGAGTCGACGGTCGAGGACTGGGCGGCGATCACCAAGTATGGTGTCGACGAACCCTCCCGGGTTCTGAAACTTTGTCTTGAACATCTCGACATGCTGCGGGCGCCCGATCACGTCTATCCCGTCGACCGCTACGAACACAGCCTGCAGACCGCCAGCCGCGCCTGGCGTGACGGACGCGATGACGACGACGAGATCATCGCCGCCGCCCTGCTTCACGATATCGGCGACTTCTTCGCCCCCGACAATCACGGCGAATTCTGTGCCGCCATCCTCAAGCCCTACGTGCGGCCTCAAGTCTACTGGATCGTCAAGCACCACGAGATGTTCCAGGGCTATCACTTCTTCCACCATCTCGGCGGGAACAGGAATGCGAGGGAAGCGCTTCGGGGGCACCCCCACTTCGAGACCTGCAGACAGTTCTGCGACGACTATGACCAGACTGCCTTCGACCCGGCCTACGACACCATGCCCCTCGAGGCGTTCATGCCTGCGCTCAATCGGGTCTTCGAGAAACCCCGCCGCCAAGTCAAGGAGCGGGTGCAGGACGACTGATCACCGGCTGCACACGACTGTTGCGGGCGACGGGACGGGACCGCCAAGGACAACACGATCTCGGAGGATTGGGCGACTGGCTGATGCATCGCCCAACCCCTCCCCCGGCAGTTGACGGGTCTCGGGAGGACCGGAATCCGGCGGCGGTGAAGGGCGTCCCGGTGTCGTTGTTTCCGGCCCATTCATGCCGGCGGGAAACGGGCTGGTTCCAGAGACGCGTGAAACCACAACATGAAGGTCCTGATCGAGTGAACCGGCACGCCGGTGGCGGCGCGGACGTCGGCGGCATAGGGATCCATGTTCGTGCACTCCAGCACCACGGCGCCAAGACTGGGCACGGTGCGCTTGAGTTCCATCGCTGCCTCCACCACCTCCGTCCGGGCTGCCGTGACATCGAGCAGCGGGCGATTGTCGAGCAGGGTTCCGGCAAGGGCGCCGTCTGCGGGGACACCGGCAATCGGTGTTCCCGCCGGCACGCCGGCTGCGACAAGGTGCGCAGGCGTCAGCGATTCCTTCGAGACGGTGACGATACCAACGGTCCTTTGCGGCGGCAGGGTGGCGGCCACGAGCGGCACCTGCATCAGGGATGAGGTGGCGACCGGAACGTCGAGATGGCGCGCCAGACTCTCCTGGAAGATGGAGAGGAAGCCGCAGTTGGTGGTGATGGCATCCGCTCCTTCAGTCACCAGCTCCCTTCCTGCTTCAAGGAAGGCGTCGAAAAGACCGTCGGCGCCGTGGCGCACCACCTGGTCCGGTGAGGCGCCGCGCACGACCCGGTAGAGTACCGGAAAGGGCCAGGTGCCGGCATGGCCCATGTCGCCCGGAATGCGGGGAAACCTGGCGTCGAGCATGAGAATGCCGAGAGCCGCTCCGTAGACTGCCTTGCCCCCCTGGACGATCATTGCCTTCCTCCGGCGCTTGACGTTGTCGGATTTTTCGCGACCGTGGCAAGGATGCAGGGGATCGAGGGATCAGGCAACGAACCCAACGGCGCCGAAGCGCTGGTGCGCCTGCTCGAACTCCATGGTGTCAGGCACATCTTCGGCCTCGTCGGCGACACCTCCCTTCCCTTCTACGATGCCCTCGCCCGCCTCGGTCACGGAATTGAGCACATTCTCGTTCGTGACGAGCGCCATGCCGCCTACATGGCCGACGCCTACGCCAAGCTCACAGGTCGTGTCGGTGTCTGCGAAGGGCCGTCCGGCGGCGGCGCCACCTACATTCTTCCCGGAGTGGTCGAGGCCCAGGAGAGCGCGATCCCGCTTGTCGCCATCACAAGCGATGTCGCGCGTTCGTCACGCGGCCGTTTCACCCTCACGGAACTCGATCAGGAAGCTCTCTTCCGGCCCGTCACCAAGTGGAATGCGGTCCTCGATGAGGGCGCCGCCCTGCCGCGAGGCGTGCGGCGGGCGTTTCGCGAGGCAGCGAGCGGACGTCCTGGCGCCGTTCACCTGTCGCTTCCCTTCGATGTCCAGCAGGCGCCGGTTCCACCCGACGAGATCCGGGCGGATTCCCGGTTCGCCCACGTCCCTGGCGCACCGGCGAGCGAAGAGACGGAGCGTGCCGCCGGAATCCTCGCCGGGGCCGAGCGTCCCGTGGCGATCTGCGGTGGCGGGGTTCTGCTCTCCGGAGCCATGGACTCCCTGCGCAAGCTGGCGGAGCGGTCCGGCATGGCGGTGGCCACCACGGTGAGCGGCAAGGGCAGCCTTGCTGAAACCCATCCCCTGTCACTCGGCGTTGTCGGATCCAATGGCGGCATACCGGCCACACGGGACGCGGTCGTCGAGGCCGACTGCATCCTCTTCATCGGCTGTCGCGCCGGGTCGGTCACCACGGAACGATGGCGGTTTCCGCGTCCCGGAACCCGGATCATCCACATCGACGTCGATGCCGGTGTGATCGGGGCCAACTATACCTGCGACGCGGCGCTTCACGGCGATGCCCGCCTCGCGCTGGATGCGTTGCTGGAGTCCATCGACGGACCGGTCCGCAGCCACGGCGCCCGCCTCGCCCGCGCGGTGCGGGAAACCCGGGCACATCGCCTCGCCCGCCCGGGCGAAGGACCACCGATCCCGCCCGAGCGGATCATGATCGAAATGCGGCGGGCCCTGCCTGACGATGTCATCGTGTGTGCCGATGCCGGAACGCCCTGTCCCTACGTTTCGGCGTACTTCGAGGTGCGCAGGGCGGGGCGCTCCATCATCACCAACCGCGCCCATGGCGCGCTCGGATATGCCCTCGCCGCAGCGATCGGCGCCGCCATCGCCCAGCCCCGGCGACGGGTCGTGGCCGTGATGGGAGACGGCAGCTTTGCCATGAGCGCCGGTGAACTCGAGACCGTTGTGCGCCTCGACCTGCCTATCCTCTTCATCGTTCTCTCCAATGCCGGCTTCGGCTGGATCAAGGCGGGCCAGAAGGCCTCCTTCGACGGCCGCTACTTCGGTGTCGACTTCCTGGCAACCGATCACGCGGCCGTTGCCGCGGCCTTCGGCGTCAAGGCACGACGGGTGTCGGAGTCGCGCGACCTCGAAGGCGCCCTGAAGGATCTGCTGAATCACAATGGACCGGCTCTCCTGGATATCATCACACAGCCGCTCGAAGAGAGTGCCGCACCGGTGAGCGAATGGATTGCCTGATCAAGCGGCCTGCCACGGCACCTGACGAGATGACGCACTTCTCTTGCCTGCCGACGCCTTCATGAAGACTCGATGACCAGGGACGAAACCCTCCGAAGTGGGCGGCCCGGGCACGCGATCTCTCCGGCTTGCCGCCCACGGCATGACCTTCGCGCCACCCGGTGAGGCGTTGGCCACATCGGGGCCGTCATGCTCGATGTGTCGGTCTGCCGCCGCCGGTGAAGACGGCGGGCAAATCAGGGAGGCACTTGCCGGCCGGCAGTGCTTCCCGCTGCCTCGGGGGATGCCGGGGTTCCAACCCCACCCAGACCGACCGAGGCCAGTGCCTGGTCCTGGCGACGGGCGAGATCCTCCTCCCGGTAACCATCGATGAGGCTGTGGAAGACACGGTGCCAGTTCACCTCGGCCTTGAGATGAAGAAAGATGCTTCCCAGTCCGAGAGCGGCACGGTCCATGAACACGAACTCCCGCGGCACGGTGACCCCACCCAACTCCCTCAGGCGTGCATGGACCTTCGATGCCACCCGGGCCCCGTAGCGCGACCCCTCGTCCTGGATGATCCGCGGACGGTTCTCGAGAAGAGGGGCATAGACGAAGGCGGCCCACATGTTGAGGGTGTCGATCACCTCGTCACTGAGGCCAGTGAACCCCCAGGTCTCGTAGGCGTGAACGGCAAGGTCGCGGTCGTCGTTGCCGAGCGCGTGATAGAGATCGATCACTCCGGTCACGAAGCGTGGCGGAAAGACGCGGATACAGCCGAAGTCGAGCAGGTGTATGCCCATGTCGGGCCGCACCTTGTAGTTGCCCGGGTGAGGATCCCCATGGATGACGCCATAGCCATAGAACGGCTCGTACCAGGCCAGAAACATCGACATTGCGATCTCGTTTCTTGACCCGGCATCGGCCTCGGTCATCGACATCAGCGGCACTCCCTCGACCCAGTCCATGGTGATCAGGCGGTCACTGGAAAGCTCGTCGATGACTGCCGGGACATTGACCCTGGACTGCTGCGCCAGGATGGAGCGGTAGAGACGCTGGTGGCGTACCTCCAGGCGATAGTCGAGCTCTTCCCTCAGGCGCTCGGATATCTCCTCGTAAACCCGGCTCGGATCGATCGCCCTGTCGTACCGGTGATAGAGGGAGAACAGCACCTTCAGCTGCCTCAAGTCCGCCTCCACCGCCGATTGCATGTCGGGATACTGGAGCTTGCAGGCCCGTTCGACGCCATCCGGTGTGGTCGCCCGGTGCACCTGGCCAAGCGACGCAGCAGCCGATGCCTGGCGATCGAATGACGTAAAGTTCTTCTGCCAGCCGGCGCCAAGTTCACCGGCCATACGCCGGCGCACGAATGGCCACCCCATGGAGGGCGCATTGACCTGCAGCTTGGCGAGTTCCGTGGCGTACTCCGGCGGCAGGACATCAGGGATGGTGGCCAGGAGCTGCGCCACCTTCATCAGCGGTCCCTTCAGTCCGCCCAGCGCGTTCTTGAGATTGACTGCCATCACGGCGTTGTCCGACCGGCTCGCGAGTACGCGTCCGGTCATCGCCTGGGCGCCGACACGTCCGACCGCCGCGCCGACCCTCGCGTAGCGTGCCGCCCGTCCGGTCAGCCGGTTGGTGTCCTTGAGGCCCCTCTCGGTCACGTTGGCAGTGCCTCGAGTTCGTCGATCATTTCGCTGATCGACTCGAGCCCCCCGGCCCAGAACTCCCTCTTCGTCGCATCGAGTCCGAAGGGTGCAAGAAGCTCGCGATGATGTTTGCTTCCCCCTGCCTCCAGCATGGCAAGGAACGCACGCTCGAAGCCGGTCATCCCCTGACGATGGAGCACGTAGAGGGCGTTCACGAGACAGTCACCGAAGGCATAGGCATAGACATAGAAGGGAGCATGGATGAAGTGGGGAATGTAGCACCAGAAGCTGCGGTAGTCGTCGTCAAGACGGACGGCAGGTCCCAGGCTTTCGCGCTGTGTGGCCATCCAGAGATCACCGATGTCGTCAGGGGTGAGTTCGCCGTCCGCCCGGGCGTCATGGAGCCGCATCTCGAAGTCGCAGAACGCAATCTGCCGCACCACCGTGTTCAGCATGTCCTCCACCTTGCCCGCCAGAATTCTCCTGCGGGTCCGGGGATCGTCCTCAAGCTCGAGAAGATGCCGGAAGGCGAGCTGCTCGCCGAACACCGATGCCGTCTCGGCAAGCGTCAGGGGTGTCGGGGCCAGCAGCGGACCCTGGGGCGCGGCGAGAACCTGATGGACGCCGTGGCCGAGCTCGTGGGCCAGCGTCATCACATCGCGCGTCCGTCCCTGGTAGTTGAGAAGGATGTAGGGATGGGCCCCGGGGACGGTCGGGTGGGAGAACGCCCCGCCATCCTTGCCGGGCAGGACAGGGGCGTCGATCCACCGCTTCCGGAAGAAATCCGCCGCGACGTCTGCCATGCGTGGCGAGAATCCGCCGAAGGCGCCGAGCACGATGTCGCGGGCCTCGTCCCAACCGTAGAGGGGCTCATCCATACCGGGCAGGGGCGCATTCCGGTCCCACCAGGCGAGCGTGTCGCAGCCGAACCAGCCTGCCTTGAGGGCATAGTAGCGGTGGGAAAGACGCGGATAGGCCTCGCGCACGGCGCCTATGAGGGCATCGACCGTCTCATCCTCGATCAGGTTGGCGACGTTGCGCGAGGAGATCGGCCGGGCAAACGACCTCCAGCCGTCCTCGATCGCCTTCGTCTTGGCGAGCGTGTTGGTGATATGGGAAAAGAGCCTCGTGTTCTGATGGAAGACACGGGCGAGTTCCCGCGCCGTCCGTTTCCTCATCCCGGCGTCGGCCCAGGACAGGCGGTCGAGCGCCTCTGCCTCCGACAACTCCTCGCCATCGATCGAGAATGTGAGGGCGGCGACGGTCTGATCGAAGAGACGCACCCAGGCGCCAGCCTGCACGACGGCGAGTTCATTGAGCATCGCCTCGGCCTCGTCCGAGAGCTGATGCGGCCTGAAGCAGCGCAGGGCCTCGAACCAGGTCCGGTAGCGCGCGATGCCTGGATCGTCGAGCAGCCGTTCCACTGCCTCCCCGTCGAGCCTGTTGATTTCCAACCCCAGAAAGATCAGCGCGCTGTTGGCCTCTGTCAGCCGTTCCCGGACCATCTGGTGGAATCTGGCGACACCGGCATCGTTCCTGCTGGAGGCAAACAGCAGGTCTGCATAGCTCTCGACACGGCCCATGCCTTCCACGAGAGCCGCGTATCGCTCGATGAGTTCGCCAAAGGCCTGCGTCGAAAGCCCGGAAAGACGCCCCCGGTAATCCCCGGCGAACGCATCCGCCTCCCCGGCAAGTCTTTCAAGGGTTGCCGTGATCTCAGGGTCTGCCGGTCCGCTGTAGAGGTCCGAGAGATCCCAGCGGGGAAGAGTGGATGCCTCGATCACGCCTCGTACCCCCCCCTGGTTGCGGCCCGCCATCCATATCCCCCGGAGCACCGCCTGACAATGTCATGGCCAGCATGGGCGGCTGGCCGATGCCCTTGGCGGTTCTTCGCCGGCATCAGTATGATCCCTGTCTGTCCCGGCGGACGGAGGCGACAATGCAGTACGACAGCTGGACCAGCATCCCTTCCATGTTCTTCGACATGGCCGGGCAGAGTGCAGGCCGTCCCTTCCTGTGGGCCAAGGAAGACGGCACATGGCGCCCGAGAAACTGGGAGGATGTCGCCCGGGACGTGCGCAGGCTTGCTGCCGGTCTGACGGCTCTCGGGCTGCAGCCCGGCGACCGGGTTGTCCTGGCATCGGAGAACCGGCCGGAGTGGGCGATCGCCGATCTTGCCATCATGGCGGCAGGCGGCATCACCGTTCCCGCCTACACGACCTACACCCGTGAACTGCACGAACATGTCCTGAAAGACAGTGGTGCAACGATGGCGTTCGTCTCCGGTGAACGGCTGGCCGGCACATTCCTTCCTGCCGCTGCCGCCGCGGATGTCTCCTGCGTCATCGCCATGGACACGGTCACGGCCTCCGGCGACGTCAGGGTGGTCCCGTGGTCCGATGCGTCGACTGGCGAGACGGTCGACGTGGAGTCGCGAATCGCCGCCATCGAACGCAAGGCGACGGCGTGCCTGATCTACACGTCGGGAACGGGGGGCCTCCCCAAGGGGGTCATTCTTTCCCACCACGCCCTGCTGTCGAACCTCAAGAGCATCTGGCTGGGCGTCAGGCCGATGCTCTCGGGCATCGAGACCTTCCTTTCGTTCCTGCCGCTCTCGCACGCTTACGAGCATACCGCCGGCTTCTTCTTCCCGATCTCGATCGGTGCGGAAATCCGCTATGCCGAAGGCGTTGACACGCTCATCACCAACATGCCCGAGACGCGCCCCACCATCATGACCTGTGTCCCCAGGCTCTACGAGGTGATGCGCCAGCGCATCCTCGCTGGCGTCAACCGCCAGGGCGGCATGAAGAAACGCCTCTTCGAAAGGGCCGTTGAGCTGGGAAGCAGGCGTTCCCGGGGCGAGTCGCTGGGTCTTTTCGAACGTCTCCAGGACCGCGTGCTCGACAAGCTCGTCCGCGACAAGGTGCGCGGCCGTTTCGGCGGCCGCCTCACGGCCATGGTTTCAGGAGGCGCTGCCCTCAATCCGGAGGTCGGAACGTTCTTTTCCGCTCTTGGTCTCACACTGCTCCAGGGCTATGGCCAGACCGAAGCCGCGCCGGTGATTTCCTGCAATCTTCCCGAACACATCAGGATGGCAAGTGTGGGAAGGCCGCTTCCGGAGGTCGAGGTCAGAATCGCCGATGACGGCGAGATTCTCGTCGCCGGCGGCCTGCTCATGGACGGGTACTGGAACAACCGGCAGGCCACCAGCGAGGTGCTCCGCGACGGCTGGCTCCATACCGGCGATATCGGCGAGTTCGACGACGATGGTTTCCTCACCATCACCGACCGCAAGAAGGACATCATCGTCAATTCCGGAGGCGACAACATCGCGCCGCAACGGGTGGAGGGCATTCTCAACCTGGAGCCGGAGATCGCCCAGTGCATGGTGGTCGGCGACCGGCGGCCTCATCTCGTGGCTCTAGTGGTACCCGACGACACCTGGCTTGCCGGTTTCGCCCGCGAAAGGGGCCTCGAGGCCGATCTCGCCAGCCTTGCCGGCCATGACGCTCTCGACACAGCCATCAAGGCGGCCGTGGACCGCGCCAACGCGAACCTCTCGCTCATCGAGAAGGTCAAGCGCGTCATGGTGGCGCCGGAACCCTTCACGGTGGAGAACAGGTTGATGACCCCGACCCTCAAGATCCGCCGACATGTCGTTCGCGAGCGCTTCGGCGCCCGTCTCGATGCCCTCTACGGGTGACGCCGGGCGTGGCTGATCCCCTCCAACCCTGAAGAAGGATTACGTTCATGAGCCGATCATTCGAAGGCGTGGCACTGATCGTCGGTGCCGGTGAAGGTCTTGGCGCCGGTCTGGCGCGCCAGTTTTCGTCAGCAGGCATGGAGGTTGCCGTCGCTTCGCGCGATTCCGGCCATGCGGAACACGTTGCCACCGGGGTTGCCGGGGTCACCGGCCGCCGCATCAGGTCCTATGCCTGTGATGCCACCCGGGAAGCGGATGTCGCCGGCCTCTTCGCCGCGGTCACCGGCGAACTCGGCGCGCCGTCACTCGTTGTCTACAACGCCAGCGGATTCCTGAGACGCTCGATTCTCGACATCGACGCCGAGGAACTCACACGGCAATGGCAGGTCACCTGCCTTGGCGCCTTCATCGTCGGCCGTGCCGCGGCAGTGGCCATGGTGGAACGGGGCAACGGCTCCCTGATCTTCACCGGGGCAACCGCCTGCTACAAGGGATCGGCGCACTTTGCCGGTTTCGCGGTGGGCAAGTTCGGTCTGCGGGCCCTGGCACAGTCCATGGCCCGCGAACTTGGACCGGCCGGCGTTCACGTGGCGCTGGTCAACATCGACGGCCAGATCAACGGTCCCCAGCACGCCCACGAGATCCCGGAACGGGGTATCGACACGCTGCTCGATCCCGATGCCATCGCCAGCACCTATCTCGATCTTCACGGTCAGCATCCAACCGCCTGGAGTCACGAGATCGATCTGCGCCCCGCTGTCGAACGCTGGTAGCGGGTCACCAGGTCTCGCCGCGCGCCGCCGCCTCGGCGGCGCGGCGTTTCTCTCCGGCTTCGAATTCGGCCACCTTCTCCGGTGATGCCTTTTCCTGGTGGCGCTCCTTGTAGTCGCCATAGGGCATGCCGTAGACGACCTCGCGCGCCTCGTCGTAGGACATCGTGAAGCCACGATCCTCGGCCTCGGCCCGATACCACTTCGAGAGGCAGTTGCGGCAGAAGTCAGCCAGATTCATCAGATCGATGTTCTGGATTCCGGGCTTGCGCTGGAAGTGATCGCGCAACCGGCGGAAGACGGCAGCCTCAATTTCGGTGCGTGTGGTCTCGTCCATGCGTCACTCTCCGTGTGAAGGCAATCGTTGATAGAGCGTGTCATCGGCAAGCAGAGGCCGCAGCACGTCGACGATGATGTCTGCCCATGTTTCGGCTCCGCTTTCATCAGCGATCAGATCCTGGCGGATCTCGAACTGGATGGAGGGCCGCCCCGCCCGGGTCGCATGATGGGGCATGCTGTAGCCACGCGGTTCAAGGGCGGAATAGGGTTCATTGTCGCCGACGACGAGGTCTCCGCGCCCTCTCAGGCGATCGAGGGCCGGCAGGGCCATGCGGCCGTCCCGTTCCCACAGGACACCGACGTGCCAGGGCCTCGCATGACCGTTCAAGGTGGGCGTGAAACTGTGCATGAAGACCACGACGGGTGACCTCCAGCGGTCCTCGATTCCTGTGATCAGGCGCGATGCGGTCTCGTGGTAGGGTGCGTAACAGTGCTGGATGCGGTCCTCGATGTCCCGGGTCGTGGGCTGCAGGTTGCCTGGAACCGGTGTGCCGTCACTGGCTTGAGGGATCGATTGCTCATCCTCGACGTGCCGGTTGCAGTCGATCACGAGACGCGAGAACCCCGACAGGACGGCCGGCGCATCGAGGGCGCGGGCAACGTGCCGTGTCACCGCCGCCGCCCCGATATCCCAGGCAATGTGGCGTTCCAGCTCGCCTCTCTCCAGACCGAGGGACTCAAGTACGGCGGGCACCGCATTGCTCGCATGATCGCACAGCAGCACCACCGACGCCGCACCCCGCGGGTTCACGATCTCGAAAGCCGCCGGATCGTCCGGTCCGAAGAACCCGTCACCGTGGCCTTCCCGAAGAGGATCTCCTGAACGTTCCCGGGGCATGCCTGTGACCTATATCAGGCACCAGCGGCGATCAAGGGTCCATCCCCGTCATCGGACGTTCCGACAACGGGGATGATGCTATCGTGAGAGACATGACAGGCCGTTTTCGCAGCCACCGCCGATCGAGGGCGGCAGTCGTTCTGGCGACCTTCGGCGCCGTGCTGCTTGCCGGATTGCTGGCGTGGGCGGCCCTGCTTGTCATCCCTGCCTGTGGCATCGATTTCGGCCCCCTTGGCCGCCTGGATGCCTGTCCCCATCCGGACGCCGTATCCGCGGAACTGGTGGCCGAGGTAGAAAATCAGGCCCATCTGCGGGACCGGGTCAACAGTCTTCAGCGCCGTCTTGCCACCCTCCCCGACTGCCCGCTTCCCGAACCGCTCCCCGATACGCAGGGACTCGATGCCGACAGATGGCAGGAAGGGGACATCTCCCTGCTCGAGGGATGCTGGTCCCTGGCGTCCGACTACAGCTTCCAGCACGTCGACACCGGCGAAATCACGGACGTGGCTTCGTGGGAAATGTGTTTCGACGGCCATGGCCGTGGCAACCAGGATCTCGTGTTTTCGGACGGCGCCACCTGTTCCGAACCGGTCGCAGCAGTCTTTCTCGAGAACGGCCGCCTCAGAATCGACGATCAGGGCGACGTCGCCTGCTCGGACTCAACCTTCATCTTTCGGCGCACCATAACATGCCATCTGGAGCCCGGCGGCGAGGCCGCCTGCCAGAGCCGGCAACCGGAACGTGGCGATACCGTCAGCGATGTCCGCATTGTCCGGCGCACATCGCCCTGACGAAACCATGGTGCGGACCACTGTCTGTTGCCTCACCAGCCGGCCCCGTGCAACAAGGCCTGTCATGATCGATGATCCGCGATCGTTTCTGGCGTCACTCTTCGATGCGGCCGTAGGCACGGCACTGGCTGACCGGTGCCTGGACGGCATGCTGCCGCCACCACCCGCCGGAAGAACGGTGGTCGTGGGCGCCGGCAAGGCGGCCTCGGCCATGGCGAGCGCTGTGGAGTCGGTCTGGACCGGCCCCCTCGAGGGGATCGTCGTCACGCCCTATGGCCACTGCAAGGACACCCGGCACATCGAAACGGTCGAGGCCTCCCATCCGGTTCCGGACGAGGCCGGCCTCGACGCGGCCCGACGCATTCTCGACCTGGTTCAAGGACTTGATGCGGGAGACCGCGTGCTGGTCCTCATCTCCGGCGGCGGGTCGTCACTGCTCGTGGCGCCGGCACCGGGCTTGACGCTAGCCGACAAGCGGACCGTGACGGAAGGGCTGCTGCGGTCCGGTGCGGCCATCGGCGAGATGAACTGCGTACGCAAGCATCTCTCGGCCATCAAGGGAGGCAGGCTTGCCGCGGCCTCCTGGCCGGCCGAGGTCGTCACCCTCGCCATCTCGGACGTTCCGGGCGATGATCCTGCAGTGATCGCCTCGGGCCCCACGGTGGGTGACCCCGGGACCAGGCACGATGCACTTGCCATTCTCGACCGCTACCACCTCGATGTGCCACGTCCGGTAAGAGCCTGGCTGGAGAGCGCGGCAAGCGAGACACCCAAGCCTCACGACGGCGCTCTCGGCCGCTCGTCCTTCACCATACTCGCCAGAGCCCGGGATTCCCTCGAAGCGGCAGCCGGACACGCGATCAGGTCGGGCGTCGGTGTCACCCTCCTCGGTGACGATCTCGAGGGCGAGGCCAGCACCCTTGGCCGCCGCCATGCCGGTCTGGCGAGGGACATGGCCGCAAGCCCGCTCCCCCGGCCGCACCTGATCCTCTCGGGCGGCGAGACCACCGTGACCCGCACCGGCGACGGGACGGGCGGCCGCAATCAGGAGTATCTTCTGGCCCTTGCCGTCGCTCTCGCCGGCGAGGACGGCATCCATGCGCTGGCCTGCGATACCGACGGCATCGACGGCAGCACCCCCGCCGCCGGCGCCGTGATTGATCCCGGAACCATGGACCGGGCCCGCGGCTGCGGCCTGGAACCGGCGGCGATGCTGGCCGCGCAGGACAGCGGTCACTTCTTCCATCAGCTTGAAGACCGCATTGTCACCGGACCGACATGTACGAATGTCAATGATTTCCGCGCCATTCTCATCACGTGACCTCCAGGGAGGCGCCATGAACCGCAACCGGCAGACCAAGATCGTGGCGACACTGGGACCGGCAACCTCGTCCCGGGACACGATCGCAGATCTCTTCGAGGCCGGAACGGACGTCTTCCGTGTCAACATGAGCCACGGCGACCGTCATCAGTGGCGGCAGTGGCGGACGACCTTGAGGGAACTCGAGGCATCGTCTGCCCGGCCCGTGGGCATGATTGCCGATCTCCAGGGACCGAAGTTGCGCATCGGGGGGTTCCGTGACGCGGCTGTCGCCCTTGAACGGGGCCAGGAGTTCCGCATCGATCTCGATCCGGAACCAGGTGACGAGGCGCGTGTCGGCACCCCCCATGCGGAGATCTTCGCCGCCATACGCGAGGGCGACAGCATCCTGCTCGATGACGGCAAGGTGATGCTGAGAATCATCGCATGCGGCGAGGACCACGCCGCGACCATTGTCGAAGCCGGGGACGGCCTCTCCGATCACAAGGGCCTCAATCTCCCCGGGGTCCGGCTCCCCATCGCCGCCCTGACGCCCAAGGACAGGGACGATCTTGCCTTCGCCCGCGAACTCGGCGTCGAGTGGATTGCGCTTTCCTTCGTGCAGCGCCCGCAGGACATCACCGAGGCGAGGGCGCTTGCCGGTGACGGCATCAACATCATCGCCAAGCTGGAGAAACCAGCGGCCATCGACAGCCTCGAAGGGATTGTCGACCTCGCCGACGGCATCATGGTGGCGCGGGGCGACCTTGGTGTGGAACTCAGACCCGAAGAGGTCCCCGGAGTCCAGAAGCGGGCCATACGCATGTGCCGGGAAGCGGGCAAGCCCGTGATCGTCGCCACGCAGATGCTGGATTCCATGGTGTTCGCACCATCGCCCACCCGTGCCGAGGTGACCGATGTGGCGACCGCGGTCTACGACGGCGCGGACGCCCTGATGCTCTCCGGAGAAACCTCCGTGGGCGCCTTCCCGGTGGATGCCGTTTCCATGATGAATCGCATCATGTCGACGGTTGAACAGGATCCGTTCTATGACCCCCAGGCCGGCGCGGCGGAAGCCACCGGGGCGGATGCCATCTCGGCAGCGGCACGCCAGGTCGCCGGCACACTGGGCGCCAGTGCCATCGTCACCTACTCGGTGTCAGGAAAGACGACGCTGCGGGCATCGCGCGTCAGACCCGAGGTGCCGATCCTGGGCCTGACACCGAGCATCACGGCCGCCCGGCGCCTGGCTCTCGCCTGGGGTGTGCACTCGGTGCACACGGACGATGCGCGGTCGTTTTCAGGGATGGTGGAGGAGGCCTGCATCCTCGCCGCACGGGAGGGGTTCGCACGTAGCGGGGAAAGTATAGTCATCACCGCCGGGGTTCCCTTCGGCACGCCGGGCGCGACCAACACTCTCCATGTCGCACAACTCGACTAATGCGGAATGGCGACCGGCAGGGTCGAAGGGTTCGGTGTCGTGACGAGCAGCGGGTCGGGGCCCGTCACGACGTCATCATTCCTGTCCGGATAGGGCAGGCTGGCGAGGAAGTGCTGCATGCAGGCGACACGGGCCCGCTTCTTGTCGTTGGACTTGATGATGACCCAGGGTACGGCAGCCGTGTCGGTATAGAAGAACATCGCCTCCTTGGCCTGGGTATAGGCCTCCCACTTGGCACGTGATTCACGGTCGACCTGCGACAGCTTCCACTGCTTCAGCGGGTCTTTCAGGCGGGCGTCGAAGCGCCGGGACTGTTCGTCCCTGGTTACCGAAAACCAGTACTTGAAGAGCCTGATCCCGCTGTTGACCAGCATGCGCTCGACCTCCGGGCACTGGCGCGTGAACTCGAGATACTCGCGGTCGGTACAAAACCCCATGACACGCTCGACACCAGCCCGGTTGTACCAGGACCTGTCGAACATGACGATTTCGCCGGCCGTCGGCAGGTGTGCGATGTAGCGCTGGAAATACCACTGGCCGCGTTCGCGTTCCGTCGGCTTGTCGAGTGCGACCACGCGGGCTCCCCGGGGATTGAGGTGTTCCATGAACCTCTTGATGGTGCCTCCCTTGCCGGCAGCGTCGCGCCCCTCGAAGAGAACCACGATCTTCTGTCCCGATTCCTTGATCCACCTCTGGACCTTGAGAAGCTCGACCTGAAGTTCCGCCTTGCGGTTCTCGTATGTCCTGCGGTTCATCCGCGTGTCGTAGGGATAGATGTTCTCGCCGGTTTCCGACTTCCATTGGCCCACGCCGCTACCGGTCTCGTCTATCGTCATTTCCCCCTTCCCTCACACGATTTCCCGGATGCCACCACGTCGCCCTGAACCGGACGACAACATTGTTGTCATGATGCGTCAACATGATGACACTGTCGATTCGCGGACCCCTCGGGAGGGCGAGATCATGGAGAATCTCGATTTCAGCAGGCCGGGACAGTTCTACAAGGGCAACATCCACACCCACAGCACGTCATCGGACGGCCGTCACGCCCCCCGTGACGTCTGCCGGGCCTATCGCGAAAAGGGGTACGACTTCCTCGTGCTGACAGACCATTTCATCGAGGTCTACGGGTTCGGCGTCACGGACACGCGGCCCTTCCGGACCCGTGATTTCACGACCATCATCGGCGCCGAACTGCATGCCCCCGAAACCGAGGCCGGAGAGATCTGGCACATCAAGGCCGTCGGCCTTCCCCTCGATTTCGAAGCGCTCAGGGACAACGAAACAGGTCCCGAGATCGCCCGGCGGGCCTTTGAGGCGGGCGCCTTCATCGGCATGGTGCATCCGACGTGGTACGGGCTCACCCAGGGTGACGCCCACAGGCTTCCCTTCGCCCACGCGGTCGAGATCTACAATCACGGGTCCGAGGTCGAGGTGGACCGGGGTTACAGCTGGGCCTTTCTCGATGTCCTGCTCAACGAGGGCTGGCGTCTTTCGGGATATGCCGTCGATGATGCCCACAAGCTGGTCAACGACTGGCTCGGCGGCTGGGTCATGGTCCAGGCCGAAGACAACGACCCCGACGCCCTGCTCGCCTC
>JGIcombinedJ30088_10000985_pt1 | contig 30239 bp, 40 predicted proteins | sample PinacodermPK_FD_30088 | JGI IMG/M metagenome (IMG submission 30088)
GCTCGTAGCCCCAGCCGCCGAAGCCGAAGATCCGGTTGGCCTGGTCGATCGCCGTGTGGCCCTCGATGTAGTCGAACTTGCGCCCGCCGCGGCCCTTGCGCCGCGAGACCAGCTGGGGGTCGAGCGGTTGCGCCAGGGCTTCGGTCACACGCGGTGCCAGCGCGTCCCAGTGCAGGGCCTCCGGCGCCGTCGGCGCGGAGACCGTCTGCGGGGCGGAGTGCGGGCGCGCTCCGTTGCCCCCCGTTCGGGCCGGGGGCAGGCTGTTTCCGTTGCCATTCCTGCGAACCGCCGTCGCGGTTCCATTGCCGTTCCTGCTGCTCATTTCCTGCTCCTTACTCAGTGGTGTTCGTGGTTGTTGGGTGCGGTTGCCGGTGACGGCAACCGTGCGCCGCGCCGCAGGCACGGTCGGTTAGAGGCCAGAGGCGGGCCCTCCGTTTCGTTGTTTGACGGGGGTGTTGGGTGGCAGCAGGAAATGTCCCGCTGGGAGCGGCGTCGCTAGCGAGCGGCCAGCGCCGCTCGCCTGAGCTGGTCGAGGAAGACGGCGCGGCCGTCCGGGCGAGCGCCCAGTTCGCCCACGTCGGAGACGCCCTGAGGCAGGTTCACGATCGCGGCGCGGTGAGCGCCGAGCAGTCCGGCTAGCTCGTTTGCCGCTGCGCATCCGGCCTCATCGGCGTCGAAGGCGAGGAAGACGCGAGGTCGTCCCTGTAGGGAGGAAGCCAGCTTGTCCATCCCCTGGGCGCCGAGCGCGGCGCAGGCGGGCAGGCCCCAGGCCGTCAGTAGGAGCCAGTCGAACAGCCCCTCGGCGACGACGATCCAGGGAGCCTGTTGGTCCAACCGCGAGAGTCCGAGCACCGGCTTGGGGCCGGGCAGGGCCTGGAACCTGGGGCTGACCTCGGGCCAGATCGACCGACCGGCGAGCCAGCGCACGCGCCCCCCAATCAGCTCGGGGACGACGACCATGCCGCCGAAGCGCTCCCGCTGCTGCCGAACGAGTCCGCTGGAGAGGATCCGCCGGTCGTCGAAGCCGGCCTGCCTGAGCCAATCGCGCAGCCCATGCCCGCTGGCGTAGCCCAGCCCCAGCTGCTGCGCGGCCTGCGGGACGATGCCGCGTCCGGCGAGGTACGCCTGGGCGGCCTGGCTGAGCTGTAACTGGCGCTGGTAGCAGCGCATCGCCGCGGTCAAGAGCGCCGGATCCCTGACTGTTGGGGGCGGTTCTTGGCGGTGTGCTGAACTGGCGGGCTGGGCGGTCGCCGGAGCAGCAGCCTGGGGCCCCAGAGGCGGCGCGCGCTCCAGGCGGCGAATCGCCTCGGGCAGGTCGACCCCGTCCGTGCGCTGGACGAAGTCGAGCATGTCGCCGCCCAGGCCGCAGCCGAAGCAGTAGAAGCGCTGGGTGTCGGCGTAGACCGTGAAGCTGCCTTGCGTCTCTTCGTGGAACGGGCAGACTCCCTGGCGGACCCGTCCGCGTCCGCGCAGCTTGACGCCGGCCGCCTCGACCACGTCGCCCAGGGGGTGGCGCGCCTTGAGCGCGGGAATGTCGACAGTGCTGGTCAACGTCAAGAGGCACCGTCCCTGGCTAGCGGCTTGAGCCCCCTGAGGCTGCGCTGCGAAACGATCTTGCCTGGTCGCCAACGCATGCCCAGCACAGCTCGGACTTCGAGCGTCCCTTCGTCTCGAGGTGCGAGGACAGCGGCTCGCCCCGTGCCAGGTCTGTAGACCTGTGTTTGCTCCTCGCTGAACGTTCGCCGGGCCAGGTCGAGGAACTCGGCGTAGGCCCAGCGGCGCTCGCCGTCGGTCGAGCCGCTCAAGTCGAGCGCGGCGAAGACGCCGAGCGCTGCATCGTGCTCACCGGTGTGCCTGAGGCGTCGCGCCTCGTGAATCGCCCGGGCCGGGGATGTCACCGGTTGCGCCGGTTCATCCAGGCCGAAGACGGCGTCAATCAATCGGTCGACCAGTTCCTCCAGCGTGGGCCGGGGAGCGTTCGCGGTGGTGGTGTTTGCAGTCATGTGGTCTCCTTTCCTGTCGACGTGCGACTGCGGCTTAACGAAGAAGGGCCGCCCCGGAAGGCGGCCCTTGAGTGGTGCGTTGCTGGGCTTGAACGGTCAGCGGCGGCGCCCCGCACGCGCGACCGAGGCCAGGCGGCCGGTCCAGACCCGCCGCGCCAGCCAGCCGGCCCAGCCGAGGCCGCATGCGTTCAGCGCCACGACCTGCAGCTCGTATCCCAGGATCAGCGGCGCGGCCAGCAGGAGGATGGCGAAGGGCGCCAGGACGACCGGCCAGGAGCGCCCGCGTGCGTCGTTCGACGTCAGCATGGCCTCGGTCGCGGAATCCCGGGAAGCTGAGGCCGTTGCGCCCTCAGCGCGGTACGCCGACCAGATCGACTCGCCGCCGAGCGTCTCCAGCCGGCGGATGATCCGCTCACGCGAGCAGCCGGCCGATTTGCAACGGACATCGATCCCGTCGCCGTCGGGCCGCTGGCGGAAGGCCAGCAGGTCCTGTTCCGATTCGTGGCAGACAGCCGCCGTCCAGAACCAGCCGCGCTCAAAGCGCACCCGCTGCCGGGGCGCGATCAGTTCGGCGATCCGCGCGGCCGTGGGACCGACGTAGCGGCCTCTCGTTCTTGTTCCGTTCGTCTCGTTCGTGTCCCTCATCTTGAGCTCCTTTCAGTTGAGCCATGTGCTTGGGCGGGACCTTGTGGATGGTGATCCGACCTGGCCCGGCGTATCGAGTACGGGGTAGGCCGGGCGCGGTTCGTCGCGGTTGATGGTCTGAATGGGTGGATGATCGAGAACGCTCTCCGGGCGTGGTCGGCCGGTCCGTACTCGATACGGGGATGCCGGACACGCGGAGTAGGAGTGCGATCTAGGACGCTGGAGCCCGATCGGTGGTCATGAGCAGGCCGGAAGACCGCTGTGGACGACGGGCGCGGACGTGAGTAGACCGGGCTGCGCTCCACGCAGTCCGATCACGGAGGTGAATGACGAGCAACAAGCGCGATACCGGCGCTGGTGCTGGTGTCCTCCCAAGCCGAAGCGCTGATTGCGCATCGCTCAGGCGTGACCCGCATTCCGAGCAGTCAGGGGAGAGCAAACCTCGTATCCCGTGACCACTGCACGCAGCGGATGCGCGCTATTCCCACACTGCGTCCGGCACTGGGGAGAGCAAACCTCTGATCCCACGGGCCAGACACGGGTCGGGGACAAACCCTCCAGCGTTTCAAGGCATGGAAATGCTGGCAAAGCCTGAAGACCATCTTCATTAGTACGCTCAGCCCGATGCGATTGCAAGCGCATGAGACGAGGCAGCAGTTGCTCCAGCCGTACTAATGCTCAAAAGGCGACACCGATGTCGCCAGACTGGATCCCAGCAGCCCGGGTAACTTCCGGAAAACCCGCTGGCAGTGCAGCGACTTAGTGAGAGCGCACGATGGAGGGGCTTGCCGAGCTGCACGAGTGAGCTGGTCAAGACTGTGGCGAATTGGTCAATAGTCCCTGGCGATCTACGAGGAGCACTGCGATCCGGGTGCAATCGAGTGCAATTGCGCTCGGATCGGCAGGTGCTCAGCGGCAGTTTGGACACGAAGCGACCGGACTGCGCATCGCCACATCATGTGGAGGCAGTCCGGTCAGTCGTCCACTCTGCGGTCAACGAGTCGTCGGGACGACCCGGAGACCGGTCCCGCACTTCGAGCGAGTCTCAGGAGAGCCAGGCTCAATCCCTTGACCAGTTCGCGCAGCGGGGGCGCTTGTCTCTCGGTGAGCCGGACCATCGGGAGAGCGAGGCTCAATCCTCTGGCCGGACCCGGGTTGGAGACGAACCCACCAGTTTTCTGGGCGAGAAGAACTGGCAAAAGCCGGAAACCACCCTCAGTAGTACGCCCCCGAAACGACGTACGCAACGGTATGAAGGAGGCCGTGCTCTGATCGCTTGCTGCGATGTACCAACGATGTATCGACGATGTATCGACGATGTAGCCAGCCGCAACTCTCGACCGCCTCATCTCGATACGCTGCCGAGCGGAGGCAGTCGTTTTGATCACCCCGCAGCAGGTTCAGCTCGCGCTCGCGCTGGTCGAACCCCAGAACAGCTACGCGCCCAGCGACCTCACCCTGGTCGCGGAGCGGGCGAACAACGAACTGGCCGCCTGGGGACATGCGGGTCACGAGGTTGCATTGGTGCGCGTGGTCCCGTTCTACGGCGACCCGCGCGTGCTGCGCTGGTCGTTCTGGTGCGAGACCTGTCACGTTTCCCAGCTGGCGCTGCTCTCGCGACCGGTCGCCCGCTGAGCAATCGACCCGGACCTCCCGCCACCCGGCAACCAGCGGCATGGCCTCCGGTAGACCCGCTCCTCGTCCACCCCCGGTTCCGTCGTGACCACCTGCGGATGGAAGCTGGGGTGTGGCGGGGTGGGTTGGGGCGTGGTCGAAGCAGCCTGGTCTTGGCCTGCCCTGGCCTACTCCAGCCGGGCCAGACGCTCCTCGTGCCGACCGACCGCCTGTGCGAACTCCTCGCGCAGGCGTCCTCCTGCCTGAGTTCCCCGAGCTGTCAAAGCAGCGCCAACTCGTCGTCGGCCCCTTGTCGCCGCCATCGTCGTCTTGCAAGTCGTCCGTGCTGTTCACGTCGTCATCAGGCAGTTCCGCCGTCCGCAACCCGCCATGCGTCTGGGCGAGGTCCTGTAGGGGGAGCCCCGCCGCCCCGCCCTCGCCCGTCGTCCTGGGTACTGCTTGCTCCCGTGGTCCGCCTGTCCGCCTGCCGTCACTCGCTCAGCCTCCTCGCGTGGTGCGTCACCCATTGAAGTCGAGTGCAATCGGAGTGCAATCGAGTGCAATCAACCATGAACCAGCAGTGGACACAGATCATTTGTCGATTGCACTGCACTCAACCCGCTTCGCCCCTGCTTTTGCTGGTCGCCGAGGCCAGATTGCACAGTGCAATCGATCCTCGATTCCTGTACACGCCCGTGACATCACATCGCAGCCGATCTCGGCCATGGCTCAGCGGGGGCGAGGCCGGCGTCGCCGCCCCTGAGCCGCTACTCCGCAGCACCTCTGCAAACACACTCCAGTGCATCGAGCGAGAACCGAAGTGCATGAGGAGGCGCATTGAAGAGAGCGAGATGGGCAACCGGAAGCGGTGGAATTGGATCGCCGCGGCGGGTTTGCTTGTGGCCGCAACGATCGCGATCCTGGTCTGGCGGTCAGTCCAGGCTCAGGTCCCGCACTCGGGCGATGAGCTGGTATGGGTGATCGATGACGAGGACTGGATCAAGCGCGAAAAGCTCGGCGAGTCTGGTGCCCTGGGCTGCCGTTCTGGCATGAGAGACGCGGCGGCTCTCAGCTGGTGGTACTGGGTGAGGGGGAGGGTCCGGTAGGGAACGAGCGTGAAGCTCGTGGGCCACCTGGACGGGAGCAATGTGCAGCGTGGAGAGGCGCCTACGTCAGTCGGACCGAGCGGATCGCTGAAGGATCGGTCGCCCCATTGCCGGTGCGAGTTGGATCTTGGCCAGGGGTTATCTTGTTGCCGGAAAGCGGTGCAGATGGGTGTGAACGATCGAGAGACCGATTCCTGGCAGAGGCCGGCAGCGAAGATGCCGGTCCAGCGGAACGCGCTCGTGCACGTCGATCAGGGGATGNCAGGCGATNTGCAGGCCTGGGGACACGCCGGCCACCTCGTCNTGCTGCAGCGGGTGGTCGGGACCGACAGCGGAGCCCCGGCCGAACGCTGCCTGTTCTGGTGCGAGAGCTGCAAGCTCTGGCTGCTCGCCCGGCTCGCCGAACCGGACGACGGATAGCGGCCAGCGGACCGCTTTCGCCTTGGCTAACCTGCGGAGGTGCGGCGCGGACCTCGCCAGCGGCGACCATGATCCGCTCGTCCGGTCGCACTCTCGCTCTGGCGCTCCCGACGGACCGATGAGCGGTTCCGGGAGCGCCTCGTGCGCGGCGCAACCACGCACGGCCGTTGCGGCCAGCGCGCCGCGTGGGTGACTGCTGTAGACCTCCTGCGGTCGCCTCAAGCGGGCGCATCCTCCGCTGGGAACCTGATCAGATGCCGATGCTCGGGCGCGAGCCGAACGACGTGGTCGAGGTGATCACCGGTGGGGCATCACTCGGCACGGTCGGGGCCGGTACGGCCGCCTCAGTCTCAGGTGGGCGCAGCCGCCAGTGGTTGCGTCCCGTGTTTTCCAGCTCGCCCGTTTCCTTGAGCCGCTGCAGGTTGGACTGCAGGGTCGCCATCGGCTTGTCCGAGCGCGGCGCCGCGTCGTGTTGTTCCAGGTAGGCCAGGATCTTGGTCGCGTGCGCCGGCTCGCGCTGCTGGCCCAGGAACTCGCGGATCTTCGCGCTGATCAGCCCGCGCGGCAGGCGGGATCGCTTCGGGGCTTGCGCCTGACGCCGAGCCGGGCGCTTGGCCTGCGGTTTCGTGGTTGCGGGCGTAGCAGCAGAACCGGACTCGAGGCGCAGCAACTCCTCGATCAGCCGGCGCTTGGTGGCGAGCCGCTCCAGCTGCGTCTGGATGCCGTCGAGTTCGGCGCGCAGCTGATCGTCGAACAGATCTGCCATGTGCGGAGTCCTTTCGGTGATGACGGACATGCCTTGCGCAGGGCTCAGCGATGGGCCTCGGGTCGTCTGCCAGATGGAGCCAGCATAAGCGTGCCTCCGGAGCCTGCGCGACGAGCAGCCGCCCGGGGCGGGACGCCAACGTGTGGATCATGTTCTGTCCAGGCCGCAGCGCCGCCCGGCCTCTGCGGGCGCCTGGTGGGGGATCGAGCAGGCGGGCGACTGCCCGGGCGTCCTGTAAGGTATGGGCCTCTAAGATCGCCTACAGGAGCATCATCGACGTGGATCTGGTCGGTCAGAGAGATCCATCCGACGTGAAGATCCAGCAGAATGAACTCTATTGTCGTCCTTACGACTGGGACTAAGGTGCCATGACCACAATCTTCGTCGAGGCGTTTGGTCGCCTGTCCATTCACAAGGACAGAGCAGTTGACGTCCTCGACGAGGACTTGTACAGCATCTTCTTGGCACGATCGCAACTGATGGGTTGGTCCACGATCCACTCGTCCGCCTCACTTAGGGGAATACCTTTGCTCTGGGGCATGAACGAAGCGGAGTTGACCATGAGGACGACGGACCCCGCATCGGGTTCGCTCAGGTAGGACTCGATGTCGGTTGGGGTGCCGACATTGTTGACCAGAGCGAACTGGAGTCCCCTCGTTTGAGTGGCCAGCGGGTTGGGGAACCCGCACCCTTCCCGAACCGCCCAACCGTCCCGCCCACTGACCCCGTGTTGGCAATCCCGCCACTGATTCAGTGCCTGGATGACTCACTCCGATGGTTCGGAGAGGCTGAGGTCGCAGCGGCTCAAGCGACGGCGATTCACATCGAACCCAGGCAGCGCTCCTACTTGCACCGCCTGGTATCCGTACTCAACTGGTTCAACATCGGAACTGCGAGTGAGCGCCCGCGCGCATTGGTGACCGTGGCGGCCGATCAATGGGATGCGGGCAAGGAGGCGGACGTTGTTGCCGCCATCCACCAAAGGAACACCGGTTCATTCCAGTTCGGTTCACTAGTCACCGCTGCGGCAGAGTATGCAGCCGACACCGATTGGCCCTGGCCTCAGCTTGTTCGCACGAACATGGGTCTTGATGTGTCGATGCCAGAGTGGTCAGGCGGCGCGGTCGGATGGGTGATCGGGACAGTGTTTGACGCCCCACTCTCACTGGAGCCGGCGCCAGGTTCGCTATCCGTCCGGGTGTCGCGCACGTCCGAATGACTCGCCAATCATGTGAGCGCAATGTCGTAGAGGCCGAAGAACCAACAACCCCACACGAACAACGCAGCTCCCACGCGCCAGCGTGAACGCACGAGTATCGCTGCCCCAGTGACCGGGACAGGCACCAAGGCAACAGATGTCAGGCCAATCATGCTGAACGAAGCAAGGTAGCCGAAGGCCACAAGAGCGACGCCAACGCCCAACAGGACATTCGAGTGGAGTTGTGCGCGATCAGAGGGAAACATGGGATGCTGGATTGATCGCTCAAAACTCTGCCAGTTGATTGTTGACGAGCTGCGACTTTATCAGTGTCGGGCCGCTCCTGTCAGGATGCAGCAGCGCTCGTTCTGCGTCCAGGCACGCCGTTGGCGTGGACGCAGTTACTCACGGTGACGCACGAGATCCCGAGCAGGCGAGCGGTCGCCTGGACCGAGAGCCTTTGCCGCCGCGCTCGCTGGATCGCCTTCCGGCGGGCGAGCTGGCGAGGGGTGGGCGGCGGCAGCGCACGTCCATTCGCGGCCGCTTGGGGCGCCGCGCCGTTGTTCCGCTGATCGGCGGCCTGGCCGCTCAACTGGCTGGGCAACGCGCCGCCGGAGGCGCGGCCGGAGACGATGCGTTCGTGGTCGGGATGGCTGGCGAGTTCGGCCTGGACCGTGCGCAGGGTGCTGGCCAGCGGCGGGGCCAGGCGGGTGGCGATCTGTTCGCTGTGGTGACGGACCGAGAGGGCGCCGTCGGCTCGCTCGGCTACTTGGACCCGCGCGCCGGCATAGCTGGTCCGCTCGGGGCCGGGCAAGAGCTGGACTGTCCGCCAGCGATACTTGACGGTGTTGTCCCCCGGTCAAGCCGGGGGCAGGCTCCGAGCGACCGTGCGCGGCTGGCGGAAGGCGAGGATCGCGCCCAGGTCGAGCGCCAGGTCGAGCGCCGGTGCGAGCGCGCGGTAAGCCGGCTCCGCGTGCGCCGCCTCGACCCTGAAGCGGGCATTGAAGCGGGGTAAGAAGCGTTCCAGCACGGCCTGGGCCTCGGCGATCGTCGCGGCGGCGGCGTGGCGCAACTCGGTCGCCAGCCGGTCCTGGAAGGAGCCTGCGAGCCGTTCCACGCGCCCCTTGGCCTGCGGTGAGCGGGCGAAGACCTGGCTGATCCCCAGTTCCGTCATCGCCCTCGCGAACTGGGTCGGGGGACGCTGCCCCTCCCGTGCGGGCGGCGCCTGGAAGACGCCGTGGCGGTCCGTATAGAGCGAGAGCGGCAGGCCGCGCTATCGCTGATCCGGCTTCGCCTGTTCGCACGGATCCCGGGCTGTCGAGCGGGAGCGGTCGCCTGCCAGCCGGTGGCCCGGCTAGATGGACGCGCCGATCAGGCCGACGCAGACCAGCAGCGCGAGGCTGCCGACGATCGTGAGGTTAACGCGGGCCAGGTCTGAATCGCCAACAATCCAGGCGTAGAGTTTCGTCATGACGCCCATCCCTCCGCGCCTGCTGCGATACGCTTCGATGCTCAAGGGGAGGTGGTCGAAGTCGCGCTGCCGAGTGTCGTCGCACCCCATCAGTCTGCACTCTGGGGCCCGCCGCTGATGCTGTCAACCGCCCCGGTGATCAACGCGTACCGCGCGGTCAGAGTCTGCAATCGTTCACCGGCGAACAGTCGGTTGCCGCAGACGGTCAAGATGCGGATCGCGAACGCAGTAACCGGGAGGTGATTGCGGCTTCGCTACGCCAGGGTGGGAGGACGACCCAGAACAGGTCCTGCTCGCTGTCCCTCAGGACCAGGCACCCTTGGTTGCGAGCGAGACCACGCCCCATCGTCTCTGGGAGGCTGGGGACGCTGAGGCAAACGCCCGCTCAGGCGTTGAGCGTGAGCCGGCAGCGCTGGGCCCCGCGTCCAGGATGCACTCTGAGCGGGCGACCCAGGGCGGATCAAGCGATAACGCCGGCCACACATAACTCACCGACCGCTGCCTTGATCGAGCCCGAACGCCGCGACAACGCGACCGCTCACGCTGCTTGACCTGAGGCGCATCTGACGAAAGCAAACGTTGATCGCTCGATGCTCGTGTTGGGAGACATGGGGTCTGTTGGCCGCCGCTGGGTGGACGCTCACCATGTCGTGCGCCAGGGTGCGATTGGCGGCCCCGGACCCGGCAACTGCCGGGTCAATCCCCACGTGGCCCGCGGCCGTTCCCGATTCGGCCGGCCCGACGCCCCGCACCCGCCGAGAGCAGCTCGTCCCGCCGCGCCTCGAACTCGCCCTGGAGCTGTTGTTCCAGGCTCACGCCCCGTCCCCAGCGCCCCAGGGTCAGGAACCGAAGCAACCAATGCAGGGGCGCGGTCCACAGGCGCTCTATCCGCAGTCTGCGCAGTCGGTCTTGTCGCAGCAGCAGCTCGCTCTCCCGGCGCACATCATCCCAGGGGACATCGGCCGGTGGCAGGGTCAACCGGCGGTCGTCGATCAGCTGGATCTCCAGTCGTAGCAGTCGCTCGGTCGAATCGAGCCAGGCCAGGGTATGGGGCGGCGCCCCCAATGCGCGCAACGCCCGCCGCCACTCGGCCACGACCGGCAGCGCCTCGCCGTACACCTCCGCGTCGTCGGGCAGGGGCTCGACTGTCAGCAGGCTGTCAAATGCGCGCAGCCCGTGTCCAACCGCCCCGCGTTCCGGGTGGGGTGCGTACGCCGCGCGGATCTGGTGCAGGTCCTCGCCCGCCGCCCAGAGCTCCTCCAGCTGATCACCCGCGATGTGCTCCAGTTCAGCCAACCGGCGCTCCAACTGTTGCAGCTGCTCGCTGAGACTCACGGGCTGCTCTTCCTCCGGCTCGGCCCGCTTCTCCGCATCCACCTGCAGTTCGCGCTGCAAGGCCTCGACCATGAACGGGCTCAACTGGGGGGCGGCCAGGGCCCGCCGCAGGGTCCGCTGGCTTACTCCCAGCCGCTCCGCCGTCCGGCCCCGGCCCTCGCGCTCCAGGAGGTCCTGTAGGAAGCCCCGCAGGTGCCCCTCCCCACCCGAGCGCCCCGCTTCCGCCCCACCCTCTGTCCCGCTATCGCCCCCCACCACGTCCTCCCCGCCTGTCCGGTCACTGTCCGGACAGTCCCCGGACACTGCAATCTCCGTGCAGCCAGCCGGCGCGGAATCCTCTGTTACCTGTGCATCCATTGTCCGCTCCTCACCCGGTAAAACACTGGCTGTCCGCCCCTCCTGTCCCATGTCCCATTACTCCTGATTCCTGTTCACGGGTGCGATCTCCAAAGCGCTGCAATCCCTGTCCGGACAGGCGGACAATGTAGTGAATGTAGCACGTGCGGTCGCATAGGATGAACCTATCGTCTGGCACCGCCGATGGGAGGCCAGAGGCAGACGACAGAGCCGGGAGAGGGCCGGGTGAGGGAGATTGAGCGCGACCTGATCAGGCTGGTGGCCGAACTGCCGCTCGCCGACCGGATCGAACTGGCCCGGCTTTCGCGCTGGTCAGAGCGCGCCGTCTACCAGCGCCTAGCCGGTCTTCAGCGGGACGGGTTAGTGGAGGGCCTCGCTCACGCCTCAGAGTTGATCAGCCCGACCCGCCGGTTCCTGCTGACAGCCGACGGGATCGAGCGGCTGGCGCTGAACAGCGGACGGAGCCGTGAGCAGATCCTGGCCGAGCATCCGGTCTCACAACGGTGGCGGCGATTGCTGCTGGGGCGGCTGGACTCGGTCGCGGTGATCTACCGACTCGCCTCTGCCCTGGCCGACCAGGAGCGTCCGCTGCGACTGCGGTGGTACCGCTCGCAGCCGGCCGATGCGGCTATAGGGCTCCCCGACGGCCGCACCCTGGCCGTCGTCCGCTGGGGCCGCACGGCCGATCGGACCGCGTTCGCGATTCGCTTGCGCCGGCTGCGCGAGGGGCCTTCGTACTCGGGCGCGCTCGTGCTTGCGCCGGATGAGGTGCGGCTGCGGCACGCCCGGCGAATGCTCAGGCGGTCGCCGTTCATCTGTTTCTTCGCCCTGGAGCGCGACGCCGCCTGGGCGAACAGCGATTCGGAAGTCTGGCGTGGGCCGACCGCGGCAGTCGGGCTCAGCCTCGATGAGGTTCTCGGCTACGTCCGTCCCCAGGGGTGGTGGGCGGTTGAACCGGCTCCCAGGAGGGTGATCTTGCCTCGATCGCTGGATGTGGGACGACACGGACCAGCGACAGACTGGTTGTTAGCTGATCGGCTCAAGCCGACCGAGAAACGCACGCTCGACCTGGTCGGCGACTGGTCATGGATCAGGGCGGATCACCTGGCCTCGCTGCTCGGCGTCGCCCGGCGCCGCGTCTCCCAGCTCATGGCCGGCCTGGAGCGTCAAGACCTGCTCAAGGCTCACCGGATCGAAGGCCAACGCCGACTTGTCTTGAGCGACCGCGGTCTGGCCCTGCTCGCTCGCCGTGATCGCGCCTCGGTCGGCGCTGCGCGCAAGCGCTGGAGCTCCACCCTGCTCGATCCTGAGCGGCCGCTCCACTGGCGCAACCTGCGCGGCCGCCGCACCCGTCAACTGCTGCGCAACCTCACTCACACCGAGGCCGTGCACGCCTTCCTCGCCGCCCTGGCCGAGCAAGCCCGTGCGCAAAGATGCCGAGTGACTCAGCTCGATCAGCCGCAGCGCGCGTCTCGCTACTTTCGCTTCGAGGAGCGCTTGCGCTCGATCCAGCCCGACGCGTTCGGTGTGCTGCACCGCAATGGCGAAGACCAGCCGTTCTTCCTCGAGTGGGAGCGGCGCGCGATCCGGCCCTCGACCATGGCGAAACGGATTGCGCCCTACCTGCGCTACTACGCCGCGAGGCGGCCGGTCGAAGATCACGGAGAGATCCCGCTGGTGCTGGTCGTGTTCGAAGATGTACTGGCGGCGGACCACTTCCGGCGCGTCGCCCGTGAGCAGATGGAACGTGCTGATGTGGAGTTGCCGTTGTTCGTTTCAGATCAACGCCTCCTCGCGCAGCACGGTCCCCTCGGTCCTGGCTGGAGGGATGTGTACGACTGGCAACCGGGAATCGCGTTCTCAGGGAGCGGCTAGGTGGTGCACGGGCGTGAGAAGCGCCGCGGCGAACGCCATGACCGAGCTCAGCCGCATTGGCCGTCTTGAGTCATACGGGACACCGATTGCGCAAGACCGCTGGTAGCGCGTGACCCGAGGCGGCTCGCAACGACGAGCGTCGAAGCCCTGACATTCGAACAGGAGCACCTCTGCGCAGGGATCTTCGTCCGAGACATTCCAGACCCTCGCTTCTTCCCTGATCAAGTTGTTTGCGGGCGGTGTTCGCAGAAGCGGCTGAAGGAATCTCAATCGGTGCATGGATTGTGACGAGCTGCGCGGCTGAGCAGACCATCATCGAGAAGATAGGCGTCGTCAATCTAGAGCAACGGGTCGAACAGGAGGCCGCGCGCCCTGAGGTTCGGATCGAGGTGATCGCGAAGCGGACGAACGTGGATACCAAGTTGACACCGATAGCTTGTTGGCTGGTCGAAGGGCGCCGCGGCTCCGAGGAGTTAGTGTCAATTCATGATCTGGAACAGGGAGTGCGATTCTCCTACGGGGGATTGCTAGACATTGAACAACCGCGACTTGAAGCCGCTCTCGAATGGAACAGAGACGCCCATCCGGCAATCCACAGGTGGGCCAGTCGTCTTGTGGAGGACTTGGGAAGGATCGTGCGCCGGTACCGCGAGAGCGATGAGGAAGAGAGACTGATACGAGAGATCGCTGGAAATCAGGCAATCGGGCGGTTCAGGCTTGGCTCTCCTCCTCGACGAGGTCGTTCAAGACGACCGTGGGCAAATCCTCGACACGGCGGAAATCGGCGTCGTTGGTAATGAAGAGAGCGCACTCAGTCTGCAGGGCGGTGACGGCGTGCAACGCGTCGGAGATCCTCAGACCTGTGCCCGCGCGCAGTTGGGCGCAGTCGTCATCATCAAGAGTTAGTCGGTCACCTCGACCAGGGCGACGGCCGCAATCAGTGCTACCAGTATCAGGCGTGGGCGATGTGTCATGGGAACTTCCTGTGAGGGCAAGCTAATCGACGATGCGCCCGATCAAGTAATCGCCGTCACCGAAGTCCGATGGCCGGATGCCTTCGTACATCCCGCTCCGGCGCTGGTAGGGGGGATTGTCGCACCAGACCTCAAACGTCTCGCCCACCTTCACTGTAAGCTCACGGCCGCCGTAATCGACGCACGCTTCGCCGCGTTCCAGGATGGTCTCAAAGGACACATCGGTGTCGCGGCCCAGTCCCTCGGTCACCGCAACCACAATCATCACGACAACCAGCACGGCGGCTAGCCCGAACCAAATGCGGTGCATCAGCGGTCGGTCCGGCGCTCGGCCAACTCGCGCGGGCTGCGCGAGGTGCCTGTGCCCGCGCGCAGTTGGGCGCAGTCCTCCCAGAGCTGTCGTGTCGCGGGCATCTGGCGCACCTCGGGAGTAGGGAAGACGTTGCGGAACGCCGCTTCCGTCCTGGGGCGATTTCTTCGAATCGGCTGGACTAACGCCTCTGCCAATACGAGCTCGCTGCAGACAAGGGTGAAACTGCCCGCTTCAGCTTGTCGCCAGACCGGGGCCAGCAGCGTCAGATACGGTTCGATCTGCGCGACGCTGTAGATCACGACTGAGCTGTCCAGATAGATGCTCCCTCTGTCAGGCAGCGTCAGCGATCCCACGAGGCGCGTTCTTCGGCGAGGTAGTCGTCAACTTCCTGGGCGGTCTTGAAGAGCCGCTCGCGCGGGCCGGCGTTGATGATTTGCCAGGCCGAACGGTGCGGTAAGGCAGGCTCGTGGAGCACGACCACGTCGACTGGCTGGCCCGCCTCTAACTCCGGACAGACCAACTTAACCCTGCCGCCCGGCTGCACCGTCACCTGACTACTGGACCATCTTTTGTATGGCTCTGCCCTCTGAAGCCAGTTTACTCTTCGCGCACGTCGAAGGAGTCGCTGACCGCCATGCTCAACTCCAGCAGCAGCCGTCCGACATCACACGAGGCGCTTGGTCGACTCGACCTGCCGGATTCTGGGAGTGCTCAAGTAGCGGTGCAGGCCGCTTCCCGGGGGTACCGGAACTCTGCGCCGCGCTCGTGCCTGGCCAGCACCGAACATGCGCAGACCTGCGCCAACTGGGATATTCACAGGCTATCGCGGTCGTCAGCCGATATTGCGGAACGTCACATGACGGGTTAGCGGAGCCAGTATTCCATACTCACGCCTCGGGATTCGCATGCGCGGAGAACGATTTCCGCCGCTACCCGAGCGTCTTCAACCGCCACATGATGCCGAAACTCGATCTCTAGCATCGCAGCAAGTGCGGCAAGCGACCAGCCGCCTCTATCCCGCTGTTGCGGCCAAGTCCGGCGTGCAATCACTGCGCTATCGAGCCATTCAGCCTTGACTCGAGGAAGATGATACTTGCGCATCGCGCCTTCGAGTGCGATCCGGTCGAATGACGTGTGGCTAACGAGGGTGGCACCCTCAATCTGACTGGAGAGCCCTTCATAGACTTCGGGTAGCAGCGGGCTGTAGCGGACTGTTTCTTCGCTGATCCCGTGAATGGCAATGTTGGTGGTACGGAATCGTGTCTCCGGGTTCAGCAGGGTCTGCCACTCCTCACGAATCTCGCCGTTGCGGACATGCACGATGCCAATCTGGCAGATGCTCGCGGGATCGGCGTTAGCCGTCTCGACATCGATCGCGCTGAAGCTCGCCTGCTCCATGTTGTCCTCAATGGTGATCACGGCCAGACGCGCGGGGCCGGGAGCAATACTCTAGTTTCGCCGAGTCGTAGCGGCGTGGAGGAGCGACTGCCGTGTCGAACGATGAGTTCACAGCCGCTGAGCGGCCTCGTTATCTGGATCAGTTCTGGGCAAAGGCGCTGCCTCACCGCGCTCAGGGGCCGGAGCGAATTCACCTGCTCGAACACCATCTCGCCGACGTGGGCGCTTGCCTGGAGGCTCTACTACGCCAGCCCACAATTCGCCGACGCTTGGCGCGCACGGCGGGGCAAGAAGGATTGGACGGTTCCACGATTTCGAGGCTGTGCGTGTTCGCGGCGTTGCACGACATCGGGAAAGTAAACGTCGGTTTCCAAACACAGGTCTGGCGGCAGGCAGATCTACCCCAACGGCGGCCGCGGCGAGCCGGGCACACGCTCGACCTGGTGCCCGTGTTGACAGGCGCGCGCCCAGAGTCGGCATCCTGGTTCTTCGACGCCCTGGGATGGCAAGAACTGGAGCAGTGGGACGCAAGCGGCGGTGAAGTCGTTAGCGATTTGCTGATCGCCGCGCTTTCGCATCACGGACTGCCCTTGCAGCTTGACGGCGGCCGCCAACCCAATCCAGATATCTGGCACGTCTACGAACAGCTCGATCCAGAGCAATACGTTCGCCGCATTGGACTCCTGCTGAAGGACTGGTTTCCGGCCGCTTGGGATTCGAACGCGCCCCCATTGCCGCAAGCGCCTGTCTTCCAGCACATGTTTCTCGGCCTGTGCACGCTGGCTGATTGGATCGGCTCGAACGAACGCTGGTTCCCGCTCATTGACCGACCGGCGGACGGGTATTTCGAAAGCGCCCAAGCGCAGGCGCAAGCAGCGATCTCAGCGATCGGATTGGACATCTCGGGACAACGCCGCGCCATTCGTGAGCGAGACACTCTGCCCGGATTCGCCGGGTTATTCGGCATTGCCGACGCGTCAGCCAATGCAATTCAGCGGCAAGCGGCGATCGAGACGGCATTGGATGAGCGGTTAATCGTGATTGAGTCCGAGACTGGCTCGGGGAAGACGGAGGCGGCGCTCTGGCGGTTCATCCGCATGTATGAAGCCGATCTGGTGGATGGCCTGTATTTCGCTCTGCCCACCCGCTCTGCGGCAACCCAGTTGTATCAGCGTGTGCGTCGTTTCGTCGATGCGGCATTTCCTGATGAGCATCGCCCAGAAGTGGTTCTGGCCGTCCCGGGTTATGCGCCCGGAAGCGGTGAAAGGGGACAGACGCTGCAACCCTACGAGGTCTGGTGGGACAAACATCTGGACGACGCGATGAACGGGCGAAGATGGGCAGCACAGGGGTCCAAGAGATATCTGGCCGCGCAGATCGCAGTCGGAACCGTGGATCAGGCAATGCTGGCGGCGCTCAAAGTCAAGCACTCGCACATGCGCGCCGCGTGTCTGGCCCGCAATCTGCTGATCATGGACGAGGTGCATGCTTCCGATACCTACATGGGCGCCATCTTGCGCTCGTTGCTAGAGGCTCACCTCGGCGCGGGCGGATATGCAGTGCTGATGTCGGCCACGCTGGGTTCGACAGCGAGGCGAAGGTGGCTGACGGCCGGAGCTGCTGTCGACGCGAGTGATCTGCCGCTGGAAGAAGCGATTCGTGCTCCATACCCGGCCGTGAGCATTCCGTTGGATTCGACTGAACAGGTGCTGAGCGTCGGAGAGAACGGGCGTGAGAAGGCTGTCCAGGTCGATGCCCTGCCGTTGATGGAGCAATTCGGGCAGGCAGCCAAGCTCGCCCTCGACGCTGCACGCGACGGGGCAAAGGTGCTGATCGTGCGCAACACAGTGGATTACGCCGTTCGCACACAACGATCGGTCGAGGGTGCCGCCTTGGGTCGTGCAGAGACGTTGCTCTTCAACTGCGGTGGGATTGTCACGCTCCACCACGGTCGCTTCGTAACAGGCGATCGCGCGCTCCTCGATCGGGAAGTCGAGGCTCGGCTGGGCAAGCGTCGGCCCGAGCGAGGCCTGATCGTGGTCGGGACTCAGACGCTGGAGCAGTCGCTGGACATTGACGCCGATTTGCTGATCACCGATCTCTGTCCGTTGGATGTGCTCTTGCAACGGATCGGCAGACTTCACCGTCATCCGCGAGACGACCGTCCAAGGGCACATCGTGAGCCAGTTTGCGTCGTCCTCCTGCCCGATTCGGAAGATCTCGCTCCTCTGCTGCAGCGGGGCGTCAATGGACTCGGCCAGTACGTCTACGAGGACCTTCGCATCCTCGAAGCGACGCGCCGGCTCATTCTTCAACAACCAGAATGGGTGATCCCAGGCATGAACCGAGAACTGGTCGAGCGGGCCACGCACCCCGAGGCGCTGGAAGCCATCGTTGCGGAGTTGGGCGGGGCCTGGCGCGCGCACGCGAACGAGCTGGAGGGCGGAATGCTGGCCGAGGGACTCACCGCGCGCAGTGCCGTTGTGCGACGCGACGCCGCGTTCTGCCGCGACAATCGGGAAGTGCTGTTTGGTTCGGTGGAAGAGCGGATTCGAACACGCTTAGGCGATGAAGGCATCGAGTTTGATCTCGATTCTCCGCAGCAGAGTCCGTTTGGAACAGATCCGATCGAGCGCATCTCCATCCCTAGGCGTTGGCTCGCTGGTTCCTGGGAAACTGCCTCCATGTCAGTCGAACCGGACGCGGAGGGCTTCACATTCCGTGTCGGTAACCGCGCTTTCAGATACGATCGCTTTGGCTTGCGGAGAGAGACTCCAGTCTCGTAACCCCCGCGCTCAGACCACGCAAGCCGACAGCTCGCCGGAACGGCTCTAGTGCTCAATCTACTTGCTGAGTCATTGATTCGATTTGATTCCGTCCGCGGCGAACGCGTGTGGGCGTCTCTACCCGAGGTCTACGCGGCGCTAATGGCGGACGAAGTGGCGTCATTTCCGGCGCTGCGTCCACATCAGCGCCACGCATGGCATGCGTTTCTGGTTCAGGTGGGCGCAATCGCAATGCACAATGCGCGCTTGGCTGGCGAGCCGCCCGACGCACCGGACGACTGGGCGTCGCTGATTCGAGGGCTAACTTCGGAGTATGAGGACGATGCGCCGTGGCAACTGGTTGTTGACGACCTCACTCGACCAGCGTTCATGCAACCTCCGGCGACATCGGCTGCTCTGATCAAGGAATATAAGAGCACCGTCAGCACGCCGGACGAGTTGGACATGCTCGTCACTTCGAAGAATCACGATGTGAAGCGTTCAGTTGCTGGGGAAGCGGGCGTTGACGACTGGCTGTTCGCGTTGGTCACCCTCCAGACGATGGATGGCAATCCTGGCAGAAACTACGGAATTTCTCGGATGAACGGTGGGCACGGAAGCCGCCCTGCATTGTCTCTAGCGCCGATTGGCGGGATCGGAAGCCATGTTGCCCGTGACATCATCGCGCTGCTGGGCGCAAGAACAGCAATTCTCGACGACTACCCCCTGAGCGAGACGGGCACAGCGCTTATCTGGACGGTTGCATGGAACAGCCTGAAAAGTGAGGCCTTGCGGATCAACGAACTCGATCCGTTCTACGTTGAGGTGTGTCGTCGTGTTCGCTTGCTCGTGAGCGTCACCGGCACAGTCTCTGCAAGACGTGCTACGACTAAGGCGGCGCGGATCGAGGCGAAGCAACTGAATGGCAGGACAGGTGATCCGTGGACGCCGATCAACGTCAAGGAAGGGAAATCGCTAACGCTCGCCTCCGGCGGCTTCACGTACAAGCGCGTGACCGAATACCTGACACAAGCTGATTGGCACCAGCCAATCTTGCTGCGCCCGACCGAAGCCGAGTCCCGCTCGACGGATTCAATGCGCCTCGTCGCCAGGGCGATGGTCCGCGGTCAAGGCAAGACTGAGGGCTACTACGAGCGGGTCGTGCCGCTGCGCCGCGCAACGACCCGCGCCTTGGGCAGCGCTGTTGAAACTCAGGATATCGGCGCGATCGCTCGCGAGCGCATCAACCAAGTTGCGATCATTCAACGCATTCTCAGCCACGCAGTTCAGACCTTCCTGAGCAACGGGGAGGCCGACAACGCCAGCCCCGAAGACCGCGAGCGCGCCCGTGCGTGGCTGAAACGGTTGGACGAGATCGTCGATGCGGACTTTTTCGCCGCGCTCCAGGACGAGTTCGAAGCGCCCGGCTCGCAGCGCGAACCGATCCACGAAGAATGGTTGCTCGGCGTGGTAGACAGCGCACGCGAATTGCTGCGAGATGCGTGCGACACGCTTCCTTGTCGCACCATTCACCGCTATCGGGCGCGGACTCGGGCAGAGTCGCTGTTCGAGGGGCGACTGCGTGGCAACAACGGGCTGCCGTTCCTGTTTGCAGGAGACCAACGATGACGATGTCACCTGAAGCGTCAGATCTTCAAACAAAGAGCGATCGCAGCTGGGGTGGAATTGCAGTGCGCATTGCCGGGCGTCTGGCTCGCGATGACTTTCCACGCGGCGACCTCGCCGCGCTGCGGCGGATGTCGCCGAACAGCGGCCGGGAGGCTGCCGCCTTCTGGCGGCTGGCGGCTCGCTACGAACTGCTCGGCGCTCCGTCGATCGAACGCAAGTGGGCATTGATCATCCATGGGATAGCCCTGATGACGCCGACCGCGGCCCACGATGGGGCAGGACTCGGCGCCCACGATCCGGGCACATCCGTAGGCGCGGCGCTGTTTGGCGGCAACGACGAATCTTCCCGCGAATCCGGGTTCTACAGCGAATTGCGCCTGAATCGTCTCTTGGCCGCCCGCGGAGATGTCTTGCAGGTCCTGCTGGCTCGGATGTTCCGGATGCTCGGCGCAAGTGGCGTCGCGTTCGACTGGCGTGAGATGGTGCGATTGATCCTGCTGGACGGCTTTGATCAAGCTGGCGCCGAAGCTGCTCGCCAGCGGATCGCCCGAGACTACTTCCGCGCAGAATTCCGGGCCGAACGACAAGCTGCCGGGACGGCCAACCAATAACGGATTACAAACGAGGAGACGAACGTGACCAACGCCCGATTCTTGCAGGTGCACAGCCTACACTCGTATCCGGCCGCGCTGATCAACCGTGACGACAGCGGCCTGGCCAAGCGCATGCCGTTCGGCAATGCAATCAGAACACGCATCTCCTCGCAGTGCCTGAAGCGCCACTGGAGAACGGCAGAGGATGAGTTTGCGATCCGCGATGCGACCAGCGACGGCTTGGCAATCCGCTCGCGCAACATCGTCGAACGTGAGGTGATTGACCCACTGCGCGACGCAGAGCGGGCAGAAGAAGACGTGATCGAGGCGGTGGAAGAGGCGTTTAATGTCGGCGTCTACGGCGACAGCGGCACCACGGAGCGCGGTCGTCAGCCGTTGCTCTTGGGGTTGCCCGAAGTCGAGTATCTGCGAGCCAGGGCTGCGGAGATTCTCGATGCGCATCCAGACGACGCCAAGGCGGCCGGCGATGCGGCAAAGCAACTCTTCCAAGTGCGAGCCGGCGAAGGCGAAAACTTCCGCGCGTTTCGCAAGCAGGCCGGTCTCCCTGGCGGCATTGAGGGAGCCTTGTTCGGGCGCATGGTCACGTCTGACCCAGCCGCCAACATTGAGGCTGCCGTACATGTCGCTCATGCCTTCACGGTGCACCAGGAGGAGAGCGAGAGCGACTATTTCTCGGTCGTTGACGACCTGCAAACGGACGATGAAGACGCCGGCGCTGCACATATCGGCGACACTGAACTGACGGCCGGGCTGTTCTACGGCTACGTAGTCGTTGATCTACCTGGGCTCGTGTCCAATCTTGAGGGCTGTGAGGCCAACGACTGGATCGATGCCGATCGTGAACTGGCCGCCGATGTCGTTGAACGGTTGGTTCATCTGATTGCGACCGTCTCGCCCGGAGCCAAGCGCGGCTCAACCGCGCCGTACAGCTACGCCGATCTGATGCTGGTCGAAGCCGGTTCGCGCCAGCCGCGCAGTCTCGCCAACGCCTTCCGCAATCCGGTCGCGCCCCAGTTGGCTGACGCCGTCCCCGCCTTGGGCGCGCACCTCGACCGGCTTGACGCCGCGTACGGCGCGCACGAGCTGCGCCGCTGGATGTTGGTCGATGACTTCAGAGCTCCCGACGCTGAGCAGGTCAACCTGGACGAACTTGCCGACTGGGCAGCGTGTGTTGTTCGCAACGGCGACGCGAGCTAAACCGATGCGCCACATCGCTCTACGCCTCGAGAGTCCGCTGATGTCGTTCGGCGGCGAAATCATCGACAACTACGGCGTCACGCGCCGCTTTCCGTCTGCCTCGATGCTCACAGGGCTGATCGCCAACGCACTGGGTTGGCGCCGAGTTGAACGAACGTCACATCAACGCTTGCAGGATCGGCTGGTGTTCGCTGTGCGTATCGACCGCGAGCCGGCGGGTGGGGCGCCGATCCAGGACTTCCAGACGGCGCAGTTGGGCAAGAACGACAATGGTTGGACCACGCGCGGAACACCAGAGGGTCGCGCGGGAGGTGCAGCCACATACGAATCGCCGCACCTGCGCTACCGCGACTACTTCTCAGACATGCTGACCACCGTCGCCTTCAGGTTGGAACCAGCTGACGAGTCGCCGGACATTGATCAGGTGGCTGTCGTTCTGCAGGAGCCGGCGAGACCGCTATTCATTGGCCGCAAACCCTGTCTTCCGTCAGAGGCTATGTTTGCAGGCTTCTCCGACGCTGACACGGCGCTCGCCGCCCTCCAGGCCATTCCGCTGTTCGATCCCGAGTCGGCTGGCGAGACCGTATCCGTGCTCTGGCCACAGCGCGAGCCGGCAGGCACCGCACTCGTAACGCGAACCTACGCGCTCACCGATCAGCGCAATTGGGACGGATCGGGTCTGCACGGCGGTGGTCGCATGGTCTGTGAGGGGATTATCGACCGTGCCCAATTCACCTCCCCGCAAGCTCCAACCGCCAAGGATGCGTGAGCGCCTAACGATGTCTGATTCTCTCGGCGATCGGGAAACCAACGCGCTCCAGATGGTTCGAGCCGAAATCCGGTTGCACGAGCTGCAGCGCTGGATGGGTTCGCGGCGGATCGATGACATGGACCGGGCGATGCACGCCATGTTGACCGAATGCTTCGGTGACTTGGCCCCGAAACCCTTTCGTCTCATCGCCCCTCGAAGCGGAGGCCTGGCTGTGCTCTACGGCTACGGGCAAGCAGGTGCTACTGCACTTCAAGAGCAGGAAGCCATATGCGCAGATCCGCTTCAGATTCAGGCGATCCCGCTCGAAGGGATCCGGAGCAAGCCGATGCCGTTTGCCTGGCGCTCAGGGCTACGTGTTGGATTCGACACTCGAATCCGACCCGTTGTACGACGCTCGCGGGGCGCCGAAGGGCTCGGCGGGAGTGAGCAAGATGCGTTCCAGATTGAAGCAATGCGGCATCCTACCGGCGCGATGCCGCGCACCAGGGAGGCGGTCTATATCGACTGGCTGTCTTCGGAGGTCGAACGGCGTGGCGGGGCGCGGCTAGAGGCGGAGCACTCGCGGATGGTGTCGTTTCAGCGCCGACGGTCGCAGTACAAACCGAACAGCCGACCCGTTGAAGGCCCCGATGCAGTCATGCGCGGATCTCTGATCGTCGCCGACTCGGAGGCGTTCGTAGGCCTACTGTCCCGTGGGATCGGTCGGCATCGCGCATACGGCTACGGAATGCTGCTGTTGCGTCCGGCGCGTCGATAAGAACAGGTGCAGTCCGCTCAGGCTGCGGTTAGATTGTGCGCTGATGGACGTGAGCAACCGCGGTTCGTCGTACTTGACAACTGAAGATTCCGAATCGATTCGGGGGACCTGTGGGCGGCGACGGCGGTCCCGCGACAAGCGCGATCGCTGCGCCGCCCGCGCCCTCGCATGTCTTTGGAGGTGACTGGTGTTGAAGGGCAGACTGGGGCTGGAAACGGCGAGAGTGCCGCACGCCGATCGACACGGATTGCTGTGGCTCTCCCGCGGCGCACTGACGGTGCGCGACGGGACCCTGCGATTCTTGCGCAAGGCCGATGTCGACGAACAGAGTCCGCTCGAGGCCGGAGAATACGGAATCCCCTTCCAATCACTCTCGATGATCCTGCTCGGTCCCGGTTCCACTGTGAGCCATGACGCCCTACGCCTGATGGCCCGGCACGGCACCGCCCTGATCGCGGTCGGGGAGGACGGAGTGCGCTGCTACACCGCGCCGCCGTTAGGTCCCGACGCTTCCGAGGTTGCCCGGCGGCAGATGCGAGCCTGGAGCGATGCTGACGGCGAACGGATCGAAGTCGCCCGCCGAATGTATGCCCTGCGTTTGGGTGAAGTTCTGCCCAGGCGTGAACTCGCCGCCCTGCGCGGGATCGAAGGCGCACGCATGAAGCGCACTTACCGACTGGTCGCCGAGCGATTCGGCATCGACTGGCAGGGGCGCCGTTACGATCGCTCGAATCCGCTGGCGGCTGATCTGCCTAACCAGGCAATCAATCATGCTTCGGTCGCCGTCAATTCGGCAGCTGCGATCGCAGTCACGGCGATCGGGGCGATTCCGCAGCTCGGTTTCATCCACGAGCACAGCGGCGAAGCGTTTGTGCTCGATATCGCCGACCTGTTCCGCGACACAATCTTGCTGCCTGCCGCCTTCAAGTCGGTCAAGGCGGTGGACGACAATCCCAGACTGAGCATCGAGCGACTAACTCGTCGCACGACAGGCGAGATGTTACGCAGCGAGCGGGTGATTCCGAAAATGATCGAGCGAATCAAGGGACTGTTTCCGGACAGCACACCTGCCCCATGACCAGTGAGCGGAAAGGCGAACCCTCGTGACTGTCATCGTCACTGTCAATGTTGAGGCGCGCTACCGCGGATTCCTCACCTCGGTCATGTTAGAGATTGCTCCCGGCGTTTACACCTCGCCAGCCCTGACTCAAGGGATTCGTGATCGCATCTGGGGGGTCGTCGCCCGTTGGTACTACCAACTCGGCACTGGATCGATCGTCATGACCTGGAGGGACCCAAGCGCTCCAGGTGGGCAGCAGATTCGCATCTTAGGTGAGCCGCCAAAGGAGATCGTCGAAGCCGATGGGATCCACCTGGTGCGGTACCGTAGCGCGGAGCCCGCCAGTTCGTAGGCAATCCAGCTTGGTCAGATCAAAGCACAACCCAGCCTGATTGCTGGAAGTCAGGCGCCCCCTTGAGGCAAGATCCTTAAGGGGTTCCCCCGCACGCGCGGGGATAGACCCATGGTCCCGCAATGAGGACAGGGGTCCCCATCGGTTCCCCCGCACGCGCGGGGATAGACCGTTGGCGGCGTATTCGTCGCGCTGGGCGGCGCGGGTTCCCCCGCACGCGCGGGGATAGACCGGGCTCGACCCGCTTCCGCACCTCGGAGCTCAAGGTTCCCCCGCACGCGCGGGGATAGACCTTTGGCCGAGACCTTGAGCGCCTGCCCCACGCCGGTTCCCCCGCACGCGCGGGGATAGACCTCACAATGAGGCTGGGTGGTTGCCTGAGGGACAGGTTCCCCCGCACGCGCGGGGATAGACCGTCATGCCCGTCGAAGTCGCTCCGCACCTGCATGGTTCCCCCGCACGCGCGGGGATAGACCGTTTCTTACGTCGTGCCCATGCACGCCGACTGCGGTTCCCCCGCACGCGCGGGGATAGACCCCGGGAGGTGGAGGTCTGGATGCGGCGGCGGTTGGTTCCCCCGCACGCGCGGGGATAGACCCTTCGCCGGCATCGCCACGATCGATTTCACCCTGGTTCCCCCGCACGCGCGGGGATAGACCCTCAATGACCTGTTCACCGGCGCGGTGGTCCAGGGTTCCCCCGCACGCGCGGGGATAGACCGTCCATCCATCCCGCGTACGCCCCGACGACATCGGTTCCCCCGCACGCGCGGGGATAGACCGGGGTGCTCGGCGTCTGCCCGGAGCAGCTGGAGGGTTCCCCCGCACGCGCGGGGATAGACCGACAGGCGGCGGCGGCTATCACCGATGGTTCCGGGTTCCCCCGCACGCGCGGGGATAGACCCCAAGGACTCATCATGATCGACCTCACCAACCTGGTTCCCCCGCACGCGCGGGGATAGACCCTGTCGAGGGACGTCGACGATGCGGCCGTAGCGGGTTCCCCCGCACGCGCGGGGATAGACCGGTGGCGACGGCACCACAGGCGCTGCATCTGCCGGTTCCCCCGCACGCGCGGGGATAGACCGACCCGCGAGGCCCCACGTCTGCCGGCAGATGCGGTTCCCCCGCACGCGCGGGGATAGACCCATCAAATGCACCCGCGCCATCGGCGACGACCGGGTTCCCCCGCACGCGCGGGGATAGACCGACAGAGTTGTTTAGCAGCAGTTTGGAGCGTGGGGTTCCCCCGCACGCGCGGGGATAGACCCGACGGGCGGCGCTCCGCAGCGGGCGTAGGCTTGGTTCCCCCGCACGCGCGGGGATAGACCTTCCTCGACGCGCTCGACCAGCTACTTACCCAGGGTTCCCCCGCACGCGCGGGGATAGACCCCGCTGGCCCGCGGCGGTGGCCACGGTCACGTCGGTTCCCCCGCACGCGCGGGGATAGACCCAGGTCATGTGCGCATGGTGATAGCTCCGACTGGGTTCCCCCGCACGCGCGGGGATAGACCGCGGTTGCGCACGATGATTCCGACGCTCCCGCCGGTTCCCCCGCACGCGCGGGGATAGACCGTCAACACTGGTCGACGCGCTCACATTCGGGCTGGTTCCCCCGCACGCGCGGGGATAGACCCTACAGCACCGTGCACATCTGCCCGGTCATCACGGTTCCCCCGCACGCGCGGGGATAGACCGCTGCTCGATTACGCGCTTCTGACTTCCGCCAAGGTTCCCCCGCACGCGCGGGGATAGACCCCACGGAAACGGAGGACGCCCCGCCGCCAAGCCGGTTCCCCCGCACGCGCGGGAATAGACCACCTGAAGGCGCTGGATGCCAGTGGTCGTGTAGGGTTCCCCCGCACGCGCGGGGATAGACCGCTCAGTTTCGCGACGATCCAGAAGATCATCAAGGTTCCCCCGCACGCGCGGGGATAGACCGTCCTTTCTGTCTGAGCCAATCCGACATCGAGGGGTTCCCCCGCACGCGCGGGGATAGACCCCAGCTACGCGAGTGGTCGCTGTCGCCAGTCCCGGTTCCCCCGCACGCGCGGGGATAGACCGCATGACCTACGGCGAGATGATCGCCGCCGGCGGGTTCCCCCGCACGCGCGGGGATAGACCCCATCCGAGGTTGCGCGGATCGGCTGAGCGCCAGGTTCCCCCGCACGCGCGGGGATAGACCCCTGATATTCAGATCAGCATCGCGCTTGTCTGGGGTTCCCCCGCACGCGCGGGGATAGACCGCTGTTCCTCGAATCCAAGGAGCACACCATGCCGGTTCCCCCGCACGCGCGGGGATAGACCGCTGCGTGCGCTGATGCGTAGCGCCGTTGCGCTGGTTCCCCCGCACGCGCGGGGATAGACCGAAAGCGGAGCGGTGAATCATGGCTAACCAGGGGGTTCCCCCGCACGCGCGGGGATAGACCGACGATGTACGACAAGTTCAGCGACGGCGACGAGGTTCCCCCGCACGCGCGGGGATAGACCCGCCTGCACCTGTCGGCGTGCGCGGTCGAGATCGGTTCCCCCGCACGCGCGGGGATAGACCTCATGGCCTCGCTGGGAGTGATCTCGCGGTAGCGGTTCCCCCGCACGCGCGGGGATAGACCCGCGAAGGTGTCTTGCTGAGGCATGATCGCTCCGGTTCCCCCGCACGCGCGGGGATAGACCTATCGTCGCCCGCTTTGTCCGCTTGACGACCGGGGTTCCCCCGCACGCGCGGGGATAGACCCGAATTGCTCGAGACCGGGTCTTATCCATCGTTGGTTCCCCCGCACGCGCGGGGATAGACCCTCTTCGATCCGGTTTCTGTCTCGTTCGTCCATGGTTCCCCCGCACGCGCGGGGATAGACCCCCCTTCCAGCACCAGTTCGCCCACGTCCTGGTGGTTCCCCCGCACGCGCGGGGATAGACCGTCGTGGCTCTCGCGGCGATTCGACAAGCTCAGGGTTCCCCCGCACGCGCGGGGATAGACCGCATCGAGTGCAGGCGGAGCTGATTCGCGTGCTGGTTCCCCCGCACGCGCGGGGATAGACCCATCGAGCCAACCGGGAGCTCATTCCACCCCGGGGTTCCCCCGCACGCGCGGGGATAGACCCAGGATGTATCTGTCCAGGTGCTTCCAGTAGCCGGTTCCCCCGCACGCGCGGGGATAGACCCAGGGCGGTCGAGAGACGGCCGAGTCCGTAGGCGGTTCCCCCGCACGCGCGGGGATAGATCCTCGTCGACGTACTGGTCGTTCGGCCTGCTTCCGGTTCCCCCGCACGCGCGGGGATAGACCCTATGACCGTGAACGATCACCGCTGGAGCCTCAGGTTCCCCCGCACGCGCGGGGATAGACCCCAACTGGCAAACGCCGGCGCTGCGCCGGCGCCGGTTCCCCCGCACGCGCGGGGATAGACCGCCGTCCCGTATCTCATGGCGGCTTCGGAGCTCGGTTCCCCCGCACGCGCGGGGATAGACCCGGTGTTGTAGTCGTCGATGCCGACAACCAGGTGGTTCCCCCGCACGCGCGGGGATAGACCCAAGGCCAAGCGACCCCACTACGCCGCCGCTTGGGTTCCCCCGCACGCGCGGGGATAGACCCTTCCCGCGGACTACGCGAGCTACAAGAATTTTGGTTCCCCCGCACGCGTGGGGATAGACCGATGTCCTCCTGCAGTTGGTCCTGGTCGACGCCGGTTCCCCCGCACGCGCGGGGATAGACCGCAGTCATGGAGATGCCCCTCACCATCGTCAAGGGTTCCCCCGCACGCGCCTGGCGTTGTCCTGCCACTTGGCGGCGACGTCAGCGGCGGAGAGTCCAATAGACAAGGTGTCGGCTCGTTGTAGGTAGCTGTCAAGCGGGTTCAGGCTACTGCTACTCGATGGTCACGCGACCGCCCTCGGTGACTCTGATGTGCAGATCGTGTCCTTCCAGCATCGCCATGCCGACAAGCGGTGTGGTGTCTGCTTCGTCAACCTGGATAGTGCGATCTTGCCCGTACCATTCGATCACGGATTGGTACACGTCAAAGCTCACTTCGCTCCCATCGGCAAGCGAGGCGGCGCCTCTCCCCAGCCGAGGCAATGCCAGTGTTTGAATGAGGTCTGGAGGCAGCGTCAGGTATCCGCTGTAGCCAGTGTCGATTACTGCGGCGACGCCGTGCGATCGACCATCGTATCCGCTGAGCTTCAGCGAGAGGACGGCTTCTAGTCGGTCATTGACAGCGCCCACAATCATCCGGCGGTTCTCCATGGCCGTCCGCCGAAGTTGCGTAACGTGCGGAAACCAACTCGGACACACCAGACATTCCCTGCGTCAATGTCGGACACTTGATGGTCAAGCCGCATACGCGCATCCAACAGATCGGTGGCAAGGCCCCAGCAGCCGCTGTCGACGTCGATGGCGACGTACTCGCCGTGGTGGTTGGCCTCAACCTGGGGACGAATGTCGCGCTCGTAGATTTCGTCGCCGAGGCGGGCGACTTCGTCGGCGGGTCGTGTGAGAGTCATTGCGGCGTCTTCGCTGGCGTGGCGGATGGATGCTGCCAGAGTATCGCGTTCAATAACAGGCGACACCCGAGACCAGACGCCCGCGCCATTGTCGAAGTCGGGAATCTGAGTACATACTCGAATCTACGCCACCAACGCCGACTGGTGTGCGGGAGTCAAGGGCCTATGCAGCGACCACGTGATCCAGAACTGCTCGACGCAATCCGAAAGTATCTGCGCGTCCGTGTGCGGCGACAGGGGCATCAGCAGACGGCGGAACGGCATGGCGTGTCGAGATACACGCTGTGGCGGTTCCTGTGGACGGAGCACGTCAGCCAGCGGCCCATCGCCGTTGTCACGGCTGGGAAAGATGATCTGTGTTGGCCCCGGTTTGATCCTCGTAACTGGCCCCTTACCTTCGAGCAAGGAGCGGGTTCCCGTTAGTGTGTCGCTAAACAGTTGTCTCGCGACTGTCGCCCGTTAGGTACGGATTACCGGCGTGATAGAGCTCAAGCAAGCCGTCAAGCAGTATCTGGACGCGGTCTCAGCGGTTAACCGCGTCGGCACNCCGGAGCTTTCCCACTACACNGCCCTCGACAACCTCTTCGACGCCATTGGCGATCAACTCTCGCCCAAAGTGCGCGCCGTTGTCCAATACAAGGAATCGAGCAGCGGACAGCCCGACCTTGGGTTCTTTACCTCAGATAACGAGCAACCCGACCGTGGCGTTGTCGAAGTCAAACCGGCCGACCATGACCTCGATGTGCTGATCGCATCCGATCAGGTTGATGACTACTGGCGGACGCACAAGCTCGTGCTGGTGACCAACCTGCGCGAGTTTGCGTTGGTTGGACAGGACAACGACGGCGCCAANCACACGCTTGAGCGCTACAGCCTCTCCGACTCCAACGCAGCCTTCGACGAACTGCTCAAGCATCGAACTCGTGCCGCCAACCGACACGGCGTCTCGCTGGGCGAGTACCTGCAGCGCGTGATGTCGCACCGCTCGACCATCTCAGAGCCGCGCGACCTCGCACGCTTGCTGGCCTCCTATGCGCGCGACGCCCTGCAGCGGGTCGAGCATGCGGCGGAGGAAGAGGATTCGCTTGCGACGATTCGCAGCGCGATCGAACAGGCGCTGGG
>JGIcombinedJ30088_10000994_pt1 | contig 30103 bp, 26 predicted proteins | sample PinacodermPK_FD_30088 | JGI IMG/M metagenome (IMG submission 30088)
ACCATCCATATACTCAAACACTCTCGCTCCCCAATCTTTGATTTTTCTGTGTGTTTGCGCAAAATCATGCAAAACCACAACCATATGCTCACTCTCTTTTTGCGCCACAGCCAGATCTTCAAACAACCGTTCGAGATAAGAGCCTAACATAAACAGATAGTCAAAATATCTTCCAAGGTCAAAACAACATGATAAATCACCCTCAAACTTTGCGGTTAAAGCAGTGACGTGCTGTCTCTGCTTTGCTTGCAAGCCATTCAACTTTTGGATATATGGAGCAACATTGAATTCTTGCCCAACATCAGGCACAACGCAACCATCTTGAGGAGCGCTTTTTTCTTCTTCGTGAACAGCCGCACATTCCTGAATGAGTGACGGAAATTTTTTAACTATTTCCCCTAATTCAGATAATTCACAATCACAAAGCGGCCTCAATCTTTGCGCAGCCCGCATCACTAGGTAATTTTCAGATGAAGATACACTCTTAAACACGACTGACACACACTCTGATAGTGCGGCATGTGTTTGAATAAAACACTTAGAATCCTGCACAATCTCAGCCATACGATCACTCTTTTGTTTCGCCACAGCCAGATCGTCCAACAACCCTTGAAAATACTCCCCCAACCTAGCAACACCTTCAAGGTAGCCTGCAAGCTTACTACTATACAGCTGACCGTCAACAAGATCTCTCGTTGCAAAAACATTCATTAAAGCAGTGCCATGCTCTTTCTGCTTTGCTTGCAAGGCCTCCCACTCTTTGAAGTTTGGCATAACACTGACACCCTCTGCAGCAGCAGGTTCAACGTATTTATACTGTTGAAAGTCGCCCTCTTCTTCGTGAACAAGAAAATATTGCTGAACGAATGGCTGCACTTCTTCCACTAGGTTTAGGCAGTAAGACAATTCTCTATCACAAAATTCCCTAAACATTTGCACACTGCTTTTCACTGTGTCATCTTCAGATAAACGCACATTGTCAATCACAACGGATACAAATCTTGAGCATGCGGCGTGTGTTTGCACAAAACCCTTAAGATGTTGTTCTATAATGGGATCGTCGATTTTTATTACTGCGCTTTGCGCCTGTGACGAAATCAGCGCACATATGAGTATTATATTTTTCATATCTCTTCCTTACTGGTTAAATAGTGACAAAAAGCCATTGAGACAGTGTAGCACTTTTTTAAAAAAACAAAAATTCTATCGTCAAGAATGCAAACTATGAAAACTTTTTTATCAGTGAAGCGGTAATTCACAACACCAAAGCGCGTGCACATGCACAAAACAAGGACAATAAAATAAAGGATGGGTATAACCTTATTTTTTTGCACTACAGTATAGTGCAGCAATATCTTTTCTGCCTCTTTGCTCTCCAACGTTCTTCATCTATAGAGCACCTCTCTTCATAAGGCTTCTCTATACCAAAATATTTTTGAGCAAAGGTATTCTCGAATTGCAAATATTTTTTAAAGTTATGGCGATATAGTGCCATCCTCTCTTCTCGCTCCTCTACATGNATCTTATACTTGAGCAGGTTTTGGTTGATGATATTAAACACGGCCGTATCATCTGGAGAAAGATACAATATGCCATTAATAAATTTTTCTAAATTATCGAGATGTTGCATCTGTTTTTCTGCCCAAACCACATGCTCACTCAATCCTTGATTCAAACGTTCCAAAGCATATTGCACACCAGTAAATATACAGTCCTGAGACACAGCCCACTCTCGACCAACGGATCGCATAGCGCTCACATCTTCTCCTTGCTCACTCAATCCTTGATTTAAACATTCCAAAGCATCTTGCACACCAGTAAATATACAACCCTGAGACACAGCCTCTTTTTTGTGATCAACTTTCCACTCTCGATCAATGGATCTCATAGCGATAACGTTTTCTTCCTCTTTTTTATGCGTTTCGTGCAAAAAATTTGCAAACCAAACTATATATTTTTGCAGCTCTTTTCTTTTATCTTTATATTCAGAAGCGCCATCCTGAGTTAATCGTGAAATAATATTTTCATGATCATTGTGTTGAGCTAAGAAATCCCCGCAGGTTATCAATCTACCTCTCATAACACATATTGCATCATGGGCTTCCAAAAAACCTCTAAGATATACGTGCAAACTTAATTTGTATTGACTGCATTCTGTACAAACCTCCTCTTCAAACATCTCTATGCTCCCTGCAGAATCAGATGTCTCTACGCACAAAGATTTTCTAAAAAAAGTCTTCTCGAGTTGCAAATATTTTTGAAAGTTATCGTGATATAGTTCCAGATCTCTTTCTTGCTTCTCTACACATATCCTATATGGGCGAACATTTCTCTTGATGATAGCAAACTCTGCTAGATCATCTGGAGCAAGAGGGAATGTGGAATCACTAAAGTGTTCTAAATGATCGACGTGTACCAGATGTTTTTTTACACAAGCCACATGCTCACTAAATCCTTGATTCAAAATCTCCAAAGCATCTTTTACATCAATAAGTCTATACTTCTGAGACACAGATTCTTTTGTGTGATCAGCATGCCACTTTCGATCAACGGCTCGCATAGCGCTAACATTTTTTGCTACTTTTTTATGAATTTTGTGTAAAAAATCTGTAAACCAAACTGTATATCTTTGCAGCGATTTTATGTGATAGTGATATTCAGCATCACNATTCTGACTTAATCTTGAAGTAATATATTCATGCTCTTTGTGTTGAGCTAAGAAATCCCCGCAGGTTATCCATCTACTCCTCACAGCACATAGTGCATCATATTCTGCCAAAAAACCTCTCAGATATACGTGCAAACTTACTCTGTGTGCTCCGTATTCTGCAGAACCTTCCGATTCAGAAAAAAACATCTCTACGCGCAAAGATTTTTTAATAAAAATATTCTCGTGTTTCAAATATTTTTTAAAGTTCTGGTGATATAATTGCATCCTCTTTTCTCGCTCCTCTACATGGTGCCTATACGGGAAAAGATGGTGCTTAATGATATCAAAAATTTCTCGCTCACCTGGCAAAATATACAAACCAGTCATAAATGTTTCTAAATCATTGAGGTATTGCATCTGTTTTTTTGCCAAAGATACATGTTGCCTAAATCCTTGATTCAAACTTTTCAGAGCATCTTTCACATCAGTAAATAGATACTCCTGAAACACGGCCTCTTTTTCTTGATCGCCATTCCACTCTCGTTCCACGGATCGCATAGCGCTAATATTTTCTTCTCCTTCTTCATGCACTTGGTTCAAAAAATTTATAAAGTGCTCTGTGTATCCTTGCAGATTGTCTCTTTTCTTTATACAGTCATCAGCACTATCCCGACTTAATCTTGAAGTAATATTTTTATGATCATTGTGTTTAGATAAGAAATCCGCGCAGTCTATCAATCTATCCCTCACAGAACATATTGCATCATGTCCTGCCAGAACACCTCTAAGATATACATGCAAATTTTCTATATTTGGTCCACCTACTGCACCTTGCGCCTGCAAAACAGTGAGATTCCATAGAATGATTATCCTTTTTATTTTTTTTATCATATGTACTTACTGCATTAAAAAATCATCAACAGTAATTGATAAATTTTAAAAACTTAAAAAAATACTAAATGATTTTATCATCAATAAATGTAAAAAAGGAGAGAGCTCACATAATCACTACCTCTCATGCACATTGATCACACAGAAAAACATAGGGTGAAACTGAATTCTTATGCTGCGCGATAAAAGATCTCATTCATAACACGTGTGCCTTCAACCATACAACACGTTTTTCGCTTCAGACAAAGGATGAAAATTGATTCAATGTTTGCGACAACAAACTTTCTTTTTCAGCGATGAGCGATCTCTAAAGGTCAATGTGTGCAACAATCTTGGATGTGTAGCGCGCAACGCAACTCGCATCTTCGCCAATTTCAGACAGCGCGTTTTCCAAATAAAAGAGACGTTCTGGCTGCGCTAGAGGATGATCCCGGACATTATTCTTGCTTAATATTGAAAAACTATCTTCAGATTGTCTTGTGTTTAAAAAAGAAAAAATGTCACAATTCCATCTATCTTTCAAATTTCATATTTCTTCATAGATTTGCCAAACGCGCCTCAGAAGTTTGGAAGTACTTGCGTTATCTTCGCCGCCCAATTGTAGAATGCGTGCGCTTGGCACCTGGGCACAAAACCTCATTCAGCCAACCTACCAAACAGCATATTTCTTCTTGCATTTGCGAAACGTGCCTCAGAGGGTTGGCAATACTGGTGCATTGATCCAATCTTTCTCTTGGCGCCTGGATCACAACCTCACCCAACCAATCCATCAAGACGCATACTTCTTCTTGCATTTGAACAACGTGTGTGCGAACAACACGCTCAATAGTTTTGGAAAATCTTGTATCTTTGTCGCCCAATTGCGTAAGTCTTTCTCTTGGTTCCTGGAGCAGAATTTCATCCGACAAAACAGTTGAGACCATACCTTTTTTACCAATATTGGCACGATCTTTGTCATCTAATCGCAGCACTTCTGCGCTTTTCGCGTGAAACACAGTCAGCACACATATAATCATTAGACTTTTCATTATTTGCATCGTTCATCCTTAGTTATACTTAAATCAGTGATTATTCATAATCACTTACAAAGGCTAGCACATTTTTCCCCTTTCTGCAGCTAGAGTCGATTAAAAATCATGTGAGTATAAAACTGTGATGTTCGTTGTATTCCAGTCAAGAAAAAAGGATGCGGGATCAATGCCTCATTTTGTCATACATTCTCTCATTGTGGATGGTCGTATTCATCATCTTTTCTGCATCAGAAAAATCCTTCACCTTCTTCAACTCTTCTTTCAATAAAGTTAATGCGTTACTCAACAGACCCTCTCTATAAGCGATGCATCCCCTGTAAGCGGCAATGTAGCTAGGGATCATCATTTCGTAGGTCTGCACAACGCAATTCTCACCTATGCCCATTCCAGTCGTCGCGCTTTTCAAAGAAGAGAAATGTTGTTCATTCTGTGTTTGAATAGTCTGCAACAGATTTAAGCTTGCTATCACACCCTTCATAGCGGATAACACAGACTTACAATTATCGCGGGNAGTCACAAAAATCCTGTATAAATAAGTACAGAAACTGGTAATCTTTTTAGGCTCAGGTATGGTAGGATCAGGAAAGGTTCCCCAATTTACTTGACTATGATAGTAAAACGGTGAAAAGGCTAGTTTTTCTGCTTCACTGAATTCTTGGAAAGATCTTAAAAATTCTTTTAGTTTTTCTCTCATACCGTGCATAAAATCTATATATGGATTTAACTGCTTTAACTCATCCTGATCGAAAATTTCAGAAAGACCAAAATTATCATCAAGCCATATAATGTCATCATCGGCTTTAAACAAAAAATGTATGTTTTGCGCCAATGCATCCCCAAACTGACAGCTTAATTGATAGGATCTCTGAAGACGTTTTAACTCTTGGGCAATCCTCCTACTCTTTTCTAATTTTTCTAATTGTTGATCAGACTCTGCACTTTGCACTTGGCTCACAAGCAGCGCACATATGATCATTAGACGTTTCATTATTTGCATCGTTCATCCTTAGTTNTCTTTCAATCAATGATTATTCATAAGCGTCTATAAATGCTAGCACATTCACCCCCTTTTTTCACTACAAATGGTGCATAAATGATATGCAATAAGATCTCATATCCATTTGCACACTCTTGAAAAACCATACAGAACTTTTGCTTCATCATGCAAAGGAAGCAATGCGTTATTCAAAAGGATACCGCTTCAAGCCTCCATTGGTTTACCTTCTTCAGAATATTTTCTCCATGAAACAAAGACCTTCTTTGAGTACCTTTTTCCAATTCCGCCAATATGGCTTGCCAGATCGCACCGCTAGGATTGATATTTTCCCTGTAAACGGTAATGTGTTTAGTGGTCATCGTTTCGTAGGTCTGCACATAGCGATTCGCACCTACGCCAATTCCAGCTATCGCGCTTTCCAAAGAAGAGAAGGCGTGTTCTTTCTTTTTTTGCAAAGACTCAAACGATTCTAAACTTATCTTCAGATAGTGCAGAGCGACGCACACGCTATCAAAATTATAGCGAGGAGTCACAAAAAGCCTGTATAAATAAGTACAGAAATTAGTACTCTGCGGTCTGGTGGGGTTAGGAAAAGTGCCCCAATCTGCTTGACTATGATAGTAAAACGGTGAAAAGGCTAGTTTTTCTGCTGCACTGAATTCTTGGAAAGACCTTAAAAAACTTTTTAGTTTTTCTGTCATATCGTGCATAAAATCTATATATGACTGTACATAATCNAAATCCTGCTTTTTTAATATTTCAGAAAGATTAAAACGCTTAGCAATCCCGCAAATATCATCATTTTCTTTAGCCAAAAAATGTATGGCTTGCGTCAATTGCTCTCCACAATCACAACTGTTTTGATAATTTTTCTGCAGATCGAGCAAACATCTAGTAATCTCCTGACTCTTTGCTAATGCTTCTGGTGGTTGATTATACTCTGCACTTTTTGCCTGGCACACAAGTATCGCATACATGAGTATTAGACGTTTAATTATTTGCACTGTTCATCCTTAGTAATATTTGTCGATGATTATCATAATCATCTACAAATATTAGCACATCCCCCCCCCTTTCTATAGCCATAATCGCCTCATATGGAACACAAAAAAACATATGAGTGCTTTTATTCTAGTCAATTAATTCATAAGATTTTTCATGCAGAACAAATGGTAAAAACAGGTATATTTCATGTTTAATCTAGATTAAAAAATATCTTTTTTCACATTTCCTTATTTTTGGCATAACCGTGTAGCATACCTCTGTTTTGAAGCGCAGTCTGCAGCAGTCATCTTGAATTTTCCCAAATATTCTTGACATTTCTGGAAGCATTGATTTATCAGAGTTTTTCTACTATCGAGATATTGCGTATAAGCGCCAATATTTTCAATAACTTTATCCTAGCAAACCCTATCACTCCCATCACCAAACTTCTGATCAACAAGCGTTTTGATGAGTGAACGCTTTCTGAAGATCGTTTTGCACATCAACATGCGCCTGTAAGTGCCCTAAAAAGTTCCACCTGTTCCTGCGTAGTCGCACCATCAGCGGAGAGGCTGTTCCTCCATATAGTTTTGCTTTGTGATTTCCAAAATCAACACTGGCATACTTGCTACACGCCGAAGCAAGTTGATACCTATTAGATTACCCGCTTCAATGTAATTTTTCCAAATTGTTCAGAGGAAAATCTTCGCTTTCAAGAATACTCCTTAGACTCTCTGCTTAGAAAATGATTCCACCCTCCCAATTATATGTATCATAATGCATTCTGATAAAATTATTCAAAGGTTTATCTATCAAAGGCGGTCTATTTGTTGCCTCTACTGCCTCATGGCCTGAACTTTGCACCTGTATTGCAGTTAGTTCCAATATGATCATAATATTTTTATGCATCTCCCTCCCGCACAATCTTTATTGAAGCAATGATACACAAAGAGCAATAGTAATCAAAGCTGTTGACGCTACAGTATGATACATTGCCATCTTTGATTTTCTGCACTTGCTAACGCAAAAAATCTCTCTTTCTCAATTTTTGTCTGCCACACCATTGCTTCCACATCAGAAAAATTCTCCGCTGATTCCGAAAACTTGCGAAATTTCGTGAGAAAATCTTGCATCTTTTTTGCTTCTTCATCGCAAAACAGCTGACAAATATCAAGATTCTTAAAATCATCAGTGGCATCACGCTTAGCAAGATTAGTAGGCGCAGCAGCAGACTGAGGGCTGCAAACAATAAAGCTTCGTAAATACTCGATATGTGTTTGCTGCTGTTGGTACAAAGCTAAAATATTTTCGCAGTATTGACAAATATCATCCAAAACTCCTTTCACACTGTGACAATCATCGTATCTACACACGGCCACACTAGAATCTCTTATTGCATAAATCTGGTCAATTTCGAGAAACATTGCTATCACCATCCAGACAAATGGAGCAAAGCATATGTCTCTTTTTGTACGCAAGTCTGTGCAATAATTGTAAACGCTTGTTGCTTCTTTACGCACCTCTTCTCTAAAATCAATATATCCTCTATCATTCTGCCTTAACTCTTCAGGGAGGTCAGCCGGTTGAAACCCTTGAGATAAAAAAAGAACGCCGGCCATCATTTCTTTCTCGATATTGCATATTTTATCTTTCTTTTGCACCAACAAATACATATCGACGGTACATTGGATAAATTCATCGTTTGCGCTTTGCGCCTGTGCCGCAATCAGCGCACAGATGAGGACTAGATTTTTCATCGTTCATCATTATTTTCAATCAAAAAGGTAGGCACTCCCTCCCTTGTTTGCACTACAAAATAGTGGTGCAAATGCAGTGCACTAAGAAATCTCATACAGGACTTTGCGGCTTTCCACCATACAGACCTTTTACAACAGACAAATGCACACTGTTGTTAAAGCCTAACAATCGAAACATTTCTCTCCCCAACATATTTTTTTTATCATCAATGAGTGCCATGTAACTCTTAATTTGCACAGTGGCATTGTGTGTATAGGTCTGCGCAACGCCACTCTCAGCTTCACCAATTGCCACATCGTCTTCCAACCAAAAAAGGCAAAATTGCTGCTCTGGTTGCAAAAGCCTCAAGTTTTTTAAGCATTCCAGCACACCGGAAAAAATGTCTTGCACAGTCAAACAATTCAAAAAGAGTAGCTTAACACTCCTGCATAAAAAATTCCTGTGTAAATAAGTGCAGAAATTAAGAGCCCTACCCTTAGTGGGATGAGGAAAGTCGCCCAAACATTCTTTGATATGGGAGCAGATATTTGAAAAAATCATTTCTTCTTTTTCAGTCAATGCATCGTAAGAGGTTAAAAACTTTTGTGTGCCTTCGATCATCTTATGAACCAATTGTAGAGGGTTCTCCACCTCTTGCTCACACTTGATTGAGTTGTTTGCAAGCAAACCTTTCAACTCTGCCTCGCGCTGAATAAAAGCTTGCATGCATAGCTTCAATTGATCATCCAAAACACAACCGTCTTGATAATTGTCCTGCAGACCCCACAGCCTTATGCTAATCGCTCTACTATTTTCTAATTTTTCTGCTTGTGCATCGTGGGAGGCACTTTTCGCCTGACACATAAGCATCGCACATATGATCATTAGACGTTTCATTATTTGCATCGTTCATCCCGTAATATTTTAATCAATGACTATGCATAATCATCAATAAATATTAGCACATCCTGCCATTTTCTGCAGCCATAATCGCATCATATGTAACACAAAAACCATATGTACTTTTATTCCAGCCAATTAATTTATAAGATTTTTTATGCAGAAAAAATGGAAAAAACAGGTATATTGCATGTTCAATTTAGATTCAAAAATATCTTTTTTCACATTTCCTTTCTCAAAATATATTCCAACGAATAGAGAGCTATTCATTCCTCCTATACAGCGCATAGCAAAAGGATTTCTAGTTAAAATATCCACAACAATCAATATTTTTATCGACTGTCATCATTGATTGAGTGGCACAAATGCTGCGCGCTAAGAGATCTCATTCATACCTTACACATGCCTTGCTCCATACAGCACTTTTTCTACAGAAGCCAAGTTTACCCTTTTTCTCAAGTCTAAAAATCGAATCACTGTTTCCTGCAACAGAACTTTTTTTTCATCGAGAATCCTATAATGGTTAATGTGTGCAATAGTCAGTTTTTTATAGGTCTGAGTAACGATATTCTCATCTTCACCAATTGCAACCACCGCTTTTTCCAAGAGACTTAGGTGAGATTGTTGATCTTTTTGCAAATTACTCAATTCTTTTAATCTTGTTATCACACCGTCAAAAACGCATTGCACAGTCTGACAACCCAAAAAGAGTCTCTTAACACTCCTGCATAAAAAATTCCTGTGTAAATAAGTGCAGCAATTAAGAGCCATAGCCTTAGTGGGATTAGGAAAAGCACCCCAATCTTCTTTGCTATGGTAGCAGAGATTTTCAACAATCATTTCTTCTGCTGCAATCCATTCATTGTAAGAGGTTAAAAACTCTTGTGTGTGCTTGATCATATCGCGCATCCATTGTGTATAGTTTTGCACCTCTTGCACACACTTTCTTGAGGTTTGTTCACAAAAAACATCAAAATTATCCTCGCACTGAATCAACGCTTGCATGTATAGCTTCAATTCATCACCAAAACCACAACATTCTTGATAATTATCCTGAACATGCCTCAGCCGCACGCTAATCCTTCTACTTTTTTTAATCTTTTCTAATTTTGCTGATTGTTCATCGCAATCTGCACTGTGCGCCTGGCACACAAGCAGCGCACATATGATCATGATAGTTTTCATTATTGGCATCGTTCATCCTTAATTATATTTTAATCAATGATTGTTCATAATCATCAAAAAATATTAGCATAGCTCCTTCCTCTTGATCGATAATCGTTGCATATGTAACACAAAAAGCATATGAGCGTCAGGATTTTTGTATTGTATTCCCAGTCATTTTCATGCAGAAAAACCGGTGTACTGCCTATTAGGATGAGTTGAGTCATGGCGATGTGCTTATTGATGTTTAAACCGACGACCCATCGCGATAAATTGCTCAATAAGATTGCTGACACCCGCATCAGCGCGCCTTTTTTGGCACTACGGTAGTAATATTTACTGACTGGATCAATCGCACTCTCTCCAGAATTTTTCTATAATGTCACTATTTTCAAACATTACCGCACAATCAGAATCGCATGGTAGCTACGGGGAGGTATCACAACAAATTCGGGGACAAACCAACTACGCTTTGCGCCTGGAACACAAACAGCACACATATTATCATGAGCGTTTTTATTATTTTTCTCATTTCACTTTTCTGAAAATTTAACTCCCACAGATATTATAAAGAAGTGTTTTCATTGCGAGAATCTCTTGCTCAAAAAAACATAAGTGTAGAACGTTTTTCTTATGTTTTTTTCATTTTTTCAATAAAAAAGGGAAATCTTGCCCCTCTTTTTTTCACTACAAAGTGAAAAAGATACAGCTTCACGCTCTCATTCATAATTCTTTCATTCTGAATCTGGCTTACCTTCTTCAGCATTTTTTCTGCATCAGAAAATTTCACCCGCGGCCAATCTCTTTCAACTGAAGCTGTACGTTATTCAAAAAGGGTACGGATTCAAACCCTCTTGCATAAATCTCTCACTCTGAATCTGGATTGCCTGCTGCAACATCTTTTCTTCAGCAGAAAAACGACTTGCCTTTTCCGCTACTTCTTTCAATTGCCACAATGTGCCCACCAACAGACNGACTATAGGAGCGATGGCCTTCTTATAAATGGGAGTGTATCCAGAAATCATCTTTTCATAGGTCTGTACAAAGCTATTCGCGCCCTCACCAATTCCAGCTGTCGCTCTGTTCAAAGAAGAGCAATGGTTTTTCTTTATGCGGAGAATAGACTGCAGATTTTTTAAGGTTCTCACAATATCGTTTATAGCGACGCTCACACTCTCATAATTACCAACAGGAGTCTTAAAAAGACTGTATAAATAAGTGCAGAAATTAGTAGTTTTCGGAGGTATGGTGGGGTTAGTACAATCACCCCAACCTTCTTTGCTATAGTAGTCGAACGGTGAAAAGGCTAGTTTTTCTGCTGCACTGCATTCTTGGAAAGAGCTATAAAAATGTTCTAATTTTGCGCGCATATCGTGCATAAAATTTATATATGGCCTTAACCGATCACAGTCCTTCTCTGCGAACATTACATCAAGATTAAAATTATCAACAAACCACAGAATATCATCATCGGCTTTAGTCAAAAAATGTACGGGTTGCGCTAATTTATCCACACAATCACAGTGTGTTTGAGAGTCTGCACGAAGACGCATCAACGCTTTGGCAATCCTCTGACTCGTTACTAGTTTTAAGTCTTGCTCACCCTCTGCACTGTACACCTGTAGCACCATCAGGGAGCATATCATCATTATTTTTTTTATTACTTTCATTGTTCTCCTTAATTATCACAAAGCAGAATGATCCATAATCAATTTCTAGAGGATATCAATCTTTTGCTCTTTACAGAATCATTGCACTGAGCATAAGATCCCTCAGCCCAACCACAAAAGCGGGGACCAGACCTTTTTTCCAGTACTTGCTCATCTTTGTCGTCTAATTGCAACACTTCTAATCCTTGTGTTTAACACACAGTCATCGCATATATTATCATGATGATTTTCATCGTGCGCCCTGCTTGCATTCAACAGTCATTATCATCTGTATATACTGGCACATTAAAAAAAATAATCAAAAATGAACCCTTTTTTATCACATAATCACTACATTTCATGCACATTGAGATTAGTAATCATAAGTGTGTGTTATCTTCACTTCATTATTTTCAATAAAAAGGAAAGTCTCTGTTTTTTTCACGACAAAGTAGTGCGCAAATGCTGCGCGCTAACGCATCTCATTAAGCATTGTCTCTACCTGAATTAAATCCTGTAGAGCGCATTCTACCACAGAAAAAGTATTGCGGAACTTGGTAGAATCTAACGTAAATTTACTCTCTACTTCCCCCAACCTACAGTCTACATCCATTAGATATTTGTCGTACTTTTTAATACTGGCAATCATCATACTTTTGTAGGTCTTTAGCAAGCAATTCGTACTTTCATCAATTCCATCGACCTCTTCTTCCAAAGCAGAGAGAGTAGTGCTCTGTCTGCAGTTAATATTATGCACGTCTGATAATGCGCGCAGCACAGCGTCCAGCGCTCCCTTACAATCCAAGGTAGGGAAAGCCCACCTACGGAAAGCACTGTAGAGATCTTGGGCCTTCTGACATAAATAAGTGGCCCCACCAGCAGTCTTCCTAGGTCTGGTAGGATTCGGAAAATTGCCCCAACCTTCTTGGCCCTTATGATGGACGCATAAACCTGAAAATATCATTTCTCCTGAGTCAGTAAAGCCTTTGTACTCTTCTAAAAAACTAGTTGTGTATGTGGATAACTGGCGCGCAAAACCCATATACTCCTCTACCTTCGCACGCTTATTTTGTCCGAATCTTGTAGAAAGATCAGAATATCGCTTACACCTTGCCGCAAGTTCAACCAACACATTTAGGGATTTTCTCAATGCATGATCAGCATCACAGCCTTCTAGATAAATGCTCTGAAGATTATCCACATATCTAACAATAGTCTGACTCTTTTCTAATTGTTCAGCACTGTGCGCCTGGCAAACAAGCATCGCACATGCGATGATGATACTTTTCATTATTTTCATCTTCTATCCTTCATTAGTACACAAAGCACATAATTATCGCTACATGTTATCACACTTTGCTCTTTATAGTCCTTACATTTCATCAATGTGTTGAGGGGATTGGGCTACCTCCTCTTTGGGCGCTACAGTATGGCACAAAATATTTTTCTTCCTAGCTCAATCACAGATTCATCTTCGCTCAAAGCGTTTCGAAATCTCCAGAGGCATTTTCCGCTCAACTCTCTTCTATGAAATGCCTCTAACATATAGCTATGCACAAGTATGGTGATAGAAGTGTTGAACCCTTCCTCATATGGAGTACGACTCCTCTCTTGAGAAATGCATTTTTGTAAATCAACTAAGTGTTGATACGGTTTTGCAAGCAAACCCTCATACCAATTCATGAATTTTGTCTCAAACTTGTTTAATTGATCGAGCACACCTGGAAAATCAATGTGTCGACGCAGCCTAGAGATACTCTCTGTTTTATAAATTTCAGGCCATTTTTTACCAATGTCGTCAAAGAATATATCAAGCTCTTTGCCAGCAGCACTCAATTTACAGATAGCGGTCTTCAATTTTTTTGCATAAAGTGAAGCAGGCCGTGTATATGGGTTTTGAGCAATAAAATAATTAATAAATTGAATCAATGCATTCTCTAAAACACATATCTTAGCATTCGTTCGCATCACCAAATCAAGAAATGCAAGAAATGTGGCATTGGCTGGGCTGTAATATTCATTATCTATTGTAGGGTCCTCCCTAAGAAATGCAAGAAATGTATCATTGGCTGGGCTGTAATATTCATTATCTATTGTAGGGTCCTCCCTAAGAAATGTATCATTGGCTGGGCTGTAATCTTCATCATCTATTGTAGGATCCTCCCTAAGAAATGTATCATTGGCTGGGCGGTAATCTTCATTATCTATTGTAGGATCAGCGCTATGCACCTGTGGTGCCATCAGCGCACATATGATAATTATACTTTTCATTATTTGCATCCTCCATTCTTGTTATGAAAAAATAATGATTATCCATAATCATTTCTTTTTAACACACTTTTCTCTCTATCTACATCTGTTCCCCCCCTTGTGTTTTCAACACAAAAAAAATCGCAAATGTATAATATTTTATTATGTTTACTTCATTGTTTTAAATAAAAAGGGAGGCCATACCCCCCTTTTTGCATTACAGTATAGTACAGTACCAGATTTGATTGGCTCGTTCAAAAAACTGCTCTGATTGCAAATGTGTTGAAAACTTACCAAAAAAAATTGCCGTATCCTTTTTTCTATTGTTGGAAAATTGTTCATACAAACCAATAGCGCCAGCGATCAGAGCAAGCTTTTTCTTATCCTGTGGAAAAATACCACAGTTGTCATCGTCGCTCATCAATGCTTTTAAATTAGTGATGGCTGTCATCTCTTCTTGCTCCAAAGCCACACTCTGGGTAAATCCTGCAACCAAATGCTGCAAAGCGCCTTTAACATTCTGCACGCTACGCAAAACACACACAGGCTTTTCGCTATAGACATCCCATTGTCGAGCATACATTCGGAGATAAGCAGCGTGTTTGTATACTTGGTGATACGATTTCCTGAAAACAGTGACACAATCTTTTATATCTTTCTGAAGTTTGTTTCTAAAATTTATATACGCATCAACATTATCCCAGCCTACTCTTAAAGAAACCTCTCCCCTTAACGCAAGCCTTAAAGTAAAATCGTCATCGCAAAAATTGCCTTGCCGCCAAATAAAAGTCGCATATGATGCCATATTCTCTCTCAAAGCGAATATGTGATGATGCGCTTTCAACAACAAAGCTAGAGATCTTCGAAATTTTTGAATATCTTTGGGACCTGTTTGACTGTATGCCTGTCGTGCAATCTGATTACCCACACCATTCTCTTTTTGCACCTGCATCAGCGTGTACAACAGCTGATTGAGATGCTTTCCTAGCATATAAACACAGGCACGATACTCGTCAATATTTCTGCTCTCAGTCTGCCACAAAGCCCAATCAACCGACAATAGGGTAAGCAGCAATTTTTTTAAATCATTGGTGTGTTGATTCTGCTTTTCTAGCCAATACTTATAGTCTGCACAGCATTGGAACAGATCATCACCTTGCAAAACATGTTGCGAAACATGCCTCGCAACGATTCCATAATCTTGAGAAGCGACGCTTTCTTCTGCGCAACAAGGCCACTGTTGCGTAACGCATTTCTCCACTTTGTTAGCTAATAGTTTTGATTTAAGCAGGCTGTGTTTAATGCATAATTCCAAAAATGCCGCATCCCGAAATGCAACACTTTCTTTTTTTGTGATGCCTTCATGAAAAACAGCCATACACTGAGAAACTCTCAACTCAAAAACTGCGCCGTCTCTTTGCGTTTTGATAAAATCTCTAAACACTAAGGCCACACTCTGACGCTCTTTTTGCACCCGAATCAGATTGCACGGCAGACTTGTGAGAAGACCTTCGATCTTCTCAATACAGCCAAGATACCCGTCAATATTTTCAAGAGCATCCTGACATATAGTCTCAAAATCTGGTGGCTTTGGCGGAAAATGTTTAATCATCAATTCTTTGAAATGAGTAACGTGTGCATACTGCTTTTTTGCAAAGTCTACATACTTTTGAAAGCATCGCAAAAAATCTGCAAGATCGTCTTGCTCTCTATAAGGCACAACATCGCTACACTCTTGAAAAGCGCCCTTGTTTTTTTCGCGCCACTGACAATCTTGCGTAACGGCAAGCATCATCTCTTGAAACATTTGCTCTGCTTCAGAAAATGCTTCCAAAAAAGACGTTTGAAAATTTTTCATATAATCACGCACTTTGTAGTTTTCAAAAAAACATAAACGGTCAGTCACGATCGACGCACAATTTCTGAATGCTTCATGTGTGATCAAAAAATCATCAAAAGATTCATCGGCATGTGTGCGCAAAAAATCATCGAGACGCTCTGCACTGTGTGCCTGTAATGCAATCAGCGCACATAGTAGGATTATACTTTTCATTATTCGTCCTTACTGAATTCAACAGTATCTGATACACTTTTACACATTTTAAAACAAAATACTAAACAATGCTATCGTCAATAAATTTGAAAAGTGCAAACTTTTTTCAGTACAGTGGTTCTCCATAACCACATCTCTCTTACACAGTGAAACACTGCAATAAAAAAGGGAAGTACACCATTACTTTTTGGCACATCAACACCGGGATCCTGGCTTACTTCTCATCTTTCAGAAGTGCTGCTTCATCCCGCACCTGCCGCAACATGGCTAATTGACATCTTTGCGGATTCCTCCAGAACTCTCTGAAACACTTCTGATTCAACTACTAATTCATCAGAAAAACCACCCTCTTTATACACAATTTCTGTAATCGAACTTGGACCTAATTTATTCAATTGATACATGAGGATGGTTAGAGAAACTGTGAGATCCCGTAGACAACGAGCATACAAGTCAAGATGTGCAGTTTGCTCCTCCCAACAATCAAAACTAATTAACCGCGAACACAGAAATATTCTGAAATCTGCCATATTTTGCTTCTGCTGGTTTTTAAAACACAAATATTCCCTGAAGCATTGAACATAATCGCACAAACCGTCTTGATCAATAGGGCCTTCAACGCTTCCACACTCTTGAGACGCACCCTTTTCTTGGTCAACAGTCCACTGATTGAATCTATTNATTTTTAAAGCTACTGAGTCTAAGGCATGCAATTTTTCTCTAAATAATACTCGCAAACTTTTTCCCTTATCATTCATCAACGCACTTTCTGTTTTTTTTATGCGCACAAGCAGAGCATCCACAAACCTAGACACTCTCAACTCTAAACATCTAAAGTCTTTATGTGTTTTCACAAAACCCTCCAAGGCTTTGGACATTTGCTGCAATCCTTCCACAGATGTTTCCTGACAACGACGCCTTTTCTCTCTTTCTTTTTGCTCCTGTAACTCAATCATATGATCCGATAGCTCTTGGACACACTCTCCTACAGTGCCTACAAGTGAAAGATAGTGTTCAAGGTTTGCAATATAATCCTGATCTGACGGCAATTTTGCAGCGATCACGTTTTTTAAATCACTGACATGTTGGCGCTGCTGTTTGTGCAAGACTGCCCACGCTTGAAGGGGTGGCTGCAAATCTATGCCCAAACCATAATCTGCATTAAATTTATACTTTTGAGAAGCGACCGTTTTTTCACGAACAGTCAAATGTATCTGGTCGAAGCGACTCACTTCTTCAGCTATTTTTTCTGCTGAATGCCATTTTGTAAAAAAAGACCGGTGAAAATTGTCCGCATACTCCATCGCTTTGGCGTTTCTAGAGGAAGAGATCTGTATCATTACGCTATATACAAGCGATGAGAATTCTACGTGTATTTTGAGAAAATCCTGAAGAGATACGCCCACGATATCTTCTCTTTGTTCTGCTTGTTCTGCACTGCGCGCCTGCCACGAAAGCAATACACATATGAGCATGATATTATTTAAAGCAATACACATATGAGCATGATATTATTTATTGTTTTCATGATTGAATTTACCATTTTATTAAAAAATTCACAATCATCGACCAATGCTATCCCCCCCCTTTTTTTACTACATGCAAAAAAGGATGCGGGCTCAGCGGGCTCAAGAGATCATTCAGAATTTCCTATGCTTGCATGATATCTCTTAGCGTTTTTTCCACATCACAAAACTGCTTTGCCTGAATGTAATATTTGAAAAATGGCAACCATACTGTCGTCAACATCTGNTCTGTATCAGAGCAGAGAGACCTGCAAATATCAATTTGTGCAACTGTCTTTGTTTTGTAGGCCCGCGCAACGCAACTATCATCTTCGCCAATTCTGGCCACCGCTTCTGCTAAACTATTGAGATGTCCTTGCTGCTTTTCTTGCAAAAACCGCAATTGTGATAGGTGTTCCACCACATAGAACAAAGATTCTTTCACACCCCTAAAACTAACGAAAAGTCTCTCAAAAACCCTGCTCACATAAGTGCAGGAATAAGTGAAAAAATCAGTAGCCGTCCTAAGCTTGGTGGGATTAGGAAACGCGCCCCAATCTTCTGTACTATGGCGGAGGAGCGCTGACCAAGCCATTGTGCCTGCTGCACTTAATGGATGGTAAGATGTTAAAAAACCTTCTATGCTTGTGCGCACCTTGTGCATCAACTCTATATATTCAAATACCTCAGCATGATTGCCATTTTGCCATTGTGTCCAAAGGTAAGAAAAGCGGTTAATCTCATCATCCATTTGAATAAAACGCTTCATGCAGTGCTTCAGTTTATAATCACAATAACAGAATGCTTGATAATCTTCCTGAATCTCCATCAAACAGATGGTAATCTCCTGACTCTTTGCTAATTTTGCCAATTGTTTTGATCGCAGATCATGACCTGCATATTGCGCCGGGCACACACGCGGCGCACACAGGCATTTCCTATTCTTGAATGCAATCTGAAGCCTTGCTTCCGAATCACACAGCTTCAACATCTGATCGCTATATCTTGAAAATTGAAAATATGTTTCATGCAATAGCCAGCCTACCTTAGTGCAGAACAACATGCAACGGTCAATGTGTGCACGGGTATCTTCTTTGTATTGCTGCGCAACGAAATTCGCATCTTTGCCAATTACAGTCAGCGATTGTGCCAAATCAAAGAGAACGTTATTGGTGTTTAGCGCTTGACGATCCTTCAATTTTTGCAAGCATTCCGTCACACCGCACAAAGCTTTCAGCGCAACATTAACCCCATAGACAGTGATCCTTAAATCCCTGCATTCATTAGTGTAGCAATAAATGTCGCCAGCCAGAGTCTTCATAGGACTGGTGGGATTAGGAAAATCACCCCAATCTTCTTTGCTAGGGCGGAGAAGATCTGACCAGGCCGTTTGTTCTGATTCACGCAATGTATGGTAAGATGTTAAAAAACCTCCTATGCTTTTGCGTATCTTGTGCATCAACTCTATATATTCAAACACCTTAGGATGCTTGTCATTTGGGCAGTGTGCAACAAGATCAGAAAAGTGGTAAATCTTATCATCCATCTGAATCAGAGCAGTCATCCAATACTTCAAGTCATACTCAAAACCACTGTGTGCTGAATCCTTTTTCTGAAGATTCCTCAAACATCTGGTAATCTCCTGACTCTTTGCCAATGTTTTCAATTGTTCTGATTGTAACTCATGGCCTGCACTTTGCGCCTGGAACACAAGAAGCGCACCTATGATCATGATCGTTTTCATTATTTTTCTCATTTCACTTTTCTGAAAATTTAACTCCCACAGATATTATAAAGAAGTTTTTTCATTGCGAGAATCTCTTGCTCAAAAAAACATAAGTGTAGAACGTTTTTCTTATGTTTGTTTCATTTTTTCAATAAAAAAGGGAAGGCTGGTCTCACCCTTTACTTCGCCAATGTGCATCCCAGAGAGTGTGCCAAGTTCTGCGCCCACTCTTTCTTAGTGATCACTCCACTTTCAAAAGCCGCCCTGTTCCAAACGACAAAACACGACATCGACATATCCTGCGAAGACTTTTCTGCTTGTATGATTTTTTGCTTGTAAACGCTAATTTTTTGCGCCATCTCCTTTGAGACACTCGTATCTTTCCCCTTTTCGCCTTCCAAACACAAGAGGGTAATCTGCTGCAATTGTTGAACACAACACAATGCTTGGAATTCTTGCCACACATTGTGCAGCGCACGTTCACAATTGAAGGAGCTCTTCCTCTTATTGGGATCCCTGCAGGCATCAGCAGTCTTCCAAAGACTGGCAGGATTAGGCACATCCTCCCAATCTTTTGTGATATATTTGCCAAGATCTGAAAAGGCTTCTGCTTCTGCTTCTATCAAATTTTTGTAATCTCTTAAAAATTTTCTTAGATCAGCGATCAGATCTTGCATTGACTTTTTGCTAAATTTGGCATGAAGCTCAGAAAACCGCTCAATCTCACCATCGAGTTCAACCACAAATTGTATGCTCTGATTCAATTTACAAACTATATCACAACCTTCTTTATATCCTGCCTTCAGGGTCTCAAAACATCTAGCAACCTGACTTTGCTTTTGTAACTGTTCTAATGTTTGGTCATTGCATGCACTGTGCATTTGGCACACAAGCAGCACACATATGATCACAAGACTTTTTATTATGTTCATCTTTCCTACCTTATTGCATGTCTTTCATCTTAGCACACTTTTGTACATCCATATTATCTCTCAAAGCATTCTTTTTCTCAAAATCCATATTACATCTTCCTCTTTCACAAGATCTACAGCTTTTTTCACAGAATCCTCAAGAGGCTCGTTTCTACTCATTGCGCTTTGCGCCTGTCACACAATTACAGCACATAGAATAGCTATCCTTTTCATCTATTTATCCATTGTTGCGCCAATAAATCTTTATATGGTTTTAAACAAAATAGAAAAAACGTGAATCGGTAAAGAAATTTTTTATATTCTCACTTTATTCTTCACATTCATCTATAGATATTCAAATGTCTTCATCTTATTACGACTCTCAGTCGTCCACTACTTACGACTCTCAGTCGTCCACTACCTTTCATCTTTTCGGATCATCAAAAAAAATAAAACGCTGTCTTTGAAATATTATTCAGCTTTAAAAAAAGTTTCGCATTACGCATTGGTGTTGTATGGCAACCCACAACAACACTCTGGCAAAAAATTTTTTGAAAGGGATGTCTTTTGAAAAGAATTGTTTTATGAATACATGAATTCTGTCTGCTCTGTCACAACACCCTTTTAACTCAAAGACTATACAAATTTTTTGCCACTACAGTATGACACACTCTATTTTTTCACTTACTAACTTCTGCGCTTCATCATACTTTCTCTTCGCAGCCAATCGTCTCTCATCAGCAACTTGTTTCTCAATAGAAGCAAAATATTTAGATTCCGGAAAAGATCTATCAAGTGCAGCATGGAGCCGCATCACACCATGTGTCTCTTTGCAACAAACATAATAAGGTTCAAATTCTGTCATTATGTCTGTGATAAGACAAATAGCGTCCGTATCAAAAGCAACAGAAAATGTTCCTTCTTTAAATTTTTGTAAATCATCGCCCCATTCCGTTAGCTTTCTGTGAAACTGTATATACTCTTGGAGGATTCCTTCAAACTGTCTCCATATTGAGTCAAACTCAGTTTCTCGCACAACAGGACGGTCAATCTTTTCAACAAAATCATCAATATTACATGTTTGTTCGCCATAATAATTTTTCACAATCATGCGCAGCGGACGACGCAAGTTATATCGTTTACTTTCTATGTATGGAAAAAAATCCATAAATTTGTTTGTGTGGGATTGCAGATCTTTCCAAAAACACTTATATTCGTTAACTTGTTTCCCCTCACCTAACCTTTTAGCAATTTCTTCATCTTGAGGACAGTTTTCAGTCAAAGGTAATACACACTTTCGCAATTTACACACCGTAACAGATACTGCCTCGTCCATGTACAGAAAACCTCTAAACGCTCCGTATAAATCTGAAACACAAATAGGCGCTTCTTGCAAACGTTTTTCAAATTCATCGTTAAATTTCTGCATCAGCTCTTCTGCCTTCTTTCTATGTGAGCGATAAGAAGACAGCTCTTTACTGACATTAGTTAAAAAACTCTGAACAGTCGTATCACGGCTACCAAGATCTTCTAATTCATCTAAAAAGAGCGTCTGAAAGCCTTCCCAAGCTATGTGATCATCGCATTTCTTCCGCAAAAGTCTAAAATCGCTCCTCATGGTATCACAACCATCATCAAGCTCGTAACTCTCAACCTCCTTTGCTTTATTATCAGGATGAAATTTGACACTCTCATTGCACGCCTTGGAAAATTGCTTCCAAACCTCCTCTCCTTCTGCGCTCAACTTCCGTAAATCATCACGAAAATTGAGAATTTCCTCACACAAAGAGGATCTAAAGGTTTGATAATCATCAGGCAAACCTTCAACTTTAGGTTGGAGACGATCACCCATGTATCTATGGATCCATTCCTCCATATCACATAATTGATGATGGTTGTCAGACAATCTCTTAAGCATCAATAATAAACCTTTGGCACTGCTCTCATCTGCCTCCTGAAGGTGTGCACCTTTCACATATGACATAATTAGCACACATATGATCATAATTATTGTCATCTCTTACCCGCCTTTCTCTAGAATTCATATTTTTTAATGTGTTATTTTTTTTAGGATAATAGCCCTGCCTTTCAGCGGTAACACAATCATCGCTCACAGCTTTATTCACTGTAACACTTTTTTTTAGATATAACAGAAATATCTAACATCTCCATTGGCTACATAGAGATTAATGCTAAAAACAGCTGCATAGAATCCAACAATATGACGGCTTGTTTTGAGCTGAAGCGGACCTTTTGCAACCAGATCATTCTTATCTCACAGTATCATGTACAAATTTTTACAGTATTGAGCTGTTTCTTCAGAACAAAATTCTCTTGTTTCTCTACCTTCAGCCACACTTCTAAAAAAAGGAGGCTGTAATTTCCTTTTTTCTCCTGAATGTATCGACAGGACCATCAAACAAAATCGCACTTTTACTTTCTCAGTGCTAAGATTCCAAAAAATCACTCAAAACACATTTTTGCAAATTTTCCGGCAAGTTTGTTTATCAAACTTTATCTCTCTCTTGTATGCTGCTATACCTGTGCGACCTAAAGCAACAACACAAAAGAAAAACACACTTGGAGCACCAAGAAATCTCTAGGGAATTCTGATTGCTATTGGGGATTCGTTTTACCACCAAAGGAGACTCCTCATTTGGCGGAAAATTGGCCGACCAAGAAATCTCTCGGGAATCCTGACTGCTTAGGGTCCGTTTTGGCATCAAACGATATGCCTTATTTTTCGGAAAAAATTCTGCAAATTTACCGAGGTTGTTGTCTATCATTTGTTTTCTCTCGGTCCTATATTTCTGATAAGAAGAAAAAACATGCTTGCCTCCGCAAGAATCTATCACACTAACAAACTTTTGGTCAGTAGCACACTGGGTTTGCACAGGATCCCAGTACCTCGCCTCGCGGTTGTGAAGCAACTGATAATTATTGAGTGTTTGATACAACTCGCCCAAAGCACCCTCCACAGTGCCATCCATCTCGACGCAACGCGACTTAAACTCATGTTCTTTTGCGTCAAATGTGTCACACAAAGCTGTATGGATTTTGGCAAGTGAAGAGGAAAACTTAGCTCTTTTTTTTTGTAATATCTGAAAACAATACCACAAGTTGTCTGTTAGGGTTTTCAAACTCATCTGTTCTTCCATACCTTCCTGTAATATACCAGCAGCAGCAAGATCTTCTGATGTGAATGTTTTTTTAGCCAAAAATTTCAAGATGTGAGTGATGTTATCTTCATCCCTGTGTAAGTAATAATCCAATTGCATAAACGTCTGAAAAGCTATCAAAACATGAGATCTATCTATCTCGCCTGATTCCAGATCACTTGCGATCACCTGTAACGAAATAACCGCACAGATTATTGCTATATTTTTAATTATTTTTATTGTTTTTTTCCTTTATGGATATTTTATAACATAAAAAAAATAAATCTTAAAACTGAAAGAATGAAAGAGATAAAATTCTTTTCTCATTGCAAACAATGATCATATAGATCAAGATGTTCAACAGGGGTCCTCTTCAGCGCTAGTAAGGCATCAGCATTCTGGGTACAGGCAGAAAGATATGTGCGTAATTTATCGATGTATATTTTCTGTTTTTTGTACAAATCTAAAATCTTTGTGCAGTCTTGACAAAAATCTTGCAAAACTCCTTTTATACTCTGACAGTCATCGTATCTACACTCTGCATCAGCAGACTGTTTTGTATAACACACACCTGTTTTGGTAACCCACCTTACCACGCTCCTTTCAAATGGAACAAAGTGTGCACCCCTTGAGATCAGATGGCCAGAAAGACCTCAAAACACATCTGTGAAAATTTATCGAAGCGTTTGTTGATCAGACTTTCTCTCTCTATTATATGCTTCATACCGGTGAGACCTAAAACAACAACTCAAAAGAGAAGCAATCTTAACACGCCAAGGGAGCCTGCGAGGTTCGCTTTGATGCCTCTCGATTCTCTCGCATCCATCAGCCTCCCACACCTTTTTCAGTTTTGCATTCACAAAAGGGTCAGTAAGCATCCTGTTTTCATCTGGTAATTTATCAGAACCTTGCTTCATCACTTCTTTGGCACTAATTGAAACGCCAATAATTCTCGCTACCTCCTGCAGAGGTGAGCAGAATGCTTCTGCAGAAGACTCCACAACAAAACAGCAGTCAAACATATAAGCACACGGAGAAATCCAAGGGGACCCTCGAAATTCTCTTTGATTCTGCCTCTGTTCTCTGTGTTCTCTTCTGGCATCCATTATAGCAGTTAGCCTCTGTTGCCTCTTTATCGCTTCGGCAAACCGTATCGCGCTCAGTTTTGCACTCACATCACGGCAATCAAGCATCCAGCTCTCATCTTGCAAATATATCAAAAATTTATCGGAGTATTTCTTTATCAAGCTTGCCATACTTTCATAACTGAATGAAACAACATAAGAGCATTTGCAAGGTTTCGCATTAACACAATATTGGTCCATGACCTGGAGATGAAAATCAGAGAAACACTGCATATGCATTTCTTTCAAAGATTTATATTTCTCAAGATTTTCCATTAACGCCTCCAGAGTCTCTCTGAAAAAATGTNTAGAAGGCATTATTTCACACGATCCTACATCAAGTGTGCCACACAAATCATCACATCTTTTGGAAACTGAAGACAAATCTTTCTTTGCTCTTTGACACAAACGCTTGAAGTCAGCATGAAAATCTTTGATATTTTTGCGCACCTTTTTTCTCAAAACTACATATTTTGACATACCTTCCTTTTTAAATACTCTGTAATCACGAGATTCTTTCTTTAAGACTTGATCCAAATAACTCAAAGTCTCATCAATGTATTCCTCGTAAGCGCATAATTTAGTATTCCGTTGCATAAACTGCTCCAAATGCATCAAAGATGGTTCGTGTATATCATCTAGCCCCGGATCACTTGCTTGCGTCTGTAACGCCAACACCACAAATAGGATCATCATATTTTTCATTATTTTCCTCTCTATATCATAACAGTGAACATACAAATGCTAAATCTAAAAAATCAGTAGTCTGCCTAAGCTTGATAGGCTTCGAAACACCATCCCCATTATGGTCGAATAAGGATGAAAGTATCGTTTCTCCTTTTGCAATCAGATCTTTATACTGTTAAAAAACATGTTGCGTTTACAAACAACCCGCGCATAAACGCTACACACTGATCTACCCTCTCACGATCCTTTAGTGTGATCTGATGTTTGCATATATTTTTATGCCAACACTCTTTTATTCAAAAACACAATGCGTGTGGGCACAACAGGACTAGTTAAAAACTAAAAAAATAATAAAATAAAGGATGGGTAGGTATTAATTTTTTTGGCACGACAACGCTACAGTTTGCAATGACTCAATCAGGTTGATATCTCTGGATCCTTCCACCCCATTTTCTCTACATCAGCAAAATCCTCATGCAAATCCTGCATGCATCCGTTCAGAAACATTTGTTTTCTTTCTGCATAGGAACAATACTCCGCCCTAATCTTATTGAGTTTGATACAAGAAGGATTTAAAAGATCCGGAAGTGTGGCTTTTGTTAAATCAGTGATGTGTTTGCTCAGCCTCTCTTGCAAACTCACACCTTGCTCTCTTATTGCACAAGCTTTGCAACATTTTGTATCATTATCATGATCGGCAAGAGCTCTCTCTCGCACACCCTCATCTTGGAAGCTTATGAGACAATCTTTGCAGTATCCTGAATCATTACCAGAATCGCCTCCCTGCAGAAAGGTGTGAAACTCAAACACACTCTGTTTGCCTTCTGTACACAATTTCTCCCAAGAAAAAGCAAAATAATTTTTATAGGCTATCAGACCTGATCCACTTTCAAATCCACTGTCTAAACGATCAATCACCAATACCACCAATTTATCCTCCAAAGCACATATAGTTTTATGCAGTTGCAGAAAACACTTAATAGTTGGGAAAATATTTGTTGGGAAAATATTTTCGCCACCTTCATCTGCTGATCCAAAATCATTTACGGATGCACCTTGAGCCGGCAATATAATCAGCGCGCATATTATCAAGAGAGTGTTCATTATTTGCATCGTTTATCCTTACTATTTGTCAAGATTATTCATAATCATTCATCAATGATAGCGCCACCCATCTATCCTTTCTGCAGCATGTTTTCTGCTTCAGAAAAATTCTTGGGTTGGAGCCAGGCTTTTGCAAAATTTCTTCCTCTTGTTTACCCACCCTCTCAAAAAACATCTAAAGTTCCCTGCTAATTCTTTAAGATCTTCTCTGATATATAAAGTATCTCAGTAAATCCAGACAGCCTATCAATCAANGCTCTTCATTGATAATGTCATCATCGAGATGCGATCATTTGCATGACTTGCTCGCTCCTGAATAAATCAGAAAGCATTTTTTCTGCATCAGAAAATTCCAACATCTGTGTGTCAGATGGTCCAAATTGACGCAATGCCTGCACTAGGGAGTCTTNATTTTGGAGGCATTCTTCGTAACTGCTAATTGCTTTCAAAGCACCTTCTTTGTAGGACTGCGCAATGCAACCATCATCGTCGCTAATTGCATTTATCGCTTTTTGCAAAGAAGGGAGCAAGTTTTTCTGCCCTTCTTGCCAATCCCGCAATTTTGCTAAGTGTGTCATCACACCGCTAAAAGCTTCTAGATGACTCTTACAAGAAAAGGCGGGTCTCTTAAAAATTCTACAGAAATAAATGTATAAATTAATAGGCTTCCTACGCCTGGTGGGATTAGGAAAAGCGCCCCAATCTGCTTTTCTATGGTAGCAGATCGTTGAAAAGCATTTTTCTTCTTCATCATTCAATACACAGTACTGTTTGAAAAAACTTTGTGTGTCTGTGCGCAGACGGTACATCCAATCTATATATGAAATTATATGATCACACTGGATATCTGGGTATGCCGCAGCAAAACTGGCAAGCCGCAAAACATTAACATCGAGCTGATGGATGTATTGTCTTAATGCATAATTAAAATCACAACCTTCTTGATAATTTTTCTGCAGACAGCGCAAACATCTGGTAATCTCCTGACTCTTTTCCAATTTTTCTGATTGTGGATCATAGCTTGCACTCTGCACCTGGCACACAAGCAGCGCACATATGATCATAAGGCTTTTCATTATACTCATCTTTCACTCTCCCTATCTTTGGAATAAATGATTATTCCTCGTCTATGTTAGCACAATTTTTTGCACCCATAATTACCCCATCTTTTAAAAAAACTTATAATTATTAAACGTTTATTCCTGTCAATAAGGAGGCATAGACTCCCTTTGTTAGCCTACAGTATGGACTAATCACATGTGGTATTTGCGATAATTTATCTAGATAAGTGCCTCAGCCGCTCTTATTTAACACTGCACACATATTGTCATTACTTTACTTTATTTATTCAAGACACAGCAAAAGATGAGATCATCCCCCTCTTGTCTATTGGCTACATAGTTCAATACTGAAATTATGGCAGCAGAACCTTTGCAACCCGATCATTCTTGTCTATAAATTTTTACAGTATTGAGATGTTTCTGCATCACAAAATTCACTTTTTCCTCTGACTGCAGCCCATTCCCCTTACAAAAAGGGGGCTGTCATTACCCCTTTTTTTGCATAAACATCAACTTTTTCATTATTTTTGCGTCATGTTTCTCAAATGATGCGCACTAAGATCTCTCAGTTACTAGTACACTTCACCTCGATACACACAAAGAGACTCTTTATCAAATCCGACTTCGTTTTTGTATCAATGATCTTTTCCCTATAAACGCCAATTTGTTCAGTGATCTGCTTTGCATAGGCCTTTGCAGAGGCACTCTCACCTTTGCCAATTACAGCTATTAATTCTTTCAAACAAAAGAGATTAACTTTCTGCGATGCTTGAAAACTATGCAAGTTTCTGAGGTTCGGAAGCACATTGCGCAGCACACTCTCACAATCGAAGGGGGTAATCCACCTGTATACATAAGTGCAGCAATCAGAAGCCTTCCTATATACATAAGTACAGCAATCAGCAGTCTTCCTAAGAGCGGTAGGGTTAGGCACAGCACTCCAACCTTCTGTGCTACAATCACAAAGAGCTGAAGCTGAAAAGGCTACTGCTTCTTCTTTAGTCGAGTCTTGGTAATCGATTAAAAACTCTCTTATCATTACGATCAGATCATGCATTAGCTTTTTTCGTATGTCATAAAAAGCACAAAACTGATCAATCTCATCATCTAATTCAGCCACCAAATGTAAGGACTTCTTCAATGCATACCCTACATCACAACCTTCTTGATATCCTTTCTGAAGACACTTAAAAAATTTGACAACCTCCTGTCTCTGTCTCTCTTCGAATGTTGGCTTATCGTATGCACTTTGCGCGGGTAACGTAAGCAGCGCACATATGAGAATAATCTTTGTATGCGTATTCCTAAATCACTCTTATTATAGACATAAAAACGTGTTGTCGCTACAGTATGATACAGGGCAAGTGATTTGCGGATCTTACTCGCGCAGCCACTCTCTCTTCTTCATTTTTTTGCTTCAGCACAACTGCTTCCACATCATCAGAAAGATCCTCTTCTAATTTCAAAAGATGTTCAAATTTCTGGATCCATTCTTCCATATTATCTTTTTCTATCTTGCAACATTCATCATACAGTCGAAGATTATACATGGTTTGAATCTTATCATCACGAGTGAGTATGAGAGCATCAGAATGCTCGAAACGGTCAAAAAGTGCGCATAAATGATCGATGTGTGTTTTCTGCTGTTCGTAAAAATCTGAAATCTTTCTACAGTCTTGACAAAAATCGTCCAAAACGACTCTCACACTCTGACAATCATCGTATCTACACGCTGCATCACTAGACTGTGTTGTATAAGGACTCTCTTTTGCAAGAACCCACGTTCTCACGATCATTGCAACTGAAGCAAAGTGTTTCGCCCTTTGTGCACGAAAAGGGTTGGTCTTTAAACAATACTGAACGGATTCTGCGTTTCGGCGCACTCGTTTTCGAAAATCAATATAGGCTTTAGCTTGTTCTCTTAATTTTTTAGAGAGATATACAGGTTGACACTCTTTAGATAAAAAAATCATACGGGCAATTATTTCATTCTCAACATTGCATATTTGAGAGTGATTTTGCATAAAAAAATGCATATGCTGAGTACATGAGAGCAATGCATCATTGGCTAATTGCTGATTGCTCAACCAATCATCAGCTTTATCTAATTGAGCGCTTGTACTGTATGCTGGTAACGCAGTCAGAACACATATTATCATGATATTTTTCATTATTTGCATTTTTTCATCTCTGTGCTAATCTTACAATAAAAACAATACAAAGACAAAGATGAACAATACTTCATATTCACTTTCCCTCTTTCACAAGATCTACAACTTTTCTCACAAAACCCTAAGATGCTCATCGCTACTCATTAAAAAGGGAAGGCATGCCTTCCCTTTTTGCCACCACAAAATGTTGCTCAAATGATGCGTGCTAAGCGCTCTCATTCAGCATTTGGATCAGTCATCGTTTCATGGCAAGAGCGGCCTGGATCCAAATTATCCCACACATAAAGCCCTACGACATTCAACCACTCTTCTATATGCATGATATGTTTCCTGTAAACGCCAATTTTTTT
>JGIcombinedJ30088_10000999_pt1 | contig 30021 bp, 29 predicted proteins | sample PinacodermPK_FD_30088 | JGI IMG/M metagenome (IMG submission 30088)
TATCATNNNANTCCAAGCTGATGATCGAGGACGGGCAGGCGGCTTAGCGCCTATTCTGGAGATCCCAGAGTTACACCACTTGCATGGACGCTACCTCAGAGAATGACGCTCAACCAGCCAGCGGGCCGCCGGCCGCGATGCGGCGCGCCCCGTCCTCCCTCGACGCAAGCGTACGCCAGGGCGCTAGCCAACGGCGACGCCGCCAAGATCGCGAGTACAGGGTACATGAGCGCATGGAGCAGGTCCGTGTGGCCGTACAAGCACTCGCCCAAGACGAACGTCAGCACCGGTGGCAACGCGCCGACGAGACGTTAGGCCTTCGGAAGCGACTCGAACCATCCCTCGACATCCTCGCGGTGCCAGCCGACAGCGCGCGACCCCGCGCCTCCCAATCTGACGGGGGCTGGAAAGCCACCGGCTCGTATGCGCCTCCATAACGAGGTGCGTGACAGACCAATCATCGCCAACACCGTTGGTGTTCGCAAGATTAGGGGATAATATAGTTAGGTAAACATCCCGCATGAATATGCAGCGTTACGCATATTTATTCATCGACTCAGGTGCCCGAGGAACCCGCGCGATGCCCGACCGGCTGTGCATCACTTCTTATTGACGCTACGCCCCAGGATGTATCCGACCACACTGCCCAACAACACGCCGGTGGTCTCGGACTGCAACCTGCCCAGGGACGCAAGCCCCGCCACCGTGCCTACGATTCCGGTTATTACCATGCCTTCGATGAACGCTGGACGACTCAGGATGCCGGATACGTGCTCCTGTTTGTTTTCAACCGCTTTCCAGAAGATCCGCCACATGACACACATCCCTGTGGTGAAGATGGCGGCAACTCCGAGAACCTGCCCTAAACTGATCAACTGCGCCGCTATTCCGTTGTCAGAATCACTCACGACACCACGTCCCCCTTTTCCGCTTCTTGTAGATCCCTCCTCAAATCCAGGCGGCCTCAGACGTCCGGCAACGCATCGGCCGGCGGCACGACGCGGTAACGCTGCGAGGGATCGGCCGCCTGGGCGGCCTCCCGGGGAACGTCGGGGTTGTCCCACAGCTCTCCGTCCTCCCGTTTGCTGTTCGCACACGGGATGCAGACCACCAGCCGCCCGGGCGCCGTGTAGCGCAGGTCCAATGTACCAGCGGTTCTGGTCCCGGCCGCAGAGGTGGCAGGGCGGGCTACTGAGCGACGTCGCGCTCTGCATCATGCCCTCGCCGGCGCGCAGCACCTGTTCGATCTGCTGGTCGTTCGCCATTACTCGTCGACCGTAGTGCTACACGATAGACTGAGCGTCACGTTGGAGGGCAGCAATTTCTCTCTGGACGGAAATCAGGCCGTCCCACAGCTGTCTGATCTGCTCGTCGGTTGCCATACCACCAGGGGGCTCGCCCGCGATCTCGTCGAATCCAAGCTGGGTTTGCATGTTGGTAGCCGCTTCGGCCAAGTCCGTCGAGATCAGTGCCAGCTTCGATCTTATCCTACACGCCTCACTCGTCTTTCTATGCAGTGCCAGAAGGGTCCTGCCTGCCCAGTCGTCGTCGCTCACCCAGTCATCATTGACTCATGGCTCCAATCCGTCAAGTCCTGGCCGCAGAGGTGGCTGGACGGGCTCTGGGCTCCTGTTTGACACCGATTATGCCGAGCGGCTATGCTCAGATTCGCTATGCAGGGTAACGAAAAGGTGCCACCACCGGTTACTGGTGAACACCCATCCTGGCCCCAAATGCCGCCCGATGTCGTTCAAGTAGCGATAGAAGGGACGCGTGCGCATCTTCGTCTGGTTTATGGAGATTCGCGAGAACAGCGTCAGTCAGCGCCTCCACCTGCAAATACATCAATCGGCCTCATGCTTTTTGACGTGGTATATCGAAGTGATCGAGAAGCGCGTTGATACCCGCCTCTACGCCTGTCAGGCGATTCTCCATGCGCACATTCACTTCACGCTGGTACGACTGGTTGACGATCATGTCGTCATGCAGAGCGCTGATGGCATCGACTGCGTTCTCTATCGTGGGGGAAGACTTCGCTCGTTGGATGGCACCCGGTGCCTTGCGCGCGGGCTGTCGTGCTGGTTGAGGTGAACTCATGATTTCCTCCCGGTAATGTCGCGGGTGATTGCAAATCTCCGAGGCCACCCAACTCTATATACGCAGAGCAGCATGGGGAGGCACGCCAGGCGGGACAGGGATCAATCTTTGAATCTCGAGATCGGTGGAGCGTTCGGGTTGCTCGGATAGCAGACGAGCCAAGTCGGTCCACAGAGCGTACCCAACAGACAGAGACCTCAAGTATGAGGAAATAGACCAATTGAGCAACCACCAAACTCCTCGAACCTTTTCACGTGTATAGGGATCATGGATATTCTCCCACTCCATCGTTGAGTCTATTTTCTTGGTTTCTTTCCCCAATTTCTTCGTCGCCCACAACCAGAAAAGAGAGAACACTGAGAGTGCATCGGCAAAGTCCATCAGATCTTCCACCAAATCTACGAGGCTACGATATTCCGGACTATCAAACTTCAAGGAGGATTCCTCATCTATTGCCAAGTCGAACCATCGTTCTCTGACCATGACCAGCCTATCCTTGTAGCTTTCCAGCTTGAGTCCTCTCATTAGAACCGAATAGCTGGTGAAGAGCATCAGGGACGTTGTGGCCGCGATTACCGCTATAGCATTTTCCATCAATCACTCCTCGTCGTGTGAACGTCGAAGCCGTCGCTCCAGATCTTCGATTCTCTGGTCACGGCGTCTCACTTGTCGCTGGCGAATTACGCGTTGGAGCATACCGTATATAAGCCCTCCTGTACCGACCAATCCGATGGCGGCAAACGAGGCATAAGGGAGGGTCTTCACAAAGGAAACGGCCAGTCTGATAGTAGCTTCGGTTTGCTGCCCGGCTACTACCTCTATCGAACGAAAGGTGAAGTAGAAAAGAGCTATCCATGTACCGGACCGGAGCACCCGACGTATGATCCGGTAAACGTAGCTGAGCGGTCTCAATTTCTATTTCGACGAGCGGCCGTCCGTTGCTTTGCGCGGTCCTCTCTGATCTCTTGGCGGCCGAACGCCGCGTAGTCATCCTTGGCCTGCTGGTTTATCTGCTCGACCTGCTCGGGTGGTGTCGAGAAGATCGTCTGCAGGGCCTTCTGGAACCGCTCAGCGTTCGTCATGTCTGACCGCTCAGCGCATGGCCAGCTCGCTCGAACTCCGATTCGAGCTTCTCCCTGATCCGATCTACGATCGGTGACTCCATCTTCAACAGGAGATCGTGGAGAGAGCGAGACGTCACGACCAAGAGTCCCTCGATTCGGTTCAACCGGCCCAGTATCTCCTTCTGTCCCGCTGCCAGATCGCGTAGTAGATCGTCCCGTTCACGCTCAGTCATCTCCCTACCGCCCCTAAAACCGCTCAGCGTTTGTCATGCTCGTTACGCTCTCTCAAGGCCCGCGCGGCGTCGACGTTACCAGATCGTTCAAGGACTTCGATGGCCCGCTCCATGCCTTCCTGCCGACCTTCCTGCCGACCTTCCTCAAGCGCTTGCTCTCGCGCCTGTCGGACGCTCTGTTTTCTCCGCAGTTCTGCGAGTCCCACGATGAACCCCTCGATCGCGCCACATGCCAGTATCGATGCTGCCACGTAGCCGTTCAGGAACTCGGCCATGGTGCTGAGAAAGTACAGGAGGCTCTCCAGGCACCAGCCCGTTTCCTGCCGGACGGTGCTAACTACCGAAAGCACCATCCCTAGGACAACGACACCCAAAACGATCCAGAGATAGATCGGAAGGCGTCGAACCGACACATCGAGCAACGACACTTGGTCGTCGCTTCTTCTCACTCGCCCCAACCCCATAGTACCAGAAATCTCCCACTTTGTATACCCTAAAGTGTCTGTTAAACCCTGGACCTATATGGACTTACGGGGCGACGCCGAAAACATATCACATTGAGCGTTTTCTGTCAATAGGTCAATGTCGTCTTGTCGTCAGGGCTTGTCGGTGCGCATTCGCTTCGTGCCTTTCTTGGGGCCGCGACCCGTCCGACCGCGCAGCTGGTTGTAGGTGAGGCGCTTCCCGACGAGGCCCCGCAGGGCACGGCGGAACCGATCGGAGTCGGTGCCGTGGCGCTCGTTGTAGCGGTACGCCTGCTCGTCCAGATAGCGGAACAGAGGTGGAAGGGCTCGACCGATACCCAGGTGCCGTTCAGCGAGCGCTTCAACAGGGCCCAGAACGATTCCAGCGTGTTCGTGTGGACCCGGCCTTCCACGTAGCGGATCGCGTGGTTCACGGTCTTGTGGGCGTAGTCACGCTGCAGCCCGTCGTAGGATGCGAGGTCGTCGCTGTAGAGCGCCGCGCCGGCCGCGACGGTCGCGCGGACTTCTCTTTGGAGCGTCCACTTCTTCCGGTTGGCAACATGCTCAAGCCTGACGATGCCCCCGCGCTCCAACATGCCGAGGACGACCTCCTTGTCGGCGGGGCCGCGTCCAGTGATCCGGCGGGCCTTGGCGCTGCTGTGCATGTTCCTGGCCTTACCGCCGATGAAGGTTTCGTCTACCTCGACCTCATCGCCGGGCTCGTCACCGAGCAGCATCTCAAATGAGCCCTGCTGGAGCGCGAGGCGGATCCGGTGACCCATGAACCAAGCGGTCTTCTGGGTGACGCCAAGCGCCCGCCCGATCTCGTGGCTGCTGATGCCGTTCTTGGCGTTGACGATCATCCAGATCGCCGCCATCCACTTGCTCAGCGGGATGCGGGACGACTCGAACAGCGTCCCGGTCCGCAGGGTGAACTGCGCGGCGGGGTGGCCGGCACGGCAGTGCCAGCGCCGGTACTTCTCCATGTAGACCACGTCCTTGGAGCCGCAGTGCGGGCACGTGACGCCGCGCGGCCAGCGCATCGCCACCAGGGTGTCGTGGCAGTTCTGGTAGTCCTGATACCAAGTAATCGCCTCGAACAACGTCTCGGGGAGGTGGACGTTCTGGATCATGCGCCCATCCTATCACACGGACACTGTTATGTCAAGTGAGCGGAAGCATTTACGGCCAAAGGAGTTGACGCAAGAGACGCGCGTCTGATAAGGAGGGGCTCGGCCGAGGCTGCCGCGTAATGCTACGGTAGAGTTACCTGGACATAGAAACGGCCCCACAAGGGGGCCGCTCTATCCGATCGGAGCAGGAGGGCTCCGAAGGGAATCCTAACCAACGATGGCCTATAGCATACTATGCCCTCCTGTCTCCGGCAACTGGCCCCCCCACAGGAGGGGAAAATGAAACTTCCGTACTACATCTCTGGTGCTCAGCTTGCGCGGGCGGTCGTCGATATCCGAGAGGGCCGCCCAGTCGAGTGGTTTCTCAGGATGGCCGTTGCCGAGATGCCCAAGGCGAAGCCTCGACCTGACCGGTGCTTCGTCGTGACGGGGTTCAACGACCACTTGCAAAGGACCCGAGATGAGTAGAAGAACAGCGCCTACGCCGTGAGTTCTGTAGCGAGATCGAAGGAGAAAAAATGCTTCCCGCCCCAATCGTCAGTGCGGTCGTCAAGACGCTTACTGTATGGATTCCGACCTTTCTGCAGTTCTTTTTAACCGAGAGGCAACGGAAGAAAGCCCATGAACGGCGCCTGTCCTTGCTGAGGATCGTCGCCTCTACTCTCGCGGTGCTGATCGTCGCTGCCGTCGCAATCGTTCTTGTCGCGCTTCTCCGCTAACGAGGTCTGTCACAGCCCCCTAAGTGCATAGGTATCCAGTATTTAGGTAAGTATGTTATTACCAAACCAGCGCCGTCGTGAGCGCGGCGAAGCCATCGCCATCGTCGGTACCGCCGTTCGGCATCCGCGTGGCCGGCGACGTAGCCGCGCCATGACCGGCCGCGCGGCTGGGGAGCAACTGCGCGAGTCGGTGGTGCAACCCGCGCAGCGGTCTCGGCGGCACACCGGAAGGCGGCCAGCAAGCGCACCGACGACGATCTGCCGGTGCACAGCTTTCGCGGCCTGGTGAGCGAATTGGGCACGCTGACGGCGAACCGCGTGCGGATGGTGGACAGCGGCGCCACGTTCACCATGCACAGCGAATCAACCGCACTGCAGCAGCGCTGTTTCGATCTCCTGGTGGTCAGCGCCCAAAGTGTAGCCAGTAGCGGACATCGGCTGTGAATCTCAATTGTCACCTCAATAACGATTTAACAAGATTCCCACTCTGGAATTTCGGGTAAGGACACGTCGGACGATGTTCAGAAGCGGAGGTCAGGATGCCCCGAGATTGTGTCTCTGGGAATTAGTTCGCCGAGGGTCGTGCAGCGGTGATCGAATTCGCTCTGGTTTACGCGGTGGTACTGCCATCGGATGCCGGACTGGCGCTCGACCCGCTGGCACCACTCCTGCATTGCAGCGTCCTTTTGCTCGGTGCCTTCCCAGACGCGGCCTTTGGTCTCGATGATCCAGTTGACTTCGCCGGCGGTGCCCTGTTGCACGGCCACCCAGTCCGGATAGTAGAAGCCGATGGCGCCGCGCGGTTTCAGGTAGTCGACTCGGAAGGAGCTTGCCGAGTTGCCCTGTTCGGTCGTGCCCAGTGCGGCGAACCGTGCGACGTCGGCCGCCCGGTCGAGGAACTCGGCGAAGCTGCGCTCGAAGCTGTTGTAGGTGGCGACATAGTTGAACACCGTCTTGCGCGCCACCAAGGGCGGCAGATCACGCCGCCAACTGAAGGGATTGGTTTGCGAGAGTCGAAAGTCGGCCTTGTCAAACTCCAGCGCACGGTGCTCGACCGTGAGCGCGCCGATTACGCGTGCCAGATACCTCGCGATACCGTCCTGCAATTCTGGTCGCGCCAAGTGGGAGCGAAACGCCTCGTCATTGGTATCGATCCGCCTTCCGAAACAACGCGTGGCGACGTACTCGCGCACGACCGGGTACAAGTCTGCGAAGCGGTTCGGCAGCCGGGCCTGCTCAATCACCTTGTTGGTGATGCGCGCCAAAGACTCTCGGATCGGCGGCGACGGTCCGGCCACGACCGCCTGATGCACCTCGGTCTCAGTGGTGACGAACTCCAGCTTCAAAGGAATGCCGAATCTCTCATCCAACTCGTCTTGATCGAATATCGCACCCAACGACGATACGCGCAGATCCGAAAGCTTACGAACGTCGTGGGTCAGGCTGGGCTTGGTCAGCGGGATCCCGATGTCATACTCGATCCGCTCCTTCACCGGCTCGATGACAACCGGAAGCACCGGCGGCTTGGTTGTGCTGGCTACCCCCACGCCCTCTGCTTCCAATTGCTCGCGGAGAACGGCGAGCAGATTGCGGGTGCCCAACACCTCCAGCGTCTGCGTCCGATCCGGGCTCACCTGCGGCATCAGCCGTAGCCCACGGCCGATCACCTGCTCCGGCAGAATCTTAGCCTTGGAGGTGAACGGGCGCAACCCCAGCACCACCGTCACGCTGCGCACATCCCATCCTTCGCGCAGCATCATTACACTGACGATCGCCTTGATCCTGCTCTCGGCGCGGTCGATGTCGCGCGCCGCCTGCCGCGCCGCGTCCAGGTCTTTCCTGGTGATCTCCCCTTTTGAGTCGGTGTGGATGACCAGCACCTCGGACTTCCGGAAGCCAAACTCCGCGGTTCGCCACAGATGCTCGCCGAGCGCGTCGGCGTAGGCGTTCTTCTCCGCCATGATGAACAGCACCGGTCTGATGCCGAGCCTTCGGTATGCCGTGCGATGTTCCCGCCACCGCTGTACCGCGGCGCGCAGCCAGTAACCGTATTTCTCGGCAACGTTCGCCCTGGTGACCCGCTCGGGATCGGCGTCCGGTTGGTCCCGATCCGCCTGATTGGTGACGATGAGGGGCGCCTTGACGATGCGGTCCTCCACCGCCTGAGCCAGCGGGTAGTCCACCACCGTCCATGGGAAGTACATCCCGTTCTGGTCCTTCGGCGTGGCGGAGAACTCGAGCCAGGCGGCGAGGCCGTTCGGCAGCGCTTCATGGATGTCGAGCAGCGACTGATTCCAGGTCAGGTCGTCGTCGTGCACGTGGTGTGCCTCGTCATTCAGCACGACTATGTCCGGTAGCGACCTCACCCGCTCTCGCATGGAACGCTGACCGGCCGCGGCCGAATCCTGAGCTGGATTCTTGCCGAGTAGCGCGTCGACCGCGTTGGCTGGCGTCCACTCCTGGTCGCGTGACGGATAGAGGTGGTGGATGTTGGTGAGAAACAGGTTTCCGGATGGATCTGGCTCCGTGGCCTCTCCACGCAGGATCACCTTCTGCGCAAAGCTCGTCTTCCATTCTGGAGGGATGAGCGGCAGTTCGTGGAATATGCGGTTGTTGGCGAAGTCCTTTTCCAGCCGCTGGTAGACGATCACGTTTGGCGCCACGATCAGGAAGTTGGTCGAGAGGTCGGAGCCCGGCACGCACCGCTTGTGGAAATGAGACCACACGACGGCCATCGCCATCACCCAAGTCTTGCCTGAACCGGTTGCCAACTTGAAACAGAAACGTCGCAGGTTCTCCGGCGGCAGGTCCTGGATGCCGTCGGTGTCCAGTTCCGGCACGTAGCGGCGAAGCTGCCGCCTGCCGTCCATCGTGGTCTGAAACGCGATGTTGTTGGCGAACAGATCTTTGCGGTAGATCGTGCCATACGCTTCGATGAGCGCTTTCGCGTCGCGCTGGTCGGCGATCTCGATCAGCCACGCCAGGGTCTCGATCGCCTCCCGTTGGCCGAAGTAGTACCGGAACGGCAGGTCGAACCCGGCGACTTCATGATCTTCGTCGAACCAGTAGGCGAAGAGGCGCCTGGTGATCTGAGAGGCGCCCGCGTACCTCGCGTCGCGCCAAGCGTCCACCCCGGTGCGAATCTTCGGCGTCAGCAGCAGCTCGCTGGGGCGACGCCCGTTGGTGTCCTCGCGCCAGCCGGTCGGCGCGGTGTCATCCTTGACCAGATAGGACTCCGGGCGCTCCCACAGGCGCCGCCCCGGGATCTCCGGCAGATCCCGATCGTACCCGACGACCGCCTCAGCCATTGTTCGCCTCCGCAGTCAGGTCTTCGTCAGTGAACCCGCAGGTGAGCAGGTACCGTCGAATACGTCCGACGAACGCGCGTGCCGAGCCACATTCGCGTTGAGCTTCCACATCCGAAAAGAACGTCGCCGCGTCGTAGTCGGCCGCCAGCCGGTCGTCCAGGCTAGCCGCGAGTTGCTTCGACCACTCGCGTTCGATCGCGCCGGTAAGTATGAGATGCTTGCCGAATAGCCCGCGCACTGACGAGTGGCTCTCAGCGATGACATCGCGTACCGAAAGCGCCGCCTTGGCGGCGTGCAGGATGGCGTAATAGGCGCGAGCGACGGCGTCCTCGGGATAGCCCTCGCGTACCAGCAACTCCGCCGCCGACAGCGTTCTGGCCGCCCGGCGCCACTCGCCGAGCACCTCGTCCCGGTTCATAACACCGCCACCGCGTCGCGCTCCACTGCCCGCTGAAACGAGAATCTCTTCTCCTTCCGGTGCCGCCACTCGTCCTGTGTATAGGCCAGAATCGACGGCACGGCCCAGGACGTTGCCGCCAAGTCGTAACCGATGTCCCGCAGCATTCGCTTGAGGCCGCCGGCGTCGTTCCTGACGATGATCAGCACGTCCAGGTCGCTGTCCGGGTGCGCGTCGCCGCGCGCCTTGGAGCCGTAGATGACCATGCGCAAGATCACGCCGGCGTGCCGTTCACGGAGCACCCGCCGGTATTCATCGAGCCAGATCTGCTCGTCGGGACTGAGATCGAGCATGGCTACCGCACCTCCAGGTCGAACGCCTGTGACGTATCGTTGCCAAAGATGTCGATCACCTTGACCAGCACCCGGTACGTGCCTGCCCGTTCGTAGGTGTGCCGGTCGGAGGTAAGAGACAGCTTGCGCTCCTTGCGCGTGCGGTAAGCCACCCATCCCTGCATGAAGGTGTCGCTGCGGAAATCCCAGTCGACCGCCCAGTAGTCGATGTAGTCCGGCCACTTCGTGATCTTGCTGCGCACCTCGTCCGGGATCAGTTCCGGGTTGGGGATCACGAAGTCCTTGAGCGCTACCTGGGCCGTGAGGTTCTCCGTACGCTCGACCACCGCTTCCAGGTAGGCCAGTTCAAAGAAACGCACGTCGCCCTTGTCGATCGCCTGCTGCTCCATCACCTCACGCGGTATCTGCAGGAGCATAAGCCTTACGCCCTTTGCCTTTGCGGCGTCAACTATCAAATCGTAGAGCCCCATCTCCCACTCCCAGCCCAGCACGTGCAACTCCTTCTGCCGGAGCGTGCGGCACTCGTCGACCGCGGCGTCTATCTCGTCGATGGTGACGGGCGCGTCCACCGCCCCGATGTGCACCATGGCGGTGTTCCGCCGGCCATGCAGGTGCGTCAGCCCGGGCAATGGCTGCGCGCCGTAGAGCTTAAGTATGAACGCAAGGTACTCGTAGAGCGCCTGTTCCATAGCTGGATTCATATCCGTATGGCCGAAAGTAACGCCCTGCCAGTACTGCCGCTCGTACTTTCCTAGGTTCAACACTTCAAACGGTTTGCAGTTCTCGATGCCAAGCAGCCGTTTGCGCGTCACGTGGATACCCCAGCGCCCAAGGTCACACCCAATCCACCGTCGTCCAAGCTTCTCCGCTACCGCGAGAGTTGTCCCAGAGCCACAGAAGAAATCAGCCACAAGACCTCCTGAGCGTGTCGTGGACTGTACGATACGGTGGAGCACCGCCTCCGGCTTCTGGGTTGGGAACCCGCAGTTCTCCGTACGATCGGCAGGCTGAAGCATTGAAATACGCCAAACATCATCAACGGTTCGCTCATCGGTCTCACGATACTTCACCCTTCCGTCTGCACCCTTCGCGTTGACGATAGCGCCCTTGTGCTTGTCCCATACCCTTACAAGCTGCCTTACACTTCCCTCGATGCGCTTTTCTCTTTGGGTCTCAAAGTGATATGCTTCACTTTTCCGGTACCATAATATCAAATCATGGTTCGAAGCATAGCGATTTACGTTTCCTTGAAACTTGTTGTAATAGTACCAGACGATCTCATTAAGGAAGTTCTCTGACCCGAAGATCTCGTCAGATATTGAGCGGAGAATGTGGCCTACATGCCAGTCACAGTGCAAGAACAAGCTTCCTTGTGGTGACAGTAGGTCGCGGATTAATGACAGACGATCGGTCATCATAGCGACATACGAACTGATCCCTGAACCCCAAGTGTCTCGGTAGGCCTTCTCTTCGATGATAGTCTGTTTCTTGTTGACTTCCTCCCCAGATTCGCCAATAGATGTTGTGAATGAGAAGTCTGCCCCCGTGGCGAACGGCGGGTCAATGTAGATCAGATCGACCTTGCCGGAAAACTCTTCTATGAGCGATCCCATAACTAGCAGGTTGTCACCCCAGATCAGCTTGTTCTTCCAGCCGTCTTCGAACGTGTCTCCTTCGGAACCGAGGTAAACATCGAAAAGTGGCATTCCGGAGTTCTTCTTCACTTCGCGCGTCGCACGGCTCTCGTTGACGGTCTCGATCACCTGAAAGGGTAGGCTGACTCGTGGCACTTCCTTGAGCGTGCCGTCTTCGTTGTACTTGCCGGGCCAGACCAACTCGGTCCTGGTTATGTCGATCTTCGCCACTCTCGTCTCCTTGAGGAGTTTTCCGGATACCCAGCGCTGGCGCGCATCACGCGACGGTGGAACCCGCTGTGCAGGTCACGAACCGCCTTTGCGACAAGCCGTCGCTGTGTCAACGCTCCACCCTGTCGATGATGCCGTCGGCGTGGCAGAGCGCGCGCAGGTCGCAATCCCGGCAGATCGCGGCTTCGGGCACTGTGGAGACTGCGAACTGACCGGTCTCGATGCGGCGAACCGTACGGTCGAAGTGCCGACCGGCCGCGTCGACGCGGTCCGGGCGGTGCGGCAGCGTCATCAGCGCATCCTCCCGGCGCGCCTCGGCAGTCCAGTAGAGCAGCAGTCGGTCGACGCGCTTGCCATGCCGTCGCTCCAGGATGTGAGCGTAGGTGCACAGTTGCCGCTCGTAGCCGGCAATCAACGCCGGGCTACCGCGCGGCCGCGGCGAAGTCTTAAAATCGAGCAACTCCAGCTTGCCGTCCCCACCCAGCAGCAGATCCACCTTTCCAGATAGAATATAGTCGTCTTTTTCCAACGATACGTCTACCTCCGTGTCCACCACGCGGCGCATCTGGTCCCGATTCTCACGGAAGTAGTTGATCACTTGGCCGAATGCGGACTCCTTGGCCTGCTCGCCGATGGGACGCACGTCGGAGTGGCACAGAACCTGAAACGTGCGGTCGAACAAGGCGCGTACGTGTGGTTCCTCGACGGTGTCCAGCCGCCCGTCAAGGGCGATGCGGTGAAGCTCTTCGATCGACTGATGCACCAGCAGGCCGAAAAAGATGACCGCCGACCGCGATGGCGTGAAGCCGTACGCACGGAAGAACCGGTACTGCCGTGGACATGTCTCGTAGATCTTGAGATCGCCGGTGAAGCTGTAGGTTTTCTTGACGGGCATCCGTCGATGCGCCGTGAAGCGCTGCGCCGCCAGCAGGTTCTGCTGTACGTAAGGCCACTGCGGAAGCCCTTGCCAGATTGCGGCGAAGTGGTCCCGGGGCTGTTCGTGCGCGGTGAGCACAAGCAGCATCTGTGGTCGTGAGAATGCGACGTAGTGCAGCCGCATACGGTCGAACAGGGTGATGCGGCGATCCGGTTCGAACAGCGGTCGCCGATAGAACCGCCTCAGGTCACGATCAATCTGTTTGGGGCTGGATAACCGGGCCGACAGCGACCCTACCACGACCACCGGGAACTCCAGTCCCTTGGCTTGATGGATCGTCATCACCTGCACGTGACCGTCGGGGAAGGGCCGATCGGGGTCCTCGTACTCGTTGATGCCGCCGTCGTATAGCAGGCGCAGAAAGCTGGCAAAGAAGTGAAGGCCGATGATCTCCCGGTTCCGATGCGTGACCACCGAGTAGTGGTAGTAGCCCTGAAACACGTTCAAAAGGTGGGAGTACGTCGCCAGGTTGCGCGCCGTGTTCTCGTTGCGGACGGCGCTTCGGAACGGCTCCATTGCAAGAAGACGGAAAAAGTAGTCGGCTGGGCGCAGATCGAGAGTCTCTCCCTCTCGCAGCGCCGCGATTTGCGCCGTCCACCTCTGGAGCGCTTGCGCGAGCGGGTGCGGATCGCCGAAGCGCTGGGCGAGTTGCACGATGGCTTGATCTACGTAGCGCGCCAGCCGCGCCACCGTACCGCGCACTGTGCCGCGGCCGGCGCCGTGCCAGCCGAACAGAACCGCATAGCAGGCGACCAGCCAGCCGATCTCTGGTATCTCGAAGAAGGCCCTGGCGCGTGGACAGAACGCGGGAATGCCCTTGGCCGCGAGCGCGGCAAGGTACGCCCCGCTGTGGTCTTCCCGAACGCTGTGCAGCAGCAACGCGACCTGGGCGTAGTCGGTGATGACGCCACTGGTCTTCAGGAAGCAAACCAGATCGGCAAACCGAACCGCCTCGTCGCGGCCGTTGGTACCCCGGATGCCGATCACGGCCGGGTAGTCCGGCGGTGTTGTGCCAGGGTCCGCGGTGATGGTCTTGGCATGGCGAAAGGAACGGCCGGCGCCGTCGGTCCAGTCGGCGTTGCTCATCCAGCGATCGTAGCGCTCCACGATCGCGCGATGCGATCGGTAGTTGGTCGTCAACATCACTGTTGCGCAGTTGGGAACTCGCTGCGGAAACTCCAGGATGTTGCGCACCGTGGCGCCGCGGAACCGGTAGAGGCTCTGGTCCTCATCTCCCACGACGCACAGATTGCAGCGCGCACCCGCCAGTTTCAGCAGCAGCGCCTCCTGGACCTGGTTGGTGTCCTGGTATTCGTCCACCAGCAGGAATCGGCAGCCGGGAGACACGACGCGCGCGGTCGCCGGACTGTCGAGCAGGTCGTAGACGATCCGCTGAAGGTGTGCGAAGTCGACGCGGTTGGCAGCCAGCAGCGCTGCCCGATAGCGCTGATAGGCGCCGCCGACCGCGCTGAGGAACGCGTCCCCGGACGCCGCGAGCCGTACGGGATCGATCAGTTCCTCGGCGATCTTGTCGAAGTAGCCGCGTACTCCCTCGATGGCCGTCCACCGAGTCTTCCACCGCGTCAAGTAGCGGCCGCCGTCGGGGCCGTCGGGCGATCCCGCAATCTCGTCGAAGTGATCGAAGATGAACAGGAGCTGAGTCAGCCCGTCCAGGGTCTCAAAGTTGTGGCCCAACTCGGTACGGTGCCGATGCCGGACGAGTATACGATGGCAGAGACCATGGATCGTCGAGATGGTCAACTCGGAGAGGTCGCCGTGGTATTGGACGGCGCGGGCTGCGGCCGCCAGCCGGTCGCGCATCTCGAACGCTGCCTTCTCGGTGAACGTGCACAGGACCACTTCGCGTGGCGTGGCCCGCCCCAGCAACAGCAGGTTCAGCGCGCGCAGCACGATGCTGTAGGTCTTACCTGATCCCGGCCCCGCGACGACCAGCAGCGGCCCGTCCAGATGGCCGACCACTTCACGCTGGCTGGCTGTAAGGTGCGGGTAGTGCGCGACGATGGCAGGCGCTACGGTCACAACAGTCCCGCATTGCGGAAGCTGAAGGCGTCGTCCGGCGACACGATCAGATGGTCGACCACGCGCAGACCGATGGTCTCGGCCGCCAGCACGACGGCGCGCGTGACCAGCTTGTCGTGCTCGCTGGGTTCCAGCTTGCCGCCGGGATGGTTGTGCGCCAGCACGATGGCCGCCGCTTGCCGCCGCAGCGCCGCCTCGACTACCCGGCGCGGATACACGGCAGCGCGGTCGACGGTGCGCTCCTGGAGGATCTCGACGCCATCGGTGAGAACCGCATTGGCGGAGACGAGGTACGCCACGCCGAATACCTCGTGTTGCATGCCGCCAATCCACATGCGCCAGAAGTCGTGTCGCCGTTGCGGGTCGGCGAGCAATTCGCGTGCTTCGGAGGTCTGTTGGAGGTAGAAGGTGGCGGCAGCGCGGATCACGTGTGAGGCGGACTCAGCGATCTCGCCGACGCCCGCCACCGACCGCAACTCCGACAACGGCGCATCCAGTACCCCGCGTACGTTGCCGAAGCGATTCACCAACTCCTTCGCGGCCGGCTTGGCGTCGCCGCGCGGTATGGCCAGCGTCAGCAGCAACTCGACGATCTCATGCTCGCCAAACCCCGCCAACCCGCTCTTGAGAAAGCGCTTGCGGAGGCGCTGCCGGTGCCCGTGGTAGTGCGGTCGTTCCATGCTCGGCTAGCTGCGATTGTAACCTGTGGAGCTTTCGACCGCACCGGGCAGACCGCCCTGCTAGTCTTCGACCAGCCGACCCATAGGGTCGAACACACTCATCGAAAGCCTCCACAGGACGGAGAGTGGACGCAATCGGGTTAGTAGTACACTGCCACTGCGATGATCGGGCTGTCCGCCCAGAGGCGAAGGTGAGCGTCCCGACGCCCGTTGGCCTAGTCAGTGCTTGCGGCGGTGCACGCCGCAAGCATCGGCGTCATCGTCGGAACGCCCAGGTCTCCCGTCTTGACGGTCCCCCGAGTCGCGTGCGAGATGGCGTGGACGTGGGCGCGGCGGTGGCGGAACCGCGGTCAGCGTCGTACACAGTCAGTTGACCGGCTCCGCGCGTGTCACGGCGCCAGACCGAAGTGGGTCATGGATGACCGGAATTCTCGCAAGGGGTTGCGAAAGCAATAACGGAATATTTGGGTAACGAGTAAACTATTACGGTACTTACATATAGAACCAATTGTGGCGTAGTCGAACAGGCTCGAGAACCCGCGCCGCAGCGCCAGACCGCGCCGGTCGATTTCGTCGAGATGGTCCAGGATGTGCACTTCAAGGCAGCGCTGATTGGCGGCCAGGCGCTTGGTCCGCTCGAGGAGCTGCCGATCGCCCAGCTCGCTGAACGGTCTTCTTTCGATCACATTTATCATGCCGTAATTATACCCCCGGTTTAGAGATATAAGATTGTTGCCAGTCTTCGACCGGGCTCCGTCAGCCCCCAGGATGCTCACCATGACACCGGTAACAGCACGCGGACGGTCAACGGTAGCGCGCAGACCATTGCCGGGTTCCGAGGCGCACCAGCGGCCAGCAACGACGGCGAAAAAGTGTGTCAACCCCTGCGCCCAATTTTCCACCGGTTGTCCGACAGATTTTCGGCACAAGCGGCTTCTAACGCGCTCAGTCACTCTGGCAAGTCCGGGCTGAAGGGCAACCGAGACGCTCTGCTGTTCGACGAGGAAGTCGATGCGGAGCGGGTCATAACGGTGCTGGCATCAGGCTACGCGCCAGACCTGAACGACGTGGAGCTCGAACGGCTCGGCGCGGATCCGTTTCTGATCGCCTGCGCGCTCGTTGATCCCGCCCGGCGCCGCGTCGTCACCACAGAGGTGTCGAGGCCAGACCCGCGCGCTGACCCGATCCGAGAAAAATCGCCTCAAGTCGACCCGGCTCCATACATTCGCCGCATGCCGAACGCTACGCTGGCAACTGTTTGCGCTCGCTACCGGATGGAGGCCGCCGCCGCTGCCACCGCACGGTGTGCGGCGGTGCGGAAGATGCCGGTCTCATCCAGGTCAGTTTCGAAGACTTCTTTGACCAGGAAGACCCGCCAGTGCGGCGGTTCAGAGTCCGTTACCACCGAACGGCGTAACAGGTTCGAATCAGACCCCGGTTCTGCAGTCGACTGATGTCCGTGGAGGTCGATTGCGGTCGCGCACCAGACCGCGGGCTACTGCTCACCGGAGCTGCCTTGGTCGCCGCGGCGGGCCTCCTGTTCGCGTTCGCGGGTGTGGCGATCAGGATGGCGGGCGCGACACTCTCCAGTATCGAGATCCTGTTCTGGCGCAACGTTATCAGCATGCTCATCCTGACGCCGTGGGTACTGTCGCGCTGGCCTGAATCCATACGGCCTGTGCACGCCGGTCTCATGGTGATGCGTGGCGCGACGGTGGTGGTTTCGCTGATCTGCTACTACTACGCGGTCACCCTTATCCCTCTGGCGGAAGCCGTGCTGCTCAATTTCAGCGCCCCGATCTTCGTGCCGATTCTCGGCTTCCTGCTGTTCCGGTTTCCCTTCAATCGGACGGTGCTGATCGCCGTGGCAATCGGCTTTGTAGGCGCCCGATGGTGATCGAACTCGAGTCCCGGATCGATTGCGCGATTCCTCGGTGTGCGCTACGTCCGGTGAGGAGGTGAATCCCAGAGCGCGGTGAGCTCGCCGTCGCCCGCGAGCAGCTCAGGGAGGGTGGCGACCGCCTCTATGTCCCCGTGGCGCAGCACCACGATGCGGTCGGCGGCGCGGAGCAGCGCCTTGCCGGTACCGCTGACCACGCACAGGGCGCCGGCGTGGGCCATGCGCCGCACGTGGGCGAGGTATTCCCGCTCGGTGGCGGGGTCGAGGGCGCTGCAGGGGTCGTCCAGCACCACCAGCGGGGCGCCGTGGAAGAACGCGCGCGCCGACGCCAGCCGCTGGCGCTGGCCGCCGGAGAGTTTCATTCCGGCGGTTCCGACCACCGTCTCGGCTCCGCGCGGCAGACGCGCCACGTCGCGCGCCAGGGCGGCGGCCTGCAGCGCGGCATCGACCGCTTCGGCTCGCCCGGCAGTGCCGGGGCCAGGTTCCAGCACGACGTTGTCGCGGATGGAGACGCTGAGCAGGTGGGGCTCCTGGGGGACGTAGGTGCAGACCGGATAACGGAACCAGGCAGCCGGATCGCGCACCGGCTCGCCATTCCACAGGATCGCGCCGCCGGACACGGGCGTCAGCCCCACGAGCGCCTTGAGCAGCGTCGTCTTCCCCGCGCCCACCCGCCCGGTGACGGCCACGATCTCGCCGGCGCGCAGGGTCAGATTGACGGCGCCTGCGACCGGCAGCACCGGAGCGTCCTGCGTGCTCCCGGGGCCTCCTGCTCCGCCCTGAATGCGCAGGTTCCTGAGCTGCAGCTCTCGCAACGGCACCGGCCTTGCCGGACCGTGGCTGCGCGAACGGTCCCTTCGACTGCTTCTGCGGTTACTGCTCACCGACACCGGTTCACCGCCGCGCAACGGCCGTGCGGCGGCGTGCCAGTGCCCGGGTTGCACCACGCCACTGAGCCGGCCGATCCTGCGCCACGAGACGCGCGCCTGGCGGTACTGCAGCAGCAGGCCGCCGAACTCGGCCGAGAACTCGCCCAGGAAAGTGAGGTAGTAGGCGAACAGCGCGAAGTCTCCGACCGAGAACTCTCCCGCTTGCATCGCACCGCCGGCGACGGCGAGCACCAGCCCGCTGCCGATGGTGGAAGTGGCCGCGAATGCCGCCCGGATCGACCGGTCGAGGAGTTGGTCGCGGATCGCCCATCGGCCGCGCTCTGCATCCAGCCGCGCCAGCCGCGCGGCAGCCGCCTCTTGAGCACCGCCGAGCTGGATCGTCTGCCATGCGCTCAGGGTGTTGACCATGAAACCCGCGGCGTCGGCGGCCGCCTGGCGTGATCGGGTGCGCAGGTGGTCGACCCGGCGCCGGGTGAGTTGGCTCAGCACCAGGACCACCACAACCGGAGCGACGGCGACCGCCGTGATCAGAGGATCGATCCGTGCCATCAGCGCCAGCGCGACGACGATGAAGATCACGATGCTGACCTGGTCTACGGCAACGGCCACCACCTCCGCCAGTGCCGGAGGATCGTCACGCGCGGTAGCGAGGGCGGCGCCGACCGACGGCTGTGCAGCACCCGGCGAACGATGCAGAATTGCCTGCAGGATCCCGCGCCGCAGCGCGTTGGCCACGTGAAACCGGAGGCGGGCGCTGGCCACCGCCGTCGCCATCACGATGCCGGCAAACCCCGCGGCGAACGCGAGCAGCAGCAGCACCGACTGCGTGGCCTGAGCAAACGCCTGTTGCTGCAGGGCATCGAAGAAGCGCCTGACGATCAGTCCGGGAGCGAGCTCGGCGAGCGACTGCGCCAGCCACAGCAACAAGCTCAATATGACGACACCGGGACGGGCGCGGACGAACGTCCGCAGGTAACCGAGGACGTTCACGCCATCTCCCCCTGCGCCAGGAACGTTCCGACGCGGCTCGGGGCGCCGGCCTCCAGGGCGGCTCGCGGGACGCGCTCGACAATGGCGCCATGCTCCAACAGCGCTACTTCGTCCGCCAGCTCGAGCGTCGTGCGGCGGTGGACGATTACCAGCCCGGTGCGCCCGTGCAGGAGTTGCGCCAAGGCGCCGCGTACCAACGCCTCGGTGGCTGGATCGATACGCGCCGCCGGCTCGTCCAGGATCACCACGCTCGGCTCGCGCAGCAGGATGCGCGCGATTGCGATTAGTTGGCGCTCGCCGGAGGACAGCTCCCGGCCGCCGGGGCCAATCTCCGTCGCGACTCCATCCGGGAGTTGCCGCAACCATGCGCCGGCGCCGAGGCGATCGAAGGTCGCCGCCACCGCGTCCGCGGACACGGCGTCGTCGAACAGGGCGACGTTGTCGCGCACGCTGCCCGGCATGATCTCGGTCTCCTGCGGGAGCACGGCAACGCGGTGCCGAAGATGCGCTGCCGCAAGGCCGCGCACCGAAACCCCGCCGAGCCGGATGTCCCCGTCCTGCAATTCGATCATCCGGGACAGGAGCCGGGCGATGGTCGATTTGCCGCTGCCGGTGCTCCCGACCATCCCGAGCACGGCTCCTTCGGCCAGGGTGAAGTTGACCCCGCGGAGCACGGGGGCGCCGGCGACGTAGGAGAAACTTACGCGGTCGAACTCCACAGCGCAGGCTCCGGCGGGCAAGCGAGCCGTACCGGCGTGCGCCGCATTGGTCTCGGCCAGCAGCTCATCAATGCGGATCATGGCGGCCTGCGCCTGTTGAAGCTGCTGCATCTCGGCACGCAACGCGGACAACGGCCCGCGGATCAGCTCGCTGTAGCGGTATACCAGCCACACCGTACCCAGGGTCAGCAAACCGGCCCGGAACAGACCGGCCGACACGCTCAGCGCGACCGCCATCCCGCCGATGAACACCAGCGTGTTGGCAAGCGACAGCGCATGACCGGCGATCTCGGCGGCGACCTCGCGCGGCAGCCAGTGCGCCAGGACCCGCTCGAAGCTGACGCGGATGTAACGCTGCCCGCCGAGGGGCCGCAACTCTTCCGCTGCCGCGAGCCACTCGCTCAGGCGTCCGAAGAACGCGGCGCTTGCCGCCCGGTTGCGAACGAACCGAGGTACGCCGACGGCGCGGACGCGGTCCACGACCACCGCGCCCACCACCGCGAACGCCGCCACCGCGGCGCCGACGCGCCACTCCTCGAACCACAGCACTACCACGATGCCGGCCGCCATGAGCAGGTTGGCAGCCAGCTCCGGCATCAGATCGGACAGCAGGCGGCCCAGCTTGGCGACGTCGCCGTCGACACGCTCCAGCAGGTTGCCGGGTGCCGACCGCGCAAAGAAGGAGTGGCCGAGATCGATCGCGTGGCGGAACAGCCGGAGGCGCAGGTTGTTCATCGCCTGCCAGGCCAACACGGCACCGGCGTGGGAGCGCACGATCTCCAGCGCAGCCCCCACCACGGCGACCCCGATGAACAGCGCCGCAACCCTTGCCAATCTCCCGACCGCGGCACCGGCTTGCGCCAAGTCCAGAAACGCTCGCACCACCAGCGGGCTGGCAACCTGCACCGCCGCTCCGGCTATCAGCGCGGCGACCATCACCGAGAACACGGCCGGCCGTCCCCGCGCGTTGGCGCGAAGGAAAGCCACGTAGCGGCCAATGCCAGCGCCGGGGTGGCGGGCCATGCTCATCTACTCAATCGCCGCGACGCTCGGAGTCGATGCGGATGCGCAGCGATTCGGCCATACGCACGCGCCCGCGGGTTGGGCGGTCAGCCGGCTGCCACGTCGAATGCCATGACGTTGCGGGTGTCCCGGCTGAACTCCACCCCGATCAGGTGGATTGATTGCTCCTCGCCCCGATACTTGGCCGCGTAGTCCCGCTCCTGCAACTGCGCCAGCGCCGACCCTGCAGACGCCAGTTCCACCACCTTGAACTCGAACAGGTACACCTGCCCGCCGGCGCGCACCGCCATGTCCAGCCGCCCGTTGCTGCTCGACTCTTCCACCACGATCTCGTATCCCAACGCCGCGAAGTACGAGTAGAACACGCTCGCGTAGAAACCCTCGTAGTTCGCGATATCGTTGTTGGTGTACCAATGGTACGGAATGCTCGCGTAGAAGGCATGGAACAGACCCTTCAGGCCTTCGCAATCGACCGCCTCCAGTAGCCGCGCCAGCCGCATGCTGTTCGCCGTCTGCCGCGCCGCGTCCTGCACCAAGTGGCTCAACAAATACTCGTTCAGGCTTTGCCGTACCTCACGGTTGGGATAGCCGAGCCGATACAGCGCCATGCCGCCAAGCGTTTCCTCTGCGGTGATGGTCAGGTAGCCGGTCTGGAACAGCAGCGCCTCGGTGCCGATCCTGCCCACGTCGAACGCCGACAGCAGCTTCGCGGTGCTCACCATCTCCTCCAACGCCACCGATGACACCCGCCGCTCGAACAACAGGTCCACCAGGAACGCCGGTGTCCCCGTCTCGAACCAGTGTGCCGCGAACTTGCGGCCGCGCAGCAGCAGCAACACGTCGTAGGGGTTGTACACCTTCTCTTCGCCGAGCCAGCTATAGCCGTTGTACCACTCCCGCACCTGCTCTCGGTCCAGCCCGTCCAGTTCCGGCGCGAACACCGTGTCCAGGTCGCCCTCCGTGTATCCGCAGATTGACGAATAGACCGGATCGAGCGTCAGGTCGGTGAGGTTGTTCAGCTGCGAGAAGAGGTTCACCTTGGAGAACTTGCTGATGCCGGTCAGGAACGTGAACCGCACGTGGGCGTCGTTGTCCTTGATCACCCCGTACAGGCCGCGCAGGTAGTCGCGGTTGGCGCGCGCCACGTCGTGCTCTTCCAGCACGTCCAGGATCGGCTTGTCGTATTCGTCCACCAGCACCGCGACTCGCTGTCCGGTCTGCCGATGCAGTGCTTCCAGCAGATGTGCGAAGCGCCCTGCCGCCGTCAGGTACTCGGGCACTACCCCGAGGCGGCGTTCGCAGGCGGCGAGCTGCTCCATGACGTTCGCTTCCAGCGCGTCCGGGCCGGTAAAGCTGCCGCCGCCGAAGCTGAGGCGCAGCACCGGATGGCGCTGTGACCAGTCGTGGCGGGCGTGGACGTGTAGCCCGGTGAACAGTTCTTCGCTGCCCTCGAACAGCTCCTTGAGCGTGTCCAGAAGCAGGCTTTTGCCGAACCGCCGCGGGCGTGCCAGGAAGTAGTGCTTGCCCTCGTCGAGCAGCCGCTCGATGTAGGGCGTCTTGTCCACGTAATAGCAGCCCCGCTCGCGCAACTCGCGGAAGGTCTGCATCCCGATCGGCAGCCGGCGCCTGACCATGGCGTATCTTAACGGTTGCGCGCCGAGTCGGCACGGTCAGGAAGGCGGCGCAAGGACCGGCGCGGAGTGCTACTCGGTTACATCGACCGGGACCGACTCCGAGCAGTTGTTGAGCGTTTCCGACTCAGCCGCCACCGAGTCCACGCAGGCACCGTAGTAGTAAATCCCGGCAGTCGCCGGCGCGGTAAGGCTCACCGACTGGCTGCTGGTGCCCGAAGCCGCAAGCTCGGCAACCGCGGCGGTGCCTACCTGTGTGTCGGAGGTCTTGATGAGTCCGTCGGTCGAACGGTAGTAGCGCAACGTCGTCGCCGCCGAGGCCGCGTCCCCGGCATTGGTCACCGTCGCGGACAGCGTGAACGCCGCCCCCACGCCCAACTCGAACATGTTCACCGAAGGGGCCCCCACCACCAAGTCCGGTGCCGGTCCCGCTTCCGGCCTCGGTACGGTGACCTGCACAGAGGTGGAGCAGTTGTTGGTGGTGTCGGACTCCGTGGGCACCGCGTCCACGCACGCGCCGTAGTGGTATGTGCCGGCAGTCGACGGCGCCGTCAGCAAGATCGTTTCCCCGGAGCCTCCCCCCGGAACAAGCGTATTGACCGCGTCCGTGCCCTCCAACGTGTCGGATGTCGTGATCGTCGCGTCCGTCGAGCGGTAGAACCTCACCGTCGTCGCCGCGGATCCTTCTGCACCTTGGTTGTGCACCGTCACCAATAACCGGAACATCTCGCCCGGATCCCGGCTGCCGCTGCTCACGCCCGGCCCCAGCACAACCAAGTCCGGCGCGGCCCCGCCCACCGGCGCGGCCCGGCTCACCGTAATCGTGACCGATGCCGAGCAGTTGTTGGCCGTGTCGGACTCTCCGGTTACCGATTCCACGCACGCACCGTAGTAGTACGTGCCTGCCGTTTCCGGCGCCGTCAGGCTCAACGACTGGCTGCTGGTTGCCGATGGGGCAAGCGACGGCAAATCGGCCGTGCCCACTTCCATGTCGGATATCGTGACAGTCGCATCGGTCGAGCGGTAGAAACGCATCGTCGTGACCGCCGAGTCCTCGTCGCCATGGTTTTGCACCAATGCCGACACCGTGAACGCCGTCCCCACGGCCGGTGCGCTGTTGCTCACTGAAACAGACGACACCGCCAGATTCGGGCCAGGCTCCGGCTCCGGTACCGTGATCTGCACCGCTGACGAGCAATTGTTCGCGGTATCGGACTCGCCGCCCACCGCTTCCACGCACGCACCGTAGTAGTACGTGCCTGCCGCTGCCGGCGCCGTCAGGCTCAACGACTGGCTGCTGGTGCCGGAAGCCGCGAGCTGCGCAACCGCCTCCGTGCCGACCACCGTGTCGGAATTCGAAATCTCGGCGTCCGTCGACTGGTAGTACCGCAGCGTCGTCGACTCCGACGCCCCGTCGCCAGCGTTCTGAACCGTTGCCGACAGCGTAAACGGAGCGCCAACCGTAGGACCGTCTGCGCTTACCGCCACCGACACCATCAGATCGGGACTGCCCGTTCCCTCGGCCGAAGCGTCCGCACCAGGCTCGTCGGACGGACCCAGGGCACTACAGCTCGCCAACGCGACGCCGATGAGCGCCCCCATCACCGTGAACCCGAGACCCTTGAAACCAGTATTCAATTCGCTGTCTCTCCCACAATGCCGCCCCGCAGGTTGGTCGAGACCCGCTGCGGTTACGCGTGGGACGTCAAAGCGGTTCGCAGTGCCGCTACTTCGGCGTCAGCAAGGCCGATGCGAGACAGATAGCTGGTGATGTCCCCGTAGCGGGAACGCAACCAGAACAGAAAAGTCGGCATCAGTTCGACCGGGCACACCCGGTGCGCGTATTCTGCTGCATCGCGTATCGCCAGTGGCTGCTTGCGCTGGCGATGCAGCAGTTCAAGGCGGCGAAAATTGTTGCGCGCGGTATGGGTGTAGTCCGCCGCGATCGCAAGATCAGGTACACCGGCGAGCAGCAACAGCAACGCGGTGACGACGCCCGTCCGGTCCTTGCCCGCCTCGCAGTGATACACCACGGGTGCAGTCCGCCGGCGTGCCAGCAGCTCCATGATGGTGAGGATCTGCGGCTGTCGCTCATCGAGCCAGCGGCAGTAATCGCGCAGGTGGGCGAACAGCGGCAATGCCGCGTAGCGGGAATCCTCGTCCGCATCACGCCAGGCGGCATCGCACACGTCGCTGGCAAACGAGCAATGATCGCCGATCATGTCCACCTGGAAGTACGCCACCTGCTGGTGGCCCTGCAGCGGATTGGGCAACTTGCGCGCCGCTTCGTCGTGGCGCAGGTCGATCACGGTGCGAACGCCCAGTCGCAGCAACGCGGCGACACCGGCGGGTGACAGGTTGGCCAGGTTATCTGCGCGAAAGTACCGTCCGCGCGGAATGGCCCCGCCGTCCCGGAGCGGCAGGCCGCCAAGGTCGCGCATGTTCCAGATTCCGTCGACGATCACGTTGCGGGCGGCGGTCAATTCCTCGTAAGCAGGCAGCATGCGGTTGGGTAGGTATGAATTGGGTTGTGGGCTTACTGTATCCTGCGAGCGGCGACGGCGTCTTTGGCTATCTGCGAGCGCTCATCCGGTGACAGGGCGGCGGCGCGGGCTTCCCCGCCCCTCTTACCGCCCTTGCGCTTCTTGGCGTCTACGCAGGTCTCCTCGGCTTCGCCGGTGGCCAGCCTGGCGACGTGCAGCGCGTTGGCCAGCGTACTCCCCACCTAGTATAAGGTGTATCCGCCGTCGATCACCATGACCTCGCCGGTCATGAACGACGAGGCATCACTCGCGAGATAGAGCGCAGCCGGCGCGATCTCGTCCGGTGATCCATAGCGTTGCATCGGAACCTCGTCTTTCCAGTAACGCCGATACTCGTTGTACTCGGTTGACGCAATCTCCGTTTTTACGTAGCCAGGCGCGATTGCGTTCACCCGTACGCCGTACCGGGACCATTCGGCCGCCAGCGAACGCGTGAGATGGTGCACCGCCGCCTTGGAGATCCCGTAGGGCGAATGCCATTGCGGCCGGTTGATGATAAGGCCCGAGATCGACCCGATGTTTATAATCGAACCGGACATCCTCCGGGTCATCTCTCGGCCGACGATCTGGCTCGTCATCCAGACTCCTTCGAGGTTGATTCCAAAGAGCCGATTCCACTCTGAGTCCTCCAGTGCGAGGGCGTCAGCGTGGAACCCGATGCCGGCGTTGTTGACGAGCACATCGATCGGACCGACGTCCGAGGTCACGGTATCGATCATCCGCTCAATCTGAGCCCGATCAGATACATCCGAGGTGACCGCGACTGCGCGACCGCCGGCCGCCTCGATCTCTTTGGCCGCCTCAGCGCTCTTCTTCTCGTTCCGCGCGGCGATGACGACGGTCGCGCCGGCCTCGGCGAACCCTCCGGCAATGGCGCGTCCGATGCCGCGGTTCCCGCCGGTGACAACTGCCACCTTTCCTTTGAGAGAAAACCTATCCAAGATGCTCATTGCAGCTCCTTTCGTTCATTTGAGTGCACCGCTCACGATGCTGGCCACGACGTGGCGTTGGAAGAAAAGATAAACGACGAGAATTGGAACGATGGTCAGCACCGTGAACGCGCTGATCACCGACCAGTCCTGTATTCCGAGGGAGTCCTTGAGGAGAAAGAGTTGGTATGGCAACGTCCGCGCGCCCATACCGGTGGTGAACGCCATCACGAAGGGGAACTCGTTCCACCCCTCCCGCAGCGTGAGCACGAACACCGTCATAATGCCGGGCCAGGCCAACGGGATAGCGATCCGCCAGATGATTCGGGCAATCGATGCGCCGTCAATCGCCGCGCACTCCTCAAGCTCTCGAGGGACCAACTCGAAGAACCCAATGAGTATCCAGGTGCCAAGCGGAATCGCGGTAGCCGTGTATGTGATGATGAGCGAGGTGTGCGTGTTGAGTAGCCCGGCCGCGACGACCGCATCGTAAAGCGGCACGACGAGACTGATCCGCGGCACTACTCGCGGCAAAAGGATCATCAACAACAGCAGGTGCTTCCACCATCCTCTTGCGTACCGTGCAAAGCCGTACGCTGCAAGCACGCAGAGCGAGACGGCAAGCAACGTGGAGGTGAGTGAGATGAAGACGCTATTGGTGAGCGACGTCCAGAACTGCCGCAGAGCGAATATCTGACGGTACGCCGCCAGCGAGGGTGACACCGGAAAGAATCGCCGTGAAGTATAGATCTCGAGTTGCTCCTTGAACGAGGAGATGAACACCCACGACAGTGGGAGCAAGACCCAGACGACGAACAACACGATTCCAAGTACAAGCCCGACGCGAGCGAGCGGTGTCCGCGGTCGATCCAGTCTTTCCACTGTCAACTTTCCTTAAACAGCAGAGTGTACACGAGCCCGGCCAATACGTTCATCGACATGAGCAGTACGGTGATCGCGTATGCGGCGGAGAACTCGAAACCATCGAAGGCCAGTCGATACATGTATAGCGCCATGACCTCGGTTGACTGGCCAGGTCCCCCGCCGGTCGCCGGCAGGACCACGTCGAACTGATTGAAGCTTGCAAAGGTGAGCCAAATTAGCGAGACCCTCATCATCGGCCGGATGAGCGGAAGGGTAATCGACCAGAAAATGCGCGGCTTCGATGCCCCTTCAAGGGCAGCCGACTCGTAGAGGTGCCTGTCGATCATGGTGAGCCCGCCCACGAGTACGATCGTGGACACCGGCGCGATGTACCAGGTCACCGCAACGACCAGGATCATGGTCGTGAGCGTTGGCGAAATGAACCACCATACAGGCGCCAACCCGAGCTGTTCGAGGATGTTGTTGGCAAGACCGGCATTGCCGACGAACATGAACCGAAACATCATCGCAACCGCAACGGCGGAGACCAGCCACGGCACCAGCGCGAGGGCATTGAGGCTCTTGCGGAGAGCCGCGACTCGGCTCAGGAGGAGCGCCGCATTCAGCGACACGAACATCCCGAGGGCGACGGTCCCGGCAGCAAGGGTCAACGTGCGAATGAGCGAGTTGATGAAGCGAGGATTCCGGAACAGCTCGAGGTAGTTCGCCACTCCCACGAAGCCCTGGGAGACGGACATGATATCGAGATCCTGCAGCGAGGAGATAATTGCGAACGTCACGCCGTATCCCATCACCGCCGCAACGAGCAGGACTGGCGGGAGGATCATGACGAATGGCACGAGACCCTGCCCACGAAACCCGAATCGAACTGCCCTTAGTCGTGCAACCACGCTTGGCCCCAGACGAGACGCGGGCGCACCCGCGGCGGTACAGTACCGCCGTCGGAGACGCCCGCTCGTAGATTCTCCGTGGATCAGCTCACATGGAGCTCAGCCGGTCCGGCCGACTACTCTGCAGCCGCCGCATCAAGGCGCTCTTGGTAGCGCGCGGCAATTGCCTGAGGACTCTCGTCCAGATTGGTCATCATCTCCCCTCGCAGATCCTTGAGGATCTCGAACGACTCCTCGGGATTCGCCATCGCCGGATAGGGGAACAGCTCGTCCTCGAACGGCGCCAGCGCGGTCCGCCACGGCTGCAGCTCGAGGAACTCGGGCGAGGTCATCGCTGCCGTGTTGCTGGTCGGCTGATAGCGTGACGCTACCTCCATCGAGTTCTCCATTTCTGCGAGGTACCGCAACACCAGCGACGCTTCATACGGATGATCGGTCTGCGAGATCACGAACATGGGAAACCCGATGACTGGGACTCTGCGCTGGTCTTGCGCACCCGGTCGGTAGGGAGGTACCGTGACGTCCCAACCGCCGCCGTACTCCATCGACTCTGCGAGGGTCGGCATGATGTTCTCGCCCATCATCATGAATGCGGCGTTGCCGTCTATGAATGCGGCCCGTTGCTCGCCCGATCCCCAAGCCATCGTCTCCGGGTGAAGGAGTCCGTCACGTGCGAGCGTCTGATAGAACTCGATCAGATAGTGTCCGGCGGGCGAGTCTATCTGCGGCACGCTGTGGTCTTCCCAGACGCCGCCCATCGAGAAGAAGATCTGGAGTTCCGTGCTTGGATTGCTCCCGCGAGACCCAAAGAGGGAGAACCCGTACACACCATCTTCGGCATTCACGATGACTCGTGCGGCCGCAAGCAGATCGTCCCACGTCTGCGGCACGCTCAGGCCGTGCTTCTCGAGCAGGTCGGCGCGGTACACCAGGTATCGAGATCCGCCGTGAATCCCGATTCCCACGGGCACTCCGCTGACCTCGCCCATCGTAAAGCCCCAGCCGGCAATGCGCGAGTATCCTGCGGGATCCTCTTCCTGCCATCGCACCATCTGGTCTGAGATGTCAAGGAGCAGATCGGCGTCGGCCAAAGGCCTCGAGTCGTAGTTGAACGGTTGCACTATGTCCGCGGCCTGACCCGAACGCGCCGCGCGCAAGGTATCCGCGACTGCCGCCTCCAGCCGAATGACGTCGGTGGTAACCCGAATGTTCGGATATTTCTCGTGAAACGATTCAAACTCGTCTGCGGGTATGAAGTTCTGCCGACCGAACCAGACCATCAACTCGACAACTTCGTCTGACGCCTCCGTTGTCCCGGTAGCAAAGACCGCCGGTCCAAGCAGCATCAGGACGAGGCAAAGAGTCGCACCATAGAGCCTCTTCGTACGTGCCATGGAAACCTCCTGTTCAGCACAAGTGTCAGTTCGTGAGTTCGCAGCGTATGCGCTTCGGTACCGAACCGATGGGTTCTTGACCGGGACTTTGAATCTGAGCACCGTTGGTAACACGGTAGTACGCATTCTAGATGCCGTCAAGTTTGCGTGTTGTTGCCATTACGGCAACTTCAGGGAACGGCGTCAGCCCTGGTGAAGTTCACGAACCTGCCGAACGAGATTCGACGTGTCCGGCGCAGCTCGACGATGCCGAGACTGGCTCGGGTGTCGGGGTCGGCGAGGCCCGAATGGCCGAGCAAGCTGCGGATGGCGGCGAGGCTTGCCGGCTCCCGCCAGATCGGCCAGGTGAAGGAGAAGCTCCCGCTGGCGCGATTGCGGCTCCCACCGAGGACCGCAAGCCGGGTAGTTCCCGCGTGACGGCGCTGTGGCACCACGGTGATGGCGGAAAGACCGATGGCGGCGAGACGGTTTGCCCCATGCTGAGTCTTGTAGTCGCTGGGGTCGGTCGCGCGCAGCGCGTAGCGCACATCCTCATGCGGGTCCCAACGGAACGATTGCGTAGCGTCGGGTCGTGACCAGACAGTGAACAGGGCTTCGCGCAAGCAGGCCGTCTCTGAGATGGACACCTTCGCGCGACCGGCCTTGCGGTCGGGTGGTTGCCGCTCCCGCGGGACGGCGCTCAATCGCTCCAGGAAGTGCTGGTGTCCCTGGCCGAACATCAGGCACAGCGGCGTCGGCTCCACCTCCGTCGCCTTGTTGCGCTCGCGAACGACGGCATCGCTGACCAAGGCTGCCCACAGGTCAGCCAAGTAGCGGTCGCCCGCGGCTGCCGCGCTGCGCAGCTTCTGGCAGGCTGTCTCGGGAGCCAGCTTCAGGTCCTTGTACGGGCCGAACTCGTGGCGGCTCGCCAGCCTTGTCACGCCGACGTCGGCCGCCG
>JGIcombinedJ30088_10001000_pt1 | contig 30004 bp, 25 predicted proteins | sample PinacodermPK_FD_30088 | JGI IMG/M metagenome (IMG submission 30088)
GCCTTCGACACGGGGGCCGCCGACTATGTGGTGAAACCTTTCTCGCCCACGGAGCTGGCCGCGCGCATCAGGGCGGTCTTGCGCCAGCGCGCCGGCATCGGGTATCTGGGACAGCCCGAAAACTATGTCCTGGAAGATCTGGTGATCAACTATGCGGAACGCCGCGTGGCCGTGGCCGGAGAGCCGGTCGTGCTGACCGCGACCGAGTATGCTCTGCTCTACGAGTTGTCGACCAATGCCGGTCTGGTGGTGACCCACGAGCAGCTGCTGCAACGGGTCTGGGGGCCGGGAAACTCCGGCGACGCGGGGCTGGCCCGCACCGTGGTACAGAGACTGCGCCGCAAACTGGGTGACAGTGCACACGATCCCAGTTACATCTTCACCGAACCTCACGTCGGCTACCGCATGAAAAAGGCGTCATCCGCCTGATTTCACGCGTACAGCAGGGCATATTCGCGGAGGCACCCTACGCGGGCGCCTCTGTCCTCCGCCAGCCGATCCGGTAATTGCCTTCTCTTCTTTACAAAAATGGGGGTCGCGCCGAGCCTGTTCGTTTCAGGAGAAACGGACCGGGCCGGCGAGGCCGTCGCCGTCGTTTTCCCAATTGGCAATGACGAAAACCGCATATTTTGGCACCTGAATGTCATTTGCGTGTCAATATGGCTGTTATCCGTGTCAGTATTATGGCAATTGGAAACATGGTCGGTGTGGGCAGCGTCACTTATTTGAACCCGCAAACCGATTCAACTGTGCAGGCGGGAAAAAAAGGAGACACTACGATGAAACAGTATCGATTTTTGGCCATTTTCGCAGTCCTGATCGTGGCGCTTGCGCTGCCGGCGGCGGCGTTGGCCCACCCTTCCAGCGAGGGTGACGGCTATTGCAGGTTCCCGGACGGCACGCTCACGGCCGGCCATTGCAGCGCCGCGGACCACGCCAGGGGCGGCCATGATACCCACATTCCTTCCGGGCCCGGGAATCCCGCTGGCGGCACTCCCCCGCCTCCGCCCTCGACAAATAATCCCCCGAGCGGCACTCCGCCACCGCCTCCGGGTGGTTCGGGCGGCGGCGGCGCCTCCGGTACGACGCCGGTGTACACGGGGATCGACTGCCACATATCACACGCGGCCAGGCCGGCCCAGATTTGCTCTGTCGAAGGCGGTCTGCAGTACTGATTCATTGGCGCGGACGGCAGCGCGCAGCCCGGCCCCTTCCTGCCCGATTCGCCCAGGATCACACGCTATGAGGGCACCAACCCCATGACCCTCAAGACGGTTGTGATCGACTATGTTGTCGAAGGGGACAAGACGCTGCTGCGCGTGAGCACCTTCTATCCGGACAATGAGTATGACACCAATAAGCCGTATATCTTTACGCTTGATCCGGGCCATACGGTGAGCTATATCAGCTGGTGAGGTACTGCAGGCGGAGTGAGAGAGAATGGCGCGACTCCCTCTTGTTGCCATTCTCTTCCTCCACCTCTGCCGCGCTGCCGTTCCGGACTGCCGGTTGTTGACTTCAGACGGATGATCCTCTCTGCAAGGTATCGCGGTTTCCCGGACATGTGTTGGCCGGGACTGGTGCAAGAGCGGAAAGAGGGTATGCCGCAACGTTCCTTTAGGTGACAGGGATATGGGAAAGCTAAAACGGTCGTTTCGGACGCGCTATGAGATGAGGCATCGCTTGTTTAGCATCATGGTCATGGTCGCGGCGTTTGTTTTGGACCACTTTACTTCTGATTGGATAGTGGGTTTTCTCGGGCTGCCTGACGGGTCTGCAAAAGAGTGGTTGGATGCTCTATACGCCGCGCCGTTCATTCTGACAGGTCTTTGGTTGGCAGCATGGTTGAACCGGGAGGGCTGAGACGCCCGGAGCGGCTAGCGCGATGAGGTGGTGTGCAGCTGCTCCTGGCGGGGCGTTGCGGTGCGGGCGGCTGTGGGCCGGGGTAGCATTGCCCGGATCCTGGTCAAGCCGTTCAGCGGCAACGGCGACACCCTTGTCCACGGAGGACACGGAGGACTGCAACGGCAACTTCAGGAATGTCAACGGCAACGCCTTTGTCCACGAAGGGCCGCTAAGGGCCACGGAGAACGGCAACAGCAACACCCTTGTCCACGAAGGACCACGAAGAACTGCAACGGCGACACCTTTGTCCACGAAGGGCCACGAAGGACCACGAAGAACTGCAACGGCGACACCTTTGTCCACGGAGGGCCGCTAAGGGCCACGGAGAACGGCAACAGCAACACCCTTGTCCACGAAGGGCCACGAAGGACCACGAAGAACTGCAACGGCGACACCTTTGTCCACGGAGGGCCGCTAAGGACCACGAAGAACGGCAACGGCAACACCTTTGTCCACGGAGGACACGGAGGACCACGAAGAACGGCAACTGCAGCCAGCCAGCAAGCGACATAACCAAGAAACTGAAAACTGACTACTTGAATCTGAAAGAGAAGTTAGACATGAACACAGTTGCAGGAAAACTGCTCGACCTGCACTTGTCCGGCGCGGCGATCATTGCACGCGGCTACCGCACGATTCCGCCCGACTGGTTCGTCGACGCCAATGACGCCGACGGGCATGTGCAGTCGTGGACCGAATGCTTTCCCGGCGTGCGGCAAAAGCCGGTCGCCTTGCGGCGCGGAAGTGTGCTGGGCCGGGCTGGGCGGGGCTTAGTGGCGGCATGACACACAGCTGGCGCCGCGTGGTGACTGGTTTTGGACGGGGGCGTTGCGGGGGCGGAGCCCCTGCACAAGGGAGGCCGCTTGCGGCCGACCGCCCGGAAGTGCAGTGGTCAGTGACTGCGGCGATTGGTTGAGGGTTGGTGTGAAGGGGGGAGAGGCATCTTCGCTCAGTTGATTCGGGGTCGGGAATTGGGCGGGGAGGGTTTGCAGCCCGTTTTTCTAGCCGAATGAGAGGTATTCCATTGCGTCTTCTTCGGATTCGGCGCCGGCGCGGCCTCTGACGATCAGCTCGACTACGTCGTCCAAGCCGACTTCGGAGACGTTGAGGATGCCCTGCCTGCGGCCTCCTTTGAGGACCATGACACGGTCGCCGATGGCGAGGATGTCGGGCACGCGCTGGGTGATGAGGACGATGGAATGACCCTCGTCGCGGAGGTCCTTGATGAGGCGGAGCAAGGTGTTGGCTTCGCGGACGCCGAGGGCGGCGGTGGGCTCGTCCATGAGGAGGATGCCGGCGTCGAAGGCGATCGCTTTGGCGGCGGCAACCATCTGGCGCTGGCCGCCGGACATCCTCTCGACTTTGAGCCGGGGGGAGCTGATATTGATGTTCAACCTTTCGAGCAACGCGGCGGATTCGGCATACATCTTTTTCTTGTCGAGGATGCTGAGAAAGGGGAGGCCTCGTGTATATTCACGGCCGAGGAAGATGTTGCGGGCGACGTCGAGGTTGTTGCAGAGGGCCAGGTCCTGGTAGATCATTTCGATGCCGCATGCGCGGGCGTCGCGGGGGTCGCGGATCGACACTTCCTCACCATTAATGATGATCTGGCCGCTGTCGGCGACGTGCGCGCCGCTGAGGATCTTCATCAGGGTCGATTTGCCGGCGGCGTTGTCGCCCACGAGTCCAAGAATCTCGCCTGCGCGCAACTCGAGATCGACCTGGTTCAAGGCCTGGACGCTGCCAAAGCGCTTGGATATTCCCTTCATTTCGACAATATAGTTGCTTTCCAAGGTCCTCCTCCTGAGAGGCGTGCGTAAAGGAGCGGGAGAAGCGAGGGCATCTCCCACTCCTTGTTCAGCCAATTACCACAGATCGGGGAAGTTGTCGACGTTGTCCTTGGTGATCAGAACGGCGGGCGAAGTCTGCCAGAAGATCACCGGGCGATTCTCGGCGAGGTCTCTGGCGGACTGGATGATCTTGACGGCGATGAACGAGGCGTCGTTGAGGACGGTGCCCCACATGGTGCCGTCGCGAATGGCATCGTACACTTCCGCAGCGCCGCCATCAACGCCAAGCACCTTGATGGTGTCTTCCAGACCGGCCTCTGCGATGGCCCGGACTGCGCCAAGGCACATATCATCGTTGTGGCAGTAGACCATGTGGATCTGGTCGGGGTAGGCGGTCAGGTAGTTTTCCATAACGGTGCGCGCTTCTTCGCGGTTCCACATGCCGGTGTCGACGGCGACGAGTTCTCTGCCGGGGCAGTTCTCGGCGACGTATTCACGGGCGGAGGAGCGCTGCGGCACAAGGCCATGGCCGGTGGCCCCTTCGATGATGACCCAACCCTGACCGTCTTCCAGGGCCTGGCATACGGCCATGCCGGCCGTCTCGCCTTCTGCCCAGCCGGACGAGCCGATCATCGTGTTGACGTAGCCCAAGCCCTCTTCGTCAAGATCGGCGCCTTCGGCGATCACGGGGATGCCGGCTTCCTGCGCTTCGCGGAGGGCATCGTTGAGCGCGGAGGTGTCATAGGGAACCAGGGCGATCACGTCGTACTGCTTGGTGATGCAGTCCTCGATCAGGCGGATCTCGTTGGGTATGTCGCCCTGGGTGTCGTAGACATCATATGTGAAGCCGAATACGTTGGCTTCCTTCTCGGCCAGGGTGACCTTGGCGGTCGAGTAGGGATGGCCGAGCTCAATGATGTGGCAGATGCGCAGGTCTTGCGCCAGAGGCCAGTCTTCGGCTTCGGTCTGCACCGGCGCGGCTCCGTCTGCCGTCACCACCTGCCCATCAGGCATTACGCAGGCCGCCAGCGAGAGTGCGAGTATCAGAACGACGATCCAGACTCCGAAATGCTTGCTCATCTCTCTTCTCCTTTGTTTTGATGAGACTGTCCCGCGGTTCGACTCCACATTTGAGGCGCGGGAGGGACTCTTCCTTCCAGACCGGCTCTCCATGTTCTCGATAGGCTCTCCTTTCACCTAGAGGCTGACAGTGGCTTTCGCGGCCCAGTTTCGGGGCGATGCAAGAGCCCAGGCCTCAGCGGTCAGGCCGAACGGCGTTTGCGATTCATGTAGACATCTGAAACGACAACGGAAACCAGGATGGCGCCCTGGATCACCCATTGCCAGTAGGCGCTGACGCCGAGAAGGTTGAGCGAGTTGCGGACTACGCCGAGGAGCAGGACACCGGCCACGGCGCCGAGGACGTTGCCTACCCCTCCAAAAAGAGATGTGCCGCCGATAACGGTGGCGGAGATTGCAAAGAGGGCTGTGTCTCTGCCCACGCCGGGATTTGCGCTTACGGCGCGAGATGCCAGGAGCACGCCGGCGATGCCGCTGCAGAGGCCGGCCACCACGAAGGCGAGCGCAAACAGTAACTTGACGTTGAGGCCGGCGCGGTGCGAGGCGTCCGAATTGCCGCCGATGGCGTACCAGTAGGTGCCCAGGCTGGTCTGCGTCATGATCAGATGGGCGATGATGCCGATGCCGAAAAAGGCGAGGGCGGGAAACTCGAAGATCCACAGTTTGGCCGACCCCATCCAGCCGAACCCTTCTGCGTGGCCGTAGATGGTAGTTTCGTCGGTGATGATGAATGTCAGTCCTTTGACAGCGACCATGGTCGAGAGCGTGGCGATGAAAAAATTGACCCGCATTTTGGTGACGACGAAGCCGTTGACTATGCCGACACCGGCTCCGGCCAGGATGCCCAGCAGAGCTGCCAGGGGAACGCCCAAGTCCTGGGCCAGGGCATAGACGACGCCGCCCAGGGCCAAGGTGGCGCCGACACCGAGGTCGATTCCCCAGGCGATCATGAGGATGGTCAGCCCGATGGAAATGATGCCGTCGATCGAGAACTGAGTGGTCATCTGGGTGATGTTGCGTTCGGTGGCGAAGAAGGGAACGAACAGGACTGCATAGGTGAGTGCAATACCGAGGAGGACGAAGGCGCGGTACTCGATGAGCCACTGAAGGATTTCGCCCCGTCTGCGCGGCAGCCAGCGCGGGCGCGGCGGGGATGCGTCTGCGGCCGGCTCGGATCCGACGGTGGATTGATCTGCCGGCGTTGGATTTTCACCCATGTAAGACCCCGTAATTTCGCAACTGGTTCGCAGCTGGTTCGCAGACGAGCGAGGAGAGAGAGGTCAGGCGTGAGAAGTGGGAGACGTTCTCTCTCTTTTCAGGCCTCTTCACTCACTCTTTTCTTCAATCACTCTTTTCTTCAATCACTCTTTGCGACATTCTTTTCCCTGCCCATGACCTGGATGGCAACGAGGCCGGCGGTTACGATTCCCTGGACAACCAGCTGTGTCGCCGGTTCAAATCCGAGGATGGTAAGGGAGTTGTTCAACAGTGCGACGAGGATGGCGCCCCAAACGCCGCGGGCCACGCTGCCTCTGCCGCCAAAGATGTAGTTTCCGCCCAGAACAGATGCGGTAATGGCATGAAACTCGTAGTTCAGACCAATGAAATAGTGGCCGGAGCCGGCGCGCGCGCTGACGACCATGGCGGCAACGGCGGAGCAGACGCCGGTGGCGATATACATGAGCGTCCGGTACAGGGGGACTCGCACACCGGCGAGGTTGGCGGCCTCTTCATCGCCGCCGATCGCGTACACTCTTGCGCCGAGTGACGTTTCTGACAGTATCAGGTGCATGACCAGGGCAAGAGCGAGGAAGATGATGGTGGGAACCGCGAACGGGCCTATGAAGCCATCAGCAATCAGTAGGAATGGGCTGTTACGGGGCACTCGGTAGTAGTAGCCGCCGGCGCTCAGGAGGGCGATTCCCTGGAAGATGGTCATGGTGCCGAGGGTGGTAAGCATGGGATTGGCTTTGAGCCTGCCGACCAGAAAGCCGTTGAATACGCCGGTTGCCAGTCCGATGGCGAGGCCGAAGATGCAGGTGGTGGCGATGCCGGCGCCGCCTTCGAGCATGGCGACCATGGTCACGCTGATCAGGGACACGATTGCGCCGACGGAGAGGTCGAAACTGCCGCTGATCATCATCCAGCAGACGCCGACAGTGACGATGCCGTTGATCGAGGACTGGCGGAGCACGTTTATGAGGTTGCGGGTTGTGAGGAAGCGGGGGTTCAGGATTCCCATCAGCACGACCAAGGCGACTGTGAGGACGACCTGCGGCTCCCGCAACAGGAAGCTGCCGAGACTATTGAGCCGGTCCCGACCGCGCAGCGTGCCTGGGATGTCGGCTCTTGCAAAAGAAGGGAAGTTCATGATCGATTTTCTGCGATTGCCTGGCAGGTGAACGGTGAAAAGTAACTCGACCCTGTACGCGTTCACTGTCCACCCGTTCTACGGACTGGCCCTTGAGATAACTCTTGTGTACAGATCGGGATTCCAACGTCGAAGGATATTTCGACACCATTTGCCGGGCGTTTGCGTGTTTCTGAACGGTGTTCCGGGTTAGCCCGAGGACCGGCATTGCACCCGATTCTTTGCAAGAGATGCCGGCCATCCTCTGTGAGCAGAGAATACGGTTAATACTATTGTCTGTCAAGGCCGTTTCAGGAGTTCGCGTCGCCCCGGTTGGGGGAAGCGGCGCCGGCGCAGGCCGGCGGACTTCGATCACGTGAAGAACGGTCTGAATCCATCTTCTTACTTTCTGCACCTGTCGCAGATTCAACAGTCTTTCCCAAACTTCGAAGTGCGCCATTTCCTTCCGGCGATCAACACTAGGAACCTGTCTGAGCCATCCATAGCTTCGTTGGCCCCGCGGATGGTAATACTGGGATGTTGAGTGACCGGCGCTCGGTCTACATCAACATCCCAGTTGAGTACTTTCACACAAGGGCACACACAAGCGACGGCCTTACACGATTGCCCTCACGGGGCATCGATTGAATGAGAATGGATTGCTCAACGCCTGAATGGCAACCGGCAGGGCTCTGGCAAGCGTGAGGATTGCGGCGCGTTCGTGAAGGGGAATCAGGTCGAGAAATGGAGTATATTTATGAACTTTTTCATAAATATATGTCCGCAATGTCCGCTCGAAAGCATGTTTTGGGGTGAGTTTGGGCGCGGATCCAGGCTTTTTGTCCAAATTGTCCATGCACTAAGCAGGGCCATAGGGCCGTGCAGATCCTTGCCTTCGGCGGCTGGCCGGTTGATTGTGCTGATGAGTTCCTGACTTCCTTCGCCGCGACCGACTCAGTGCGCTGCAGGGTTTGCGGCGAAATCGTCGAAGCCAGGGTTATGATTTGGGTTGCGCCAGCGTCAACGCGTGGGAAGGTGGGCGGCGCCGTGACGAGGGAGCATCCGGGCTGGATTCTCGCGCGGGTGGAATGAGACGCTCCCCGCTCTCACCGTTGCTGGATTCGGACCGGCACTGCGCCGAATGCTTACAACCAACCGCGATGCATGCGCAACCTGCCTACACGCGAACGGTCCACTCTGCCATCCTGCCTTTCCTCTAAACCCTATGGGGTCACAGCTCAGGCAACCGCGCGCAGGTGCGGTTGACACGCGACCCGTTGATGCCGGTGCAGGATTCCGGGCCGTTTTTGAAGAGACAGTGTGCCAAGGAAATCATGCGAAAACGGGGGGACGCTTGCCTATGCACGTAAAACGCTCGTACGAGCGTCCCACGAGAGTTTACGAGCGTTTACGAGCGTTTACGCAAAAAAAAAATTGCGATAACCAATAATATTTATTTGAAGACCTGATTGTACAAGTGCCCTCGGGCCGGGGCACTGGCCACCTGCTCCCGGCCCGATACGGTTTGCTCCCCCCGCTCTCCCGCATTCTACCGTCCGAGTCGTACTTGAGGCAAAAAATGTCAAAGGCACCTTATAGCAATATAATAATAATTATTTGAAATGCTAGGTGAGGAAAGACAGAGGCGCACAGGCATTGGCACTCGCACAGATTCTCTTTGCCTCCCCTTTGCCGCTTCTGATTGCATAGTCATTGCCAGCCTCATGGAAATGTCAACGGCTCCTGGTTATCTGTCTTCGGCTTTGCGTTCAGGTGCAGGCGGCGACTGGGCGTGCACAACGGCCGACCGCCTCCTGACAACCGAAAACCAGTTCGTAGTCTTCCGGCAGGTCTATGTCGAAGACAAGCGAGGCTGATTCGACAACGCGGACGGGGATGCCGGCCTCGGCGGCCAAGCGCCGGTGGCGTTGAAAGCTGTCGCGGCCGAAGGCGAAGGGAATCGCCTGGGCCGGCTGCAGCATCAACGCATTTGTGCCGCCATCATGGCTGGGGGCAATCGTGACCTGCGGACCGCGGCCCTGGGGGGAGGCCATCGTACGTACATCTTCGGCTGTCAGGTTGGGCATATCGGTGGGCAGGACCAGAACTTTGTTTGCGCCGCGTGCCATCGCATAGCGGACGGCCTGGACCAGGGCCGCGTTGAGCTGAATTTCAGGGGCCATAGCAAAGGGCTGGGAACCGGTTTCCAGTGACGGAGGGGCGGACTGTTCCTCGGTCAGCGCATGGCTTCCCAAACGAGCGGCCAGATCCAGCGCGTCGTTGTCCCGGCTGACGACTACGATCTCTGCTTCGATTTGCGCCAGACGGATGGCGTCCAGTGTACGCGTAAGAAGATTGCGGTTGAGTGCGCGGCGCGTCGGGGGAGAGAGATAGCCTGCCAGGCGGCTCTTTCCCTCACTGAAGGGCTTGACCGGAACGATTGTCCACAAACTCAATTCAGAGTCCGTTGGTTGGAATCCAATGGATGCACCTTATCTTTCTCGTTTCGTGGTCCCAATATCGGGGCTCACCTTACACTGCAGTTCCGAACATGTCAACATTTCCATCCAAATTGGATGGAATCGCCCTGAATTGGGGGGGCATTTCCAGATTTTTTGGGAGGAGGTGATGCGGTCTTATAATTTGCCAAATTCAGCAGTATAGCAGTCACTTCGACGCGACTCGACACTTCAGCATTTGGTTTGCAGAGGTAGGGGAAATGTGTTCCTATGGGGGCAGGATACAGGTCAGGAGTAGGTAGCCTTATCCAATTCGGTTTATACTGGCACTGGTCGCTGATACCGCAGCGCCACCCGCCAGACACAAGTAGAGGCGATACGATCTATCATGTTCCAGAATTGGGAATTCAGATTCAAGGATTTGGGTCCGGTCAAGGACGCCGCCTTGAGGCTTGGTGATCTCACAATAATCACCGGCCGGAATAATACTGGCAAGACCTACATGGTATACACCCTGTATGGTTTCCTGCGCGATTTTTTAGAGCTTGTGGAGAAGGTTATGGACAATTGGGGGGATGAAGGCGGGTTTTTCTCGTACGGGATTCCCTTGCCTCCCGGGGGGTTAGTAAAAAACCTGATAGAAAATGGTAGCTTTGAAATCGAATTTTCTAAGGAGGCTTTTGATGAGGATAGAACGCAATTGATTAGACAGATGTGTAGACTGTACTCGCATGACAAAATCGACAATGTCTTTAATGCGCGTGCCGGGACTTTTTCCAAGGCTGTCTTCGATGTTGAAGAGGGGAATAGGGGGCCTGATTTTCCCCCTGTCGGTTTTACTGTCGAAACTCAGGTAGGTGGTGATTTATCAATTTTTTACAATGAAGACAGGTTGTTTTTCTTTTATGAAAAGGACAAGAAGAAGGAAATAGGTGTGAGAGCAGATGGCGTAATTCAGCATTTTCTCCTGCAAAGTCAAATCCAGCAAGCGTATGCGCGGTTCCTGTTTCAGGACACGCAGAACTTCATCAGGATACCGAGTTGCAGTACTTCTGCCCGTCTGGCAGTTTCCTTGTTTTATCCAGAAATCGAAAGCAACAGACGGTTCACAGTGAGACAGTTACAACAAGCGAAGGGTGAGCACGACCTATCGTCAGCCGAAATCATTCGCAGGTTCACGAGCCGCTATGCTTTGCCAATAGATGATGAAATAGATTTCGTAAAAGCAATCCCTGACTTTCCTTCTGAGTGGGTAAGTTCAGAGAAAGGGGGAGCGGTAAAGGATTTAGAGAAGATAGTTGGCGGGAGCTTTACTAAGTCAGACGATATTCTTTACTTCATTCCTTCAGATGGCAATCCACAGGGAGAAAGAATCCCTTTGCACCTATCCTCCTCGTCAGCTACGGAAATGTCGAGGCTCTTCTTTAATCTTGTTCTTAATCGAGAAGACGAGAGCACGCTCTTCATAATCGACGAACCGGAAAGCCATCTGGATACGATGAACCAGATACAACTTGCTCGCACCTTAGTTCGATGGGTAAACTCAGGGATGAAGATTCTGATTTCTACTCACAGCGACTATATCATTAAGGAAATCAACAACCTCATTATGCTTAACGGGTCTTTCGACAACAAGGAAGAGCTTCTAAGAGACCTCGGATACAAAGAGGACGACTCGATAGACCCGTCAGCAATAGAGGCATACTATGCCAAAGACGGCGGCCTCGTACCATGCCACAAGAATGCATTTGGTATCGAAGTCCCATCATTCGAAGATTCCATTGACGAGTTGGTTCGAGTTTCCAGTGTGCTTGGCTCCAGAATCATTTTGGAAAGTGACGAAGATGAGTAGCCCCTTGTTTGTCCAAACGTTCGACAAGACTACTCTTCTATTCTCAGATTGGTTAGACGAGAATATCCAAGATGAAAGGAAGACAAAGAACATTCATCGGAATGGCAGTACAGTCTACCTTAAGGAGCAGAAGACTGGGTTTGGTATGAATGTAAGAATCGAAAACGTTGGTCAGGGGCTTTCCATCATCAATTTTGAACAGATGGGGAAAGTGACCACGTATTTCAAGGGGAGAGGAAAGGTAAAAGGGGAAGAATGGAAAAGAGGGTTCAATAATCGTTGCGATTTCCTGGTTCTTGAGGAAACAGATGATGAATATATCGCCTACCTCATCGAACTCAAAAACAAAGTGCCCGATCAACATGCAGCAAGCCAGTTGAGATGGTCCGCTCCTTATCTGAAATATATTCTGGAAGTGTACTTGGAGCATAGTCTAATGGAGTGCCCCGAAAAGAAACTCAATATGAAGTTCTTTATGGTCGGAACTAGCTATTCCGGCTTGGTAAATAAGGGGGGCATGAAAAGGCAAACTGCCCGGATGTTTGAGAAATGGGACGTCGGTACCAGGCTGGATATGTATTACAGACTTTACACGGCAGGGCACAGATTTGAATTCAGTGAGTTCAGAGAAGTCGCCCATGCCTGAGAACAAGAATCCGGCGCCGGCCGAAACGCAGCAAGTCTCAGCTCGGCAAAACCGATTCAACGCTTCTGCATTGACTGTCAACGGGCGCTTCACCACGGCTGACGCTCGCATTAAGCTCGAACGCCTTCATCCGTCAATAGAATACAGATGAACTGTTGGCCCAAGGCCCTAATGGTTAGCAGTTTCTTGCCACTATCTACGAACCACGGCTGTCAAAGACGAGCCGGTAGTCTTCCGACAGGTCTTTGTCGCAGAGCAGGGAGTCGGAATTGACGACCCGGATCGGGATGCCGGCCTCTGCGACGAGGCGCTGGTGGCGGAGGAAGCTGTCGCGTCCGAAAGCGAAGGGTATATGGCCTGGGCCGGCTGCAGCATAAGCGCGTTGGTGCCGCTGTCGCGGCTGGGGGCGATTATGATCTGGGGGTCGCGGTTGGTGGGGGAAGCCAATGGCCGCACCTCCTCGGTAGTGAGGTTGGGCATGTCGGTGGGCAGGACGAGGTCTTTGGTTGCGCCGTGGGTCGCGGCGTAGCGGGCCGCCTGGGTCAAGGCGGCGTAGAGCTGTGGTTCCGACTCGGCGTCATTGGGGCTGCAGGGCGACGGGGCCGTGCGCGGCTGACTTTCTTCGGCCAGCGCGCGGGTGCCGGCGTGTTTGGCCACGGCCAGCGCCTGGCTGTCGCGGCTGACGACGAGGATTTGGACGTCAAGATGGGCTTGGCTGATGGCCGCCAGGGCGCAGGTGAGCAGTTCGCGATTGAGGGTTTGCCGCTGCCGGGGCGAGATATGGCCGACGAGGCGGCTTTTGCCTTCGTTGAGGGGCTTGACGGGATTGATTGTCCACAAGCTCATTGCAGGGTCAGGTGGTCGGAATCGAATGGATGCACTTCATTTATCCCGTTTCGTGGTCTAGTCATTGGGGCCAACCATACAAAGAGCGTTTGGGAGAGATAGCCGCGTTCGCCGACCAGCTTTGCCCATAGTGTTAAGGTCATTTGTGGGACCGGTATGCGGTCATCAGTGTTGCCGGGCGTGAGTTGAATTGCCAGCAATTCACACTGGTCAATGACAAACAGAAGGAGTTTGAAGCCATAGAACCATCTCATAAGGAGAGTTTTCAATGGGATTGGATGAGGTCGTCAATTCATTGTTCGGCATTTGGTTTGCGGCCAATACAATCCTCGCCTTCTTCGCGGGATTCATCGCCGCCGCCCGCGGGCGCAGTGAGGGAGGGTGGTTCATCTTGACGCTTATCTTTGGCTTGGTCGCCATACTGGCTCTGGCCTTGTACCCGGTTGATGAGGACAAGCTCGCAGCGACTAAAGTACGCCGCAAGAGGATGAGATGGTGCCCCTTCTGCCTGCGAGCCATCGCCACCAGGGCGAAGAAATGCCCCTACTGTCACAGCGCTGTCGAGCCACCCCAGCCGAAAGAGTCAACTTAAACTTGCTCTGGTTTTCTGCACTATCTAAACGATTTCCCTTTTATGATTCGCAAGAACCTCCGATTCATGCTTCTTGTATATTTCAAGAAATGCCTCCCCGACTTCTCTTTCTAATCTGTTAAGTAAATCTAACGCTACAAGACTGAAATGGGCCCCAAAACTGGACCACAAGCTATAGTATATAATGGAGAAAGTCACCGAGGCTGTGGAGGGCCAGAAAGATGGTCAAGAAACGGCGGCGACACACGGCGGCCTTCAAGTTTCAGGTCGCACTGAAGGCGCTTGAAGGCAGTAAGACGATTAGCCAGTTATCGAGTGCACACGAGATTCATGCTAATCAGATAGGAGCCTGGAAACGGCAGCTTTTGGAAGACGGGCCCCGGGTTTTCGCGGGCAACGACGAGCGCAAGCAACGGGAAGCAGGCAGCGTAGGAAGCAGAACTTTGTGAGCAGATCGGACGACTCAGGATAGAGCTTGAGTGGCTGAACAAAAGGTGCCCACTTCGGTTCGTGAGAGACGGCGCCTGGTCGATGTAGCTGACCCGACTCTGAGTGTACGGCGCCAGGGTAACCTGCTTGAGATCAGCCGTTCCTCCACCTACTATCAGGCGATTCCCGTGATGTCGGCAGAACGCATCCGTCAGGATCAACATTATTTTTCCCGTTTCGTTGTCTAGTCTTTGGGGCCAACCATAGTAGTCTAGCGATTGGGGCCAAGCTCATAATTCGCATAGAATCGTGTGTCAATCCTCGGTGAAAAACGACTCATCCATTTCAGGACTGGGTTGCAGGGGCCTTCTGGAAACTACGACTTGTCCAGAAGATAACCGAGAGTTCATTTCCTCTTCGTAGGCATTGTTCACTCTGTCACACTGTTCTTCATTGAGGTAAAACGCTAGTTCTTTCACTCGTTCTTGCCTCCTCGCCCATTTTTCTCCGTCATTGTCCTTTAAGGCCGAATACACGCAAAAGGCCCGAACCGCGTCTTCCACTTCTCTTCGAGAGACCTGGGGCATCAGTTTTGGAATCAGGTTGACCGTGCCATCATCTGAAATGACAATCACCACAGTGCCAACTGACGATGTCCGTTGGTAACGAACGGCTGAGTTGAACCGTGAACCGCGAGCTCTATCGCCGGAAGTTGTAGCCAGTCCATCAAGTATTACCCCAAATGCATGGCAGCGACCGTCGGGACCGAGAAAAACGGCACCGTCAATTCTGCCTAGTCGCATCACATCTTGGTAGTCCAAGTACTCTGGTTTTATGGCCAATGCTTCCTTACCAAGACGTTCTGTTTCAGAAGCCGGGTCCTCTGAAACGACGATCGTGGTTCCGTGTCCGCTACCTAGAGCGTGTTGAAAAATATTCCAGATCCGCTCAATATCGGTTACACCTACTGTCCGGCGAGCAACGTCTCTAAAGAGGCTTTTGTCTAATATATGCTTTGGTAGTGTTGCGTGTTCATAAGATACCCTTATGAGTTCCATGTCGTCTATGGACAACGACCATTCAGCATGTTTTTCGATTCTGATTCTCGCTACATCGGGAGCAGAGAAACACTTTCCCAATCCATAAATCACCTCACCATCAGTTAGCAGAGATGTTTTGTCATCCGTGAGTTCCAGCATCTTTCTTACGGTTTTGGCATCGTTCAACCCGACAGGATTTTGAAACGTGACCTCAAGTCTACTCGTCAGTTTACTGCGCTCGGACAACACCAGGTGCCCCTTAGCTCCTGAACGCTCATAGGTTAGCTTCGAGACATCGCTTACACATCTGAAGACTTCACGGGGCATGAAAGTCAGCGCGAAAGCTACGTTTCTTACAAATCGGTCGGCTGAAAGTCTTACGATATCAACACGGTCTCCCAAAACGTAAATGTCCTCGCCTGGATTTGGCAAGCGAAGGGCTCTGTCTGCTCTCGCGAGGCAAGTGTTTATTATTGCTTGCGCGAAAGATTCTTCGATAATATGTCCATAGGGTTCGTCCTTCGCGGGGCTAAAGAAACGGGGTACAGATTCGAGAGCGGGGCTGGGTATGCCTACGCAAGTGTGGATTTCATAACCTGCGAGAGGTGCGGAATTACTTGCGAAGAAGGTGAGCCCCTCGAACTTTCCTGATTCTTGAATAGTCTCGGCGATAGCTTGAGCACGACAGCGAAGGAATGTTTCACGCTGCCGTCGATCATGATGCCTGGGGCTGCTGATAGTCCAGCTGGATTCGGGATCGGAGTCAAATAACTTGGCTGTCTTCTTCGTGACTGCTTGCAAATCATCAACTACGAGAGGGCCATCTTCTGGCTCAATACAAATTGCGTGGTGCAAGTCTTTCTTGGTGGCCAAGCCAACTAGCAGCACTTTGGCACTGTTGCGCGTTTCTAAGCCAACTTGGGACAAAATATCTTGGATTTCACTTTGAACAAACCTTCTGAAGGTGTGTTGGAAAGGCCACATGAATTGTTTGATCAGTATTGTCATTTTAGGGTGAGCCCCGCTATTTGGACCACGAAATGGGAAACACAAGTTGCATTCGGACGGATGCGGTCTGCTGCCATCAGAGCACGAAGGGGTCTTCCGAACCCCGTGTCCATTTTGTGGGCAGGGGACTAGCTCGTAAACCGTCGCACATACAGCTTAGCTAGTGATCCAGTTCTTGTGGGGCCAAGGTCAGCCAAGCTCGCAGTTTATTGCGAGAGCCCCACGTCAATCGCCACAGGTCCGTGTTCAGTCTGAAATGGAATGAAGTCAACTCGTTGCCCTATCGAGAACAACTGTCGATCTTGGCTAGCAATTTGATCAAAATGTACGAAGTATTCGCTTTCGTCATCACCGGCAATTGCGCCGTAACCTTGGGAGCTATCAAATTGCTTTACCGTTCCAAAAAGACGTGAATTCATGGCAGAGTCTACTGATTTCGCACTTTGCTTTTCGGCCTCCGCGATTAGTATTTCTGTAAATCTTCTGTTTTTCTGTAGCGGTCGGCGCGTGGAGGACCATTGAGATTGGCATGCAAATACGACCGCGCTGGCGCGTCGGAACACTGATTCGGTCTGAATAGGGTCATCGATGATTTCCAGAAGGGCCTGACAATAGTCATCGATTTTCCTGCTGTTGAGTTTGGGTAAGTCAAAAGGTTCATTCATTATCCTGAACACCATCAATAGCTGAAACTTGAATCTTTTCATTCTTTGCGGAAGGATTTCTAACGAGTACAAACGCTCTACTGCCTTTAAAGAGGCACCTGCCAAGAAATAGGGCATATATTCGTGTGTATCGTTGAAGAGTCGGCTGCGATAACTGCTTAGCAGCTCCCCGTAATATCTGTGCGTAATATGCGGCTCATTGAGAAACATGGCAACAAAACAATTGACCTGTTTGGCAATTGTAATTATCTGTTCCCGCTTAACGTCCATCTGTTTATACTGCCTTGAGCGTCGTTCATAGTAGATCTGAACCTGGCGATTCCGCCCAGCTGCGTTGTAGAATTCCTCCAATTCCTTCTGAAACCGTGTAAGAGATTCGAATGCTTCTTCTTGGACCGCTGTCTGGCGATTGGTTCCCTGAATGATCTGGTTGATGACTTCTGGGTCTGTTGTGACTATCAACTTTATTGGGAGAAAGACATTTTCAGTTAGGTGCTCCCGGTTCAAGTGTAGTACATGGCTGGTTTGACAGCCATTAACGATCTGATAATCGCTGAGACGAAAAGATGTGCCCACATTATTCTTTTCACGAGCAACGATCGTTACGCCGTTGTTCAGCAGAGCAAACCTGTTGTTGCGGTCAACGTCTCTCACCGTAGCCCTGATTTCCTGATTCACAGCGTTGTTGCCTCGGAAATCACGAACATTGTCATAAAAGAGCCTTCGATTCAAATCGCCGTCATCGTCGCAGATGAGGTTCAGATATTCCAAGCATGGCAAGATGCCGATGTAAGCTTCCTTTATCCCAGAAATTGTAGGGAGTATCGTATGACGTTCGAATTCAATCTCTCTGGTGACTTTCTGGTTGAGTTCTCGATATATTTGCTTCAGACCGTCTGAATCCACTGGTGTAAACTCAACGGACGAGAAAAGTTTCGTGGCCATGAGGTCACTTTTCCCTTGATCAATCCGTGTTAACAGATGGGGATCTTCTTTCCAATTTCCTGTGCTTACATAGAAAAGTCTGCAGATAGGGCTGGTAATCATATCTACGCTGTGATCAAAGATGTACTCCTTCAATTCGTAAAGGGCTTGGATGTCTTCGTTTGCGGTAGGAAGTGACGATTCAAAAAACTGGCGTACCCCCGATATGAAACTGCCGATTTCGGACGCTTCGAATTTCGTCGAAGACTTTGTTTGAATAAAGATGAATTGGACTTCAAGGCGATGAAGGACTTGCCTGAAATAGTCGACATCGGATATGTCTTGTACCAAGTGGTCATTCACCAAAATCCCTATGCCATCGAGTCCTAAATCCCCAGGGCCACCTACAGCAACGTTACTTGGTTCGAAATCTTCTGGGTTGTACTTTGAGACCACATAAAAGCTAGCAAAATGCTCAAAAGCCGTAGGCTCGTCCAACCTGCCGAGGCCGAAACCATTAACAAAATCCTCTACGTAAGCGGACAGAATGCGGTCTTTCATTGACTTTCCCCCGATCAAAAACTGAAAAGAAAGAGGAACCAGGCAGAGAGTCTCTTGCGGGCCCCGCGAATTGGACAGTTCTTCGTCATTATATATAGCTACAAAACTGACCTATTGGTCCGGATTTTGGGACTTATCTTAGCACTAATGATCTAAATTGGTCAACTCTGACTGTATGTAGCGCAGAGGACTGCACATCCTTGAAACCGGACACTTCGAAGGCAAACAGTTCGGGGGAGAGACCCGCCGAAGTGCTTCTTGCAAAGTGGACCTACTTGACGCTAACTGTGGACCTACTTGACGCTAACTGCAGGCAAAAAGGCGCGAACGAGTAATGCGGAAATCTTCTCTGGTTTTCGTGCTATAGTCTCATTTTCGACTTTGTTTGTGGACTTTGTGTCTTGTCAAAAAGTATGACCCGTTCTTTGGGCACACTTTGTCTGATCCTGGATTAGGGGAATTCGGAGCGGGGCAGTGTTTTGCCTTGCGAAGACGTTGGGCGCGAAGATGGGGATCTGACGGGGGATTGGACTAGGGCGGGCTTTTTGCAGTTTAGGCGGTAACGAGTTCCCGGCTGGAGAGACAGATCGGGGGAACTTTCGGACAGGTAGCGCATTTCGACACAGACTACCTGGTTAGCCTTGTTGTAGTCGAGGACAACGCGGACGCGACCTCGTCGGATTCGACAATGGCAGAGTCGTCAAGGCGCAAGACGAAAGCGATGGCGGCCTCAAGATGCTTCGTGGTCACAGTTGCTTCTCTGAATGGGATGTATAGGTCATCTATTTCGTGATCCTACATTATTTTCATTGTCAATCCCAAAGTAGAACATTTGCAGACGGTAACGACAATAAAACTGAAGAAAGAAATGAATCCAGTACAAATGCGTCAATCACTTTCAGGGGCAAGTTGGGTCATGTTATGAAGGCGACCGAGTCGGCGGGGCATGCAGACCCTTCCTACAGTGCAGGGAGGGCCACCACGACGCGCAAGACCTTACCTGCACTGTGAATTGGATGTACTGCCCGTGCCACCCACTTCAGGTCATGTCACTCTTAAGGACCTGGAACCCAGGATTTTGACTTTGCCATTCTTCGATGTCTCTTCCAAGACTTGATGATCGAAAATGCTGGTCTGAATATGCCAGTCTCAATGACGACTTCAGCGATTCACTACTGACTTCCCTTGCATTGTTATTGCCTAGAACACGTCTCAATCCAATCGAAAGTATTTCGATCACATCAGTACCGTTACATATTTCGTAAGGATCATACTTGAATCTTTGCAGTTCTTCCATCGCGTTAGAGAGGGCGCTACTTGACAGAAGATGGCATTGAGAATGATTCTTAACCGTTTCTATTAGCACTGAAGTGTCCGCAGCAAAGGATGAGAGACTAATCCAAGCCGAATAGCTAAGATCTTTGAATCTCAAATCTAGTCTTTCTCTCAATGAATATAGACGCATGTATCCTAGTGGTAACGCCCTATCGATCAAGGCCTCTAGAACATCTCCTTCAAAGGCCTCGATCTTCCTTCGACTCCCCAACTCCGTTAATGTTCGGTCAAGGGCTGGAGACCTCACAATCATCATAATAAGGTCATGGCATTCAGGCATAACCAAGTTCTGACTTCTTTCTGGAATTCCCTCAATTCGGTCAAAGTCTGAGTCAATTACTCCCAATACACCACCGAAGCTGGCTGAATCTAAGACTTCGAGCACTTCACAGACCGCCTGTTTTCCTTCAGCTACCTCAACCTTGCATGCCGATGGTGAAACAAAGCCCTCCATTAAGAGTCGATCATCTCGGCCTTCTACGATTAGAAAGGTTCCAGGGAATTGAGATCGTCTCATTCGTATTTCATTCGCAAACTCAATCGAGGTAGGACGAATCATATCTTGTCTGGACCGTGTAATTCAATGGTCAAATCCCATCTATCCCCAATAATCTGAGGAGAATGAGTCGCCAGTAAGGCCCGAAAATCCGACAATTCGGCCATCTCTTGAAGGTCGCTTAACATTTCCCTTTGCCAAGCGACATGTAACGACAACTCCGGTTCGTCCACCATGATGAGGGAATTCTTTTGCGTTCCAAATAGCAGATCAAACAAGAGCACGATTTCGTGCTGTTCACCCGAAGACAGCATCTCCAGTTCAAGTTCTGAGCCATCTGCATTCGACACTTTGAATCCTTTAGGGCTGACAGAAACTTTCTTGTACAACAGACGAGAGTTGGCTATTCTCACAAATGCATTTGCTCGTGCGTATAGGTTTTCAAATGCGTTCAGTTTCTTAGTCGCATCTTGAGCGTAAACTGCCAGAACGCTCCTCGTAGACTCATCTACGGCATTGAAGACGGGAAATCTTAGACTTTCGTCTTCTTGAGGCAGAAATCCGGCTTCAACTATTTCGGAGCGCCGTTTTTCTACCTGTTCTAGGTCCTCAATTAACTGGTCTATCGATGGTGATTCCCTACCTAGCTCTTCAACAAGCCTGGCTGGAAACGAGCGGTCCAACGATTGAGACAAAGTGGCATATTCTGTTAGGGTCTGCTGAACCTTACTTTCCAATAGTTCCGAATAGCGCCTAACTGTTCGTTCCGCCGTTACGCGAGGATAGGAGGACCGAACGCGAGGATAGGGGGACCGATTTCGAATGCTTCGTTGATCGGTAGAAAAATCGGTAAGTCGTTCTGTATCAATTAGACGGACCGACAATGACGTTCTGATTTTCTTTAGCCAGGGAGGATATCGTTCCTCCGGCATTTCAACATCAAAAGGAAGTAGGTCCGCGTAGGTTGCAATAACATTGTCCAAATCCAGGACTTCGTTAGTGTGGATGTTTCGCCACTCTCTAGTGGCAATTCGTTCAAGACGTGGAACAAAATCTTCAATTGCACTTAGGGGGAATGTCACATCCTGCGCTCTGCTTAGCGGTTCTGGCTCAAAAGAATCTTCCGTTTTCGTGGGTGTGTCATAGGAAAATATTGGTGAGGACTTGTCTGAATTACGAACCACCGTGAGAATCGACTCATCTTCAAATGTGACGTGAAGCTTTTCGAATGGCATCCGACCAAGGCTGCGAAGTGAACGATTGAATAGCACATCTAATAACCGCAGGATCGTAGTTTTTCCGAATCCATTTGGACCGAAAATTATAGTTATCCGTTCACATGGATCCAATGCAATTTCATGGTTGAATCTAGAGAATAGACCATGAACTGCAATTTTTGAAATTTTCACAAGTGTCTCCCGACTAAATTTCGCGTGGAGTATTCTGACTTGGAGTCGACCTCTAGAATACCGACGCAACCTTTTTCGTTAACAGATTGCATAAATGGTGGGACCCGGAAATTTAATGTAAGTTTAATTTGAGACCAAGACTTTTCGCACGGGCTGGATCCTGGGCTCGCGGGCGTCCCGCCCGCTCACGCAAAATTTGCAAATTTTTGGTCTCATTTGGGACCCACATTAGCACCGATTCTACAACGCGCTTATGCTTGGTCCAAAAACCTGGACTACAAGGTAGAGTGTGCATTCGAGCAATTTTCAAAGTTCAAGGATGAACAGTTCAACGGTCAAGACGCAGTGGCAGTGCAATCAGACTACTAGCCTTGCTCCCTTAGGCCGCGTCTTCCCTCCATGCACCGACGGCTCGGCGCACCATTTGGCGGAAAGGAGGCGGACGGCCTTGTAGATGTCCTCGCCGAAGCCGAGCAGATCGCAGATGACGCGCCGGTCCAGGAGGGCGCGGTTGGGGTCGGCGTCGGCTAGGTAGGCGGGCATCAGGTCCTTGTCGCGGAACTCTTCGAAAATCTTCTCAGCCTTGCGCAACTGCTCACCCGTGAGGCCGCGTATGTCCAGCACTGGAAGAGATTCCGCCGCCCTGATTGTAATTCTTCCCCGGCCCGCCATTTGGCGATTGGAGTGCCACCAGAAACACAACAGCCCCAACGTACTGTTGCCCCACACTGCGAAGGCATAGTCAAACCGTTTGTCGTTGAAGGTCACATTCGGCCATGCTGTTCCGCCTATGCTTGCCTGCTCGGTAAAGGCAACAGTCAGAGGTTGAGAATTAAATCGGAAATCGCGGTTCACATGCGCTCGGCTAGCAGTGTCCCAAATATTGGACGCTTTTCCCTCCATGCCCTGCCTGACCTGCAATTGTGAATCGGGAGAGCAGACCATGCGAGTCTCATTCTTGGCATTGTGGTTCCATAGGGCAGGGTAGGTAGCCGTGGGACTTGGAGGCGCCTTGTCAAAGGGGCCTCTAGGGGCCGCGCCATTGATATCACGATCCAAAAAGCCGAGATTGCCTACATCGCCAAGCAACGCCACCTTCAGTTCAACTGGGGTTGCGTGCCCGGGAAGCCACAACCTGGATTGGGATAGGGCGTAAGCGGTCTGAGCGACTGAGTAGTCGGACATGCGCACCGCGCTCCAGCTTGCTCCGCCTGGAACACGCGGCGCGCTAATCATTTTACCTGTAAGTTGTTGCCCGACCGTCAGGGGTGTAGCCCCGTAGGGCCCGTCTTGAATACGTCGGATCTGACTACCATCAAGAGCCCTTCTTGCCAGCGCGCTCGCGTGGGCAAAACCCTGCGGTGTGCGGCTGAGAGATATGAAACAGCCCACATCATCGGGCGGTTCGTCCACTCTGAGCCTGCGGGCGACAACCAGGCATTCAGCCATGCCTGTGTCTGAGGAAAAAGACAGGTCATCGTTGTCAGCAGCAGCTATGGATAGTACAGTCAACCCAGTGTAATGATCCGTTAGCATCTTGCGGAAACCTTGCCAGGACAATCCAGCACTAGCTGTTAGGGGGAGAACCAGCGCCAGGACGCCGCCAGGCTTTAGCTTCTTATGGCCCAAAGCAGCAAACGCGGAGGCAATACCGGCGTTTCCGTGATAGCAGGTGTTTTTCGCCAGCCTATTAGCCCGTTGCCCCATTTCCTTCTGGTCAGCATCAGAAGCGTCAAAGGCCGCAAAGGCGGGATTGGTGATGTCGGCGTGCGCGCCTTCGTGGTTGGTGGCGCTGGTGAAGGGTGGATTCATGATCACCAGGTCAAAGCCGATATCGGGTATCTCGGTGCTGACCAGGGCAGCCGTCTCTTCGCCCGCGCTGCCGGTGCGCAAGGCCGGATCGCTGGTGTTGAACAGCGTCTGCACTCTGGAAGACTGGAGCAACTCCAAGGAACCTATCATTACGCCGCCCACGCCGCTATCTTTTTGACGGCCATAGGGCATAGCGTAGAGGCGGGAGTTGGTAAAGCCGACCGCTGGTTCGACCCCTGATAGTGTTGAGCCGGTGATGTGGATTGCTGACGGCATGACGTCGCAGCCGTAGAGGACCTCCTCCATCATCACTTTATGCAGTTTGCTGCCATCACCGCCGGCACGCTCGTGGCGGGCGGCGATCTGTTCGTATACGGCGGAAAGCAGTGCGCCGGTGCCGCAGGCAAAGTCTCCGATTCGCAGCTTGCCGATGGCCTCGGCGTTCGACCAGTCGACCCCCTCCAGCTTGGCGACAGCGAGCCGGGCCAGCAGCGCGGCGGAAGCAGGCAGAGTGTAGAAGGTGGCCAGGTATTTGCGATCGGCGATGAGTCGCTGGAAAATGCGGCCGGTCAGGTCGTGGGCGTTTTCGACGCCGGTTGCGTTGACGGCCTGGGCGGTGTCGCGCAATCGGTGCAAGATTCTGGCCGCGTCGGCGGAGTCGAAATGACCTAAAATATCTTTGGCGATGGCGAATATGGGCCAGTAGTTGATATTGAGTATGGCGGTCCAGGCTGCCAACACTTCGCCCTGTGGGTTGTCTACACCGTCGCCGCAGGCAAGGGCGAGGGACTTGATCTTAGCGTGCATCCCGGCAATCTGATCGTGAAATACGAGGGCGTTGGCGATGATGGCGCAGGCCATGCGGCGAGTTTGGAGCACGTTGGCCATCCCCAGTAGATTGGCGATTGACTCTGTGATGCCTGGGCGGGTCTGGTCCAGTTCGTCGAGGATTTTGGCGGCGCCGTCGATGCCCTCCTGCAGAATTGCTGTTGCCCGATCAACGGCGTGCTGTGGAACTGAGACCAGGCGAACCATGTCGGCCAAGTCTTCGACCGAGCCGTCAAGCCAGCCGGTCTCAGGGAAGCGGGTGGAACCGCCGTTTTCGGTGAAGACGCAGTATGACAGACGGTCATCAGTGAGGGCATCGGAGAGGTCCTGCGCCTCCCTTACTTCGTCCGGGTAGCGGAGGGCAATGGCGGCTTCGATGATTCGCCCGTCAGCTTCTGTCTCCAACCCGAGACGGTCCTTCGCCTCTACTTCGACGCTGGCGGCGGGCATGTACTCGGCCTCGATAACAACGGGCGCGCGGCCGGGCGCTGTGATCAGGATGTCGGGCCTCAGGCCTGGGTGTCCGTAAATGGCTTGTGTGTTCTCGGAGCGCACATCGCTACGAGGCAGCATAGACTCAAGCAGGATCCCCATTGCATTGTTTACGCTCGGTTCGGTCTGATGCGGCATATAACTAAGTTCACCTCTCAACAGTTGATTGACCTGCAGAAAACAAAATCAGCTGTACATAAGTGACCGGCTGAACTGCAGAACCTCTGCTGCCAGTCGGCGCTTGGACGGAAGGTCGGTCATAATCGTATCGGTCGTCAGCGTTGGCAGGGGAAGCCGGCTCGCGTCGGCCCGGTCCTGCTGGTCGATGACGAATCCGTCGAGCAGGCCGGCGTAGTGCTCGACGACGGTGAGGGGCAGGTGTTCGAGATGGCCCATTTCGCGCATCATTTTGGCTACGGGGCCTTTGACCGCGCGGCCGCCTACGATTGGGCTGACCGCCACCACCGGGGCAGCGCTGGCCCGCACGAGATCGCTGAGACCGGGCACGGACAGAATCGGGTCCACGCTGAGATAGGGATTGCTGGGGCAGATGATGATCTGGGCGGCGGTCTGCAATGACTCGGCCACTTCGGGGGCGAGGACCGCGTTGTCGGCGCCGACGAATGTCAGCCCGTGAAAGGTGGGTTCGCAGCGGCGGCGTACGAAGTAGTCCTGGAAGGGGAGATCGCCTTCGTCGGTGTGCACGAGGGTACGGACCGGCTGGTTGCACATGGGCAGGATGCGGGAGGGGATGTCCAGTGTTAGGCGCAGGCGGTCGGTGATTTCGGTGAGAGTGGCGCCTGACTTCAGCCAGTTGTTGCGCAGCAGGTGGAGGGCCAGGTCCTTGTCGCCCAGCCGGAACCAGGCCTCGCCGCCGAGGCGCTCGGTTTCGGTCAGCACGTCCCAGGTCTCGTTGGCGCGGCCCCAGCCCGTCTCTGGGTTGTTGACGTTGGCCAGCCCGTAGAGGACGGTGTCGATGTCGGGGCAGATGGTGAGGCCCCAGTGCTGGAAGTCGTCGCCGGTGTTGACGATGACTGTGAGCGCGCCGGGGGGCAGGGTTTCCTGCAGACCGGCGGCGAATTTGGCGCCGCCGACACCACCGGCCAGGGCCACGACCGGGGAGAGATTATCCGTTGTTGGGGCCATTGCACACGTTTTTCGTATGGTGCATTACGCGTTACGCAATGCGGGGCTCAGCGCCAGATTACCCGTTCCGCCAGAGGGAGCCGCTCTCGCTGTTTCTCTTCGGCGGCGTAGCCGAGCGTGATCAGGGCCTGGGGATGCCAGCTGTCCGGCAGGTCGAGGACATCCCGCACGAGGTCGGGCACGAACAGGGGCGCGCACATCCAGCAGGCGGCCAGGCCGAAGTGTTGGGCTGCCAGGAGCAGGTTCTGGCAGGCGAGTGCGGTGCTTTGCACGGCCATCAGCCATTCGGCCTCCTGGCGACGCGGGTCCGGGTAGTCATCCATGCCTTCCAGGGAGAGGGAGGCCGCGACCAGCGCCGGCGCGCCGGTGATGCGGGCGTGGCTGATGCGGACTCGCCGTTCGATGAACGCGGCGTCTACGCCATCGGCGCTAAGGTCGGCGCGCCAGCGTGCGGCCATGCGTTCGCTCAGGTCCTGCTTGGCCGGGTCGGAAGTGACAACGCAGAAGCGCCAGGGTTGGCGGTTGTGGGCCGAAGGCGCCCAGATTGCGGCGGTCAGCAGCTTTTCCAGGAGCGAGCGCTCGACCGGGTCGGGCAGGTAGCGGCGGACAGATCTGCGCCCGCGGATTAGCTGCCAGAACGAGCCGTCATCGATATCGGAGGCCCAGTCTGATTGGCGCCAGTCGCTGTAGTCGTCTCTGGGATCTGCTGACGCAATGCGCTGTTTTTGCATGGGACGGCATTATAGCATGGAGTGGGGGGAGTTGGAATGTGTTGGGGGATGGGGAGTGCGGTCTGGTTTTGGGGTGGGAAAGGGCAGGCACAAGGCCTGCCCCTACGGTGGCTTGTGGCCAGGGACGGCGCGGACAGCAAGGGGGGAGCAGACAATGTTGGCCAGACACGCTTCTGTGAAAAATAAGCACGGTGGCGAGCCAGGGCGGGGCGTGGAACTGCAGTGGTTAGCGGGGCGTTATGCTAGATAGCGTTTGCAAGAAGGCCCCTGGTGAGATAGTTTTGGAGTTCGTCGCCAACCAGATCGACTCGCGAGGAGAACCAACCGAATTATGGCTTATTTGAACGACTTCCGTCTATGGGTACATGTGCTTGTTGACGACATGAGCAAGGAACTGGAAGGGCATCCGAGGCGGATTGGACTCCTATGCGTCGTCATCCTGCCGCTCTTACTCGCCCCACAGGCGAGCGCGGCGACGCGCGCCAACGAATTTTCAAGTTCGGCGGCGGCCTCTGTTCCACGCCAGGCGGCCGCGGCAGAGCAACAGGCGCCGCTGCTAAATGCCGTCCAGGTCGCGGCCGGCGGCCGGCACACTTGTGCGCTGATCGACAGTAGCAAGGCTGCCGCGTCATTGTCGGTAGCCAGCAGTGACCGAGAGACGGCCGGCTACGTCGTCAAGTGCTGGGGAGCGAACGGGTTCGGCCAGCTGGGAGACGGCACGCAGACGCGCAGGAGCACCCCGGTGGATGTGGTGGGACTGAGCGGCGGGGTACAAGCGATCGCGGCTGGCGAAGGGCACACCTGCGCCCTGACCGGCAGCGGCGGCGTCAAGTGCTGGGGATGGAATACCTACGGCCAACTGGGGGATGGCACGCGGACAGACAGGGACGTAGGTCTGTCTGTCCCGGTGGATGTAACGGGGTTAAGCAGGGGCGTATACGCAATCGCGGCTGGCGCCAGGCATACCTGCGCCCTGGTCGGGAGCGGCAATGGTTCTGCGGCCCGGTCGACAACGACGGACAAGCCGGGGACGGAGGGATTTGCCGTCAAGTGCTGGGGTGAGAATGCTCATGGTCAACTGGGGGACGGCACGCAGACGGTGCGTACTACGGCGGTGGATGTAACGGGGTTGAGCAGCGGCGTATACGCAATCGCGGCGGGCGGGCGGCACACCTGCGCCTTGGTCGGCAGTGGTAAAGGTTCTGCGGCCCAGTCGGAAACGACGGATGAGACGGGGACGGGGGGATTTGCCGTCAAGTGCTGGGGCGACAACGTTCATGGTCAACTGGGGGATGGCGCGCAGCCGGAATGGCGTGCAAGGCGGCTCATCCCGGTGGATGCGCTGGGCCTGTCCGGCGGCGTATACGCAATTGCGGCCGGCGCCAGGCATACCTGCGCCATGATCAGCAATGATAAAGGTTCTGCATCCCGGTCGACAACGACGGATGGGGCGGGGCCGGAGGGATTTGCCGTCAAGTGCTGGGGCGACAATGCTCAGGGGCAATTGGGCGATGGCGCCACCACCTCGCGCAGCGTCCCTGCGGATGTAAAGGGTCTGAGCAGCGGCGTACGCGCAATCGCGGCTGGCGACGTGCACACCTGCGCCTTAATCAGCGGTGGCAAAGGAGCGACGTCCCTGTCGCCAACGGCAGACAACGCAGGGGCGGGGGACTTTGCCGCGCAATGCTGGGGGGCCAACAATCGCGGTCAGCTGGGGGACGGCACGAAGACGGAGTGGCGTGCAAGGCGGCTCATCCCGGCAGATGTGGTGGGGTTGCACAGCGGCGTACATGCAATCGCAGGCGGAGGTTGGCACACCTGCGCACTGGTCGGCAGCGGCGGCGTCAAGTGCTGGGGCGACAACCAATTCGGCCAATTGGGGGAAGGCTCGACAGACCGAACCACCCCTGTGGATGTAGTGGGGTTGAGCGGCGATGTATACGCAATCTCATCCGGCGACCGGCGCACCTGCGTGTTGACCAGCGCTGGCGGCGTCCAATGTTGGGGGGCTAACTGGGCCGGCCAATTGGGGGATGGCACGCGGAGAGAGCGGCGCAGACCGGTAAATGTGGCGGGGCTGAGCAGCGGTGTACAGGCAATCGCCGTAAGCGGCGGTGGTGACCACGAGTGGCATACCTGCGCGCTGACCGGCGCCGGCGGCGTCAGATGCTGGGGAGACAACGACCACGGCCAACTGGGGGACGGCACGAAGACGGACCGGCGCGTCCCGGTGGATGTAGTGGGGCTGAGCAGCGGCGTACAAGCGATCGCGGCCGGTGGCATGCATACCTGCGCCCTGACCGCCCGCGGCGGCGTAAAGTGCTGGGGGGTCAACAATCGCGGCCAGCTGGGAGACGGCACGCCGACGGACCGGCGCGTCCCGGTGGATGTGGTGGGACTGAGCAGCGGCGTACAGGCGATCGCGGCCGGCGGCAGGCATACCTGCGCCCTGACCGGCAGTGGAGGCGTCAAGTGCTGGGGAAACAATGGACTCGGGCAAGTGGGGGAGGGCTCACTGCGAATGCCATTCCCGAGGATTCGGCGTTGGCCGGTGGATGTGAAGGGGCTGAGCAGCGGCGTACAAGCAATCGCGGCTGGCCGACGACACACCTGCGCCTTGACCACCCACGGCGGCGTCAAGTGTTGGGGGCTCAATGGCTCCGGCGCACTAGGGGCCCCAACGAGAACGTCATACCAGTCCATCTGGGTGGACGTTGTGGGACTGAACAGCGGCGTACAAGCAATCGCGGCCAGCAATTACCACACCTGCGCGCTGACCGACGCTGGCGGCGTCAAGTGCTGGGGGAGCAACACCAACGGCCAGCTGGGGAATGGCACAACGACAGTTGGGAACGCAGCCAATGTTTTCCCGGTAGATGTAGTGGGTCTGAATAGCGGTGCATACGCAATCGCAGCCGGCGCCCTGCACACCTGCGCCATAACCGGCAGCGCGGAAGAGCCTGCTCGTCAGACTTCGGTCGGTGCGGAGCCTTTCGCGGGTGGCGTCAAGTGCTGGGGCGCCAATCGTTCCAACCAAATCGGGGACGGTATGGGCGGCGTCACCCGGAGCGCGCCCGTAGACGTAATTATGCCGTCGCCGACACCCTGACAAAGCCGCGCGGATCGGCTCTTTTCCAAGTTGAACGCCGACACCCTATGCATCTGTTTCAACCGCCGCTTGGGCGTATATGGCTACCTACAAGTCAAGAAATCGGCCTTTTCTAAGGGGATTATATACTTTAGTGGGGCTTATATATTTTAGTAGCCAAGACTAGGCTCTTTGCAACTTGACGTAGAATTTGGGACTTATATACTTTAGTAGCCAAAGGGGGAGGCGGGCGCAATTCTTCACTCATATCGAAAAGCTAATACCAAGGACGACGAGCTACCTACATTCTCTATTAGGAAAGAGAGGGGGCTGATATGTTTACCAAGAATTACCTGCGAAGGAATTTCATCATCTTTGGGTCAATCTGGACAATCATTTCGATAGTCAAGGATTTGTACTGACCTGCCCCCCAAGAACTGGTCCAGGTATAATGTTAGTATTGGGCCGTAGAAAGGGGGGAAAGATGGCGAAGAAGAGACATACGCCGGAGCAGGTGATT
>JGIcombinedJ30088_10001033_pt1 | contig 29641 bp, 28 predicted proteins | sample PinacodermPK_FD_30088 | JGI IMG/M metagenome (IMG submission 30088)
AAGGCACTGGCCGGCAAATGCAAGGACAAGAACCAGTCCCGGCGCTTGCGGGCGATCGCCAGGGTGATGGAGGGCGAGCACACCCGCGCGGAAATCGCGCGCCAGGGGCCGGCGTCGACCGTCAGACGCTGTGCGACTAGGTGAACAGATACAACGCCCGGAGCGCGGAGGGACTGAAGGACATGCAGCGCATCGGACGGCCGCCGAAGCTGGACGCGGCGCAGCGCGCCGAGGTCGGCCGCTGGCTGGAGGAGGGTCCGGCGGTAGGCGTGCCGTCCTGGACAATCGGCTTAGTCCGGGAGCGGACCGCGGAGGTTTCAAGGTGAATGGTTCTAGTTCGCCGCTAGAAAGCCAGTTTGTTGTCCGATGAATTTAAATGCAGCGGAATCCTGACATTTCGGCGGGCGCTGCTCGCTAGCCGAATGAGGCCGGCCAAGAAACAAGAACGCTTTCGGTCCGGTTCGCCTCGCTTCGGCATGGCGTCGGCGCCAATAATTTTCTTTCGGCTAGGAATTCCGTTGAACAAAGATGCTTACGCTTCTAAATGTTGCGCTAGCGGCCGATGATAATGCCGCAGGCGGCAATTCGGGGAGAAAAAAATGCATAAGCCGGTAGTCAAAGGATTTTTCGACTCGGGAACCAACACGGTTTCATACGTTGTCAGCGACCCCAGCACGAGCAAATGCGCAATCATCGATTCAGTATTGGATTTCGACTACGCATCGGGATGCACCGAAACGAAATCGGCTGACGCACTTATCCAATTCGTGAAGGACAATGATCTAGAAACGGAATGGATTTTGGAAAGCCACGTCCATGCGGATCACTTGTCGGCCGCCCCGTACGTCCAGCAGGAATTGGGCGGGCGAATAGCAATTGGAGAAAACATCGTCGAAGTTCAGGGCAAATTCGGAAAGATATTCAACGAAGGTACGCGATTTCAAAGAGATGGTTCTCAATTCGACAAACTGTTTAGAGACCAGGATCGGTTCGAAGTCGGGTCGATTCCGGCACTCGTGATGCACACGCCGGGCCATACGCCGGCTTGCATGACATACGTTATTGGCGACGCGGCATTTTGCGGCGACACTGTCTTCATGCCGGATTTCGGCACGGCCAGAGTCGATTTCCCGGGAGGCTCGGCCGACGATCTATTCGATTCAATTCAGAAAATCTTTTCGCTTCCCGACGATACGCGATTATTTGTCGGACACGATTACAAGGCGCCTGGCCGCGATCATTTCTCTTGGGAATCGACTGTAGGCGAACAGAAAGCATCCAATGTTCACATTGCTTTAGGGCGAAAGAAAGCGGAATTCGTGGAGCTGCGGAACGAACGGGACAAAAAGCTCGGCATGCCGCGACTTATTGTGCCAAGCCTCCAGGTCAACATGCGCGCCGGCAACATGCCGGAAGCGGACGACAACGGCATGACCTATTTGAAAGTGCCTGTAAATGCACTGAGGTCGCAGGACTAGCGATTTGAAGTGCTTCGTTCTCGACACTAGGTCTCGCCGGACATTTTATGCCGAGGGCTAGATTAACGAGATATCGAAATTTGTCCGCGTCGCCTCAAAAGAGCCGGGCGCGTTCGACAAAAAATTCGTTCCGATTAAATTTCGAATCTTTTGTCGGCCTTGAAAGGACGATTCTTTCGCCTGAGCGAATTTTGCGATCACTTTAGAACCATTTAACTACGGCCCTCGATATGGGGAACTCGCCTTCAATATATTCACGCGCCCTCGGGCAAGCACCCGGGTCCGAAAGCGGCAAAGTGGGGCAGCCTTGATATTCCTAGGCCTTGCGCCATTCCTTTTTCCTAATTTACGAGTTTCGGCTTCTGGATTCGACTGCCAGTCTTCGGCAAAACTCCCAGCCGAAGTGCGACTTCGGAGTAACCGTCGATCAGGTCGCCTTCGCCGTTGCGGAAAAGGTCCTTGTCCAGTTTCCGGCCCGACTTGAAATCCCATAGCCTGCATACGTCCGGCGTAATTTCATCCGCTATCACGACATGACTGAATTCGCTATCCCAAACCCGTCCGAATTCAAACACGACATCGACGAGGCGTATCCCCGTCCCAATCATCATCCCGGTTAGGAAATCGTTGGCGCGCAGCGCTATTGCCGCCATGTCCTCCAACTCGTGTTGAGAAGCCCAGCCGAATGCGATTGCGTGGTCTTCGGAAATTGCAGGGTAGCCGAGCTTTTCGTCCTTTAGCGCAAATTCAACAATCGGATGCGGCAACGGCATGCCGTTTTCTATGCCCAGCCTGGCAGCCATTGAACCGGCGGCGCAATTTCGCACTGCTAACTTAATGGGAATCATCTCGGCAAAGACGACCAGCTGGTCGCGCATATTCANGCGCTTCAGAAAGTGGGTCGGAAGTCCGACTTGCCTGAGCGATGTCATGAAATGCTCCGAAAGCCTATTGTTCAGGACTCCNTTGCCTTCGAAAACCGCCTTCTTGGTCCCGCCAAACGCCGAAACGTCATCGCGAAATCGCAATATTGCGGCATTGGCCGATTGGCTCTCGTAAAGTGATTTCGTCTTGCCTCGATAGATTAGTTTTTGCGTTGGCATGGAAGGCTCCAGTCGAATGCCGGAAGGATTCGGCATTTCAATCCAATGGTCTATAGACCAGTCAAAGCAGCCGGGCAAGGCTGAAGCCGACTACCGCCAAACGGGAAGTAAAAATATTGAAAATATAATTTAAATAATCAGTTTAACTTAATGTAAAGTAATAATAAAAATTTATGAGTTCAATGAATTTAATGCCATTTATTTACTATTGGATAGGTCGGGAATNGGACANCAACTAAATTCNGGAATGAATGTAGGGCAGCCGCGGCCATGTTATTGTCCTGCGCTTCATCGGNATAGTCGGCAAAAGATATCGCGCCCACGCGATTCACGGCCTTGATGACGCGCAATCCGCAGGGTGTATGGCAGGTCGCAATCGCATTTGAAAAATTTAGGATGTATCCAATGCTTGGGATATGCCGGCGGCCCGGAATTCTGTAATAGGCCGTCCTGTGCAATTCGGGATTCATTAGAATCGGGCATGTCCCTTGGTAGCGAGGATCTTCGAAGTCCATTGCTCGGTTTAAACATGCGGCGTAGTTCGTGTAGCGAGAGTAAACTTGAGGCAAGGTTATTTTGGCGGCAAGGTTGTCGGAGAGCCGAACTCCTGTCACATGCAGTGCAACAGCAAAGGCATTGAAGCAATACGTAGACGCTTGAAAAATGAATTGGATAAAGAGGGGCCAAGGGAGATTCCTGCCGCTTCGACTCTGCGCGAATTTCCGGCGCATTGGCGCGAAACCAAGAAATCCATTCGGCGCGAAGCGATGTCGCATTCTTTGAAGCGAATAGGGCAAAACATTTTTTCGGAAAATTAGTTTCCTAGGGAGAAAGAAATGATTCCGCGTTACGCTCGTCCTCAAATGGAAGCGGTCTGGTCGCCGCAGGCGAAATACAAAATCTGGTGGGAAATTGAATCCTACGCAGGCGAAGAGATGGCCCGGCTAGGCAAGATATCCGAAGATGACGCNGCGGCAATTCGCCGAATTGATACAAATTTCGATTTGAGTCGTATCGAGGAAATCGAGCGCGAAACTNGGCACGACGTAATTGCATTNCTTGAATATCTTGCNGAGAAGGCGGGCGCGAGCGNCATTCGGTTTCTGCACCGAGGCATGACATCATCGGATGTAGTCGACACTTGCTTAAGCATCCAGCTTAATCGCGCCGCGGATATTCTTATCAAAGATATGGAAGACTTGCTCGCGGCATTAAAAAAGAGAGCTTTTGAACACAAGAACACGGTTTGCATAGGACGCAGCCACGGCGTGCATGCGGAACCAACGACTTTCGGCTTGAAAATGGCTTTTGCATTTGCCGAAATGTCGAGAAACCTCGNGCGCTTGCGCNCCGCAAAAGAAGAAGTGTCGACGGGCGCAATTTCCGGTGCNGTCGGCAATTTTGCCACTGTNGACCCGGAAGTAGAAAAGTATGTGTGCGACAAATTCGGCTTGAGTCCGGAACCGATTTCGACTCAGATAATTCCGCGCGACCGTCACGCCATGTTTTTTGCAGTGCTGAGCGTAATNGCCTCCTCAATTGAACGGCTGGCCGTGGAGCTCNGAAACTTGCAAAGAACGGAAATCCTGGAAATCGAAGAGAGTTTTTCCGAAGGTCAGAAGGGCTCATCGGCGATGCCGCACAAAAAGAATCCGATCCTGTCGGAAAACTTAACGGGCCTTGCCCGCCTTGTCCGCTCCTATTTCATTCCGGCCGCGGAGAATGTCGCCTTGTGGCACGAAAGGGATATTTCTCATTCGTCGGTCGAACGAATTATCGCGCCGGACGCGACCATTGCGCTGGATTTCGCGCTAGCGCGGCTAGCTGCGGTAGTTAAGCGATTTGTAGTCAATCGCGACAACATGCAAAATAATCTCGACCGGCTTGGCGGTTTAATCTATTCGCAAAATGTGTTGCTTGCGCTGGTCGACAAAGGGCTAGGTCGCGGCGAGTCCTATGACGCTGTTCAGCGCATTGCCATGGATACCTGGACNACGCGGCGCAAATTCATGGATGAGCTTGTTGCCGACGAATTCGTTTCCAGATGGATGACAAAACCGGAACTGGAAGCGTGTTTTGACCCGGATCTCCATCTCAAAAACGTCGACTTCATTTTTTCGAGAGTTTTCGATTGCCCGCAACANGAAAGCGATCGATCAAATTGAACGACACTGCCCCGCATGAAATAGAATAATTTGTTTGGAATAGCTCATTCCGCAAGATTTCAGCTATCGTTTAGGATTTGCTCCTTGGCGGCGACATGGCATTCCTCCATTCGCCTGCGAATCTCCTTTTCGTCGGCTAGGGTGCCCAAGTCTGCAGCTAGTTTCCGGTATACGTCCTCCAACCCGACTTCTTCCAGGTCCGACATAATTACTTCGCGAGCATAGGCGTCGGCTTCAGGTCCGGACTTGCCCAGCAATTCTGCGGCCCAGAGACCGACGAGCTTGTTTCCCCGCGCCTGAACTTTGAATTGCAATTCTTCGTCCCGAGCGAATTTCTTCTCAAAGGCATCCTGCCTGTCCTTGAAACTTTCCATTAGCGACTACCCCAGCGTTGCTATACGACATCCATATGTGCAGTTTCCGGCGATGGCGCAAGTATGCTCCGAAAAAATCGACCAAATTCAGAACAAGGCTACATTGACATGCGCATGCGAACTGGGCCGGGGCTCTCCATCATCGCGATTCACCGCATTCAGTTCATTTTCATAAGTTGCTCGCATGGCCAGGATCGTTTCACGCGCGCGGCGCCAGCCGTTCGGCGCGAAGCTTGCCGCCGTCGCGGAACGAATCTCGATTACTTCTTGGCAGCGTGATTAGCGGTAACCCGTTGAGCCGGGCGATCGCCGAATTTCCGCNGCAGGCGGCATTGTCAAGCGGATTCAAGACATGATGCGGAATTGAGCAGAAGAAAAATCCTCTTCCGGGCGATCAAATTTTTCGGACGATTGAAGCAATACGGGAATTTTGGTCTACACTGGAATTTCTTATCGCGCATTATTGCGACGCTTGCATGGAAGCGGCGAAATGGCGAAAAATCGGGAAGATGGCGGGCTGAAATTTCTTTAAGTATCCAAGTCTCAAATCCGATTGCAATCAGGACAGTGATTCTATGGAAGCGATCGCCGCAGTGAATTCGAAATGAACAATACGAACAAGCCGCTCGCGGTTTTGTCCAACGTTGTCTACCGGCTTAACGGGCAAACGATAATCGACAACATATCGCTAAGCCTAAATGAAAAACGCATTGGATTGGTAGGATGCAACGGATCTGGAAAATCGACGCTGGCACGGCTGATTTGCGGCTTGGTCAGCCCGTCGTCGGGTAGAATCCTTGTCGACGGCGCAGACGTGTCGAAAGACCGGAAATCCGCAATCGAAAAAGTCGGAATAATTTTCCAGAATCCCGATCACCAAATCATTTTTCCAACCGTTGAAGAGGAAATCGCCTTCGGCCTGTCGCAAACCGGGCGGGACGACTCTGAAGCGAGGCGTAAAGCCCGAGATTTTCTTAACTTGTTTGGCAAGGAGAATTGGGCCGACAAGCCGGTTCACTCGCTTTCGGAAGGTCAAAAACACCTTGTATGCCTGCTGGCGGTGCTGGCGATGAAACCGAAGTTGATTGTTCTGGACGAACCGTTTTCCGGACCGGACATACCGACGACTCGTCGTTTGTTTCGATATCTCCGATCCTTGCAGGAGTCGGTTCTGCTCATTACACACGACGTTGCCTTTCTGGCCGACTTCGACCGGGTCGTGTGGATCGAATCGGGAAAAGTTTTTATGGATGGCGATGCCGGTTTAGTGCTGGATGAATTCGCGAGAACGATGGAGCGTCGCGGAGAAACCGATGATTACGCTGACTTCGCCGCATAGGACCCGCTACCACGATTTGCCTGCCGGTTTTAAATTGGCGTCGCTTTGCGTGTTGACCGTGTTTCTTTTTTCCATTGATTCGCTTGCTGTCCACCTGTCCGCCGTAGCTGGCATCGGCTTCCTATACGCGCTGGGGGGATCAAGATTTGTTCGCGCGGGCGTTCGCGGTCTCTTGCCGCTTTGGCCTTTTGTCGCCGTGCTCGCCGTATGGCATGCGATAACCGGGTCGTTGATTACCGGCATAGGAATCGCGGCCAAGTTGCTGGCTGCTGTCGGGCTTGCGAATTTGGTTACGATGACCACAAGGCTCGATGACATTCTAGGCGTCGTGCGAAAATTAACGTTGCCGTTTTTTCGGTTCGGCATTCGAACCGGCGGGCTGGATCTAGCCGTCGCGCTCGTCGTGCGCTTTACGCCTTCTCTATTGCGAAAGGGCCAGTCGCTCGCAACGGCGTGGAGAGCGCGTTCCTGCAAAAGAACGAATTGGCGAATAATGGTTCCATTGACATTGTCGGCAATTGACGATGCCGAAAGGGTAGCGGAGGCAATTCGCGCACGTCGCGGAAGCTAGATCATGGGTGCTAGAAACAGATTTGCGGAACGAGATATAGCGCTTATCGCGCTGTTTGCAGCTCTAGTGGCAGCTCTCGGTCTAGTTCCTTCGCTAATGCTGGCTTCGGGAGTTCCAATCACGGCCCAGAGCTTGGGGATAATGCTTTGCGGCACGGTCCTGGGGTCAGTAAGAGGATTTGCTGCAGCCGGGCTATTCGTCTTGCTCGTTGCAATGGGCTTGCCCTTGCTGGCGGGCGGACGCGGCGGACTAGGCCTGTTTGTTTCACCGTCGGCAGGATTCCTGATCGGGTTTCCCGTGGCTGCATTTTCAATCGGGTGGATTGTTGAAAGAGCCAGGTCCGTTAACGCATTCTGGGCGGCTGCCGGAGGGGCGGTCGCGGGGGGCGTGGTCGTGCTATATGCGTTCGGAATTGCGGGAATGGCTCTTTCACTTGAAAAATCCCTTGGCGAAGCTTCCCTATTAGCGCTTCCATTCATACCGGGAGATATCCTGAAAGCTATACTTGCCGGATTTATAACCATGTCGCTGGCGCGAATGCGACCGGATAGCGTCTTGTCCAGGCGCAACCGACATTTCAAACGTTAGTTGATTTGTCGTTGGTTGCCTAATGCCCGCGACTGCTGGCCGAGTGCGCGATATTCGCCGCCTTTGAGACCGTGCGATTGTTTCGGCATGGCCAAAAACCTCCGGCCTTGATGAATGCCGGTACCGACGGGCGTTCTTGTCGGAATGCAGAAAAATGTTTGGAACTTGCCTTCGACTCGTTCAACCCATGCGTCTTTGCGTTCCATGAAGTTTTTCCAGCGAATCGTGTCGGCGACCGGAATCTCCGCCATGCAACGCGTCGATTCGCCTCGAGGAACCGGAGCCAGTATTTGTCCGGATGATCCCAAAGCTTGAATGAATTGAAGGAATGTTAACCACTCGGTTGGAATTCATTTTTCGAAAGAGTTTCAATTAGGCGAATCGCATTTCACGGCCTTGGCAATCATCGCCGTGCCAAGCCCTCCAGCGGCTGCAATCGCTGCCAATCCCATCATGTTCGGCTCGTCGAGTTCGTGAAACAGGCGGACGGCCAGGATCGCTCCCGAAGCTCCAATAGGGTGGCCTCTAGCAAGCGCACCGCCGCGTCGGTTTACGATTCTGGCATCCAAGCCCGATTTAAGCACGCAGGCTATCGCCTGGCTTGCGTACGCCTCCATGATTTCCGCTGCATGCAATTCTTCGATGTCGCAGCCTGCTTTCTTCAGCGAGCGACGAATCGATTCGACGGGCGCTATTCCCGGTTCTTTTGGCTCGCCGCCGAGTATGGACGAGGACACGATTCGGACCGCTTTAGCGCAATTCGCGGCAATTCTTTTTGAAACTACCAAGCAGACAGCGGCGCCGTCCGCCGAAGGCGCCGTATTCGCCGTAGTTACAGTTCCGCAAATTATTCCGGCTCGCGCGCACGTCGCCATGGATAGGTTGCGCGAATAGCTGTCAAATTCAATCGATGCTCCGGGAACTTGGACGATTTCCTTCCGCATTCGCTGAATCGATGCCAAAGCCTTCCTGTGGCTGTTCACGGTCCATTCGTCCTGCTGTCGCCGCGATAAATTTAGACGGCAAGCCAATTGATCGGCCGCGTCGGCCAAATCCGGATCTTCGCTCGGCCAAGGTGAAAACGGCGGACGGTCGTAGGGAAGGGGAGTTTTACCGTCTAGGAATGTCTTGCTTCGAATCGGCCGCCGCGAGTAGCTTTCGGCGCCTCCGGCCAAAACGATTTCCGCTGCGCCGCTCTTAATCAAGGCGTCGGCGACCAGGACTGCGTCCAAGCCGCTGCAGCACTGCCTGTCCAACGATATGCCGCCGACGCTTTTGGGCAAGCCTGCAAGCAATCCCGCCATCCTCGCCGGATTGCCTCCGCCTCCGATCGCATTTCCGAGAATCAATTCATCCACGTCGGCGGGCGCGATTTTTGCGTCGGCAAGAGCGGCATTGATTGCCGGCGCGGCAAGCACATGGATTTCAGCCCCATGCAACGCTCCGTTGCGCGGAGCGACAGGAGTTCGTCGCGCCGCGACGATATAACTCGAATCCGTCAAATTCTATTGCCGGCCGCTAGTTGCTCCAGGAATTGAAAATCCGTCTTTCCCGACGGCAGCATCGGCCAGTTCTCTAGGTCGAAGATCACTCTTGGCGCGGCGAGCGGGCCAAATTCCTTCCGACAACGATTCAAAATTACGTCATTGCCCGGCCTCCTGCTCGGACCGAGAACAAATGCCACAATCCGGCTTCCTCTGACGCGATCGGCAATCGGAACGGCCGCGGCTCTCTCGATTCCGTCGACTTCGAGCAAGAAATCTTCGATAAGCTCGGGAAAGACGTTTCGGTCGGCAATGGTCACCATTCGATTTTTTCTGCCGACGACATAGAGATTGCCCCCGTCATCCAGATAGCCAAGCTCTCCGATTGTTATGAAGCCGTTTTCGTCTCCGCGCGTGTCCTTCGAATCACGGTCCGCGTAGCCGACAAAGAGGTACGGACTTCGAACCCAAATCTCGCCAATTCTGCCGGCTGGAACGGAATCGTTCGATTGGTCGCGGATTTGAATTTCGTTGCCGGGGTAGGGCGGCCCCACCGAACCGGCCGGCGAATGCTTGCTTGTCGCTGCGACAAAACTCGTTTCCGAAGAGCCATAAAATTCCGAAATTTCCGCTTGAGGGAAAACATCGACGGCGATCTCTTTCGTTGCGCGGTCGAGTTTTGCGCCGCCGACGAAAACGCGCGAGACGGACATAATGCTTCGTAGGCCCGAACCGCGATAGGCATCGCCGATTTGCCGCAGCTGCGTCGGCGTTGCGTAAATGTGCGAAACGCTTCTTTTTTGGAGAGCCGAGAATTGGACGGTGGGACGGAGTCCGCTGAGTAGCAGCAGATCTGCGCCGTGATGCAGCGACTCTAGTGCGCAAAAAAGGGAAAGCGAATAACCGAGCCGGCCGAATACGGCAAATTCGGCGTTCGCGTCGATGCCCCATAGCCTGGCATTGACTTCGAAGCTTCGAATCCAGGACTTATGGTCGCGGCAAATCCACCTCGGCGACCCGCAACTGCCCGAACTCTTGCACAAAAATAGATTTTGTCCGCTTCCTTTTGGAGCGGCGGCAAGAAATGCCGGCTCGAAATTGTTGCTCGCCGCTTCTCGCTCGGCTGGCACCAAGCCGAAGGGTCTATTCTGGTGCACGGCCGCAAACACATGAGCAAGCGCATTCGCAGGATTCGAGTCGCTAATGAAAATCGGGCTGTTCCTCCCGGAACGGCGAGCCGCGGGATTGGTCGGAACGGGAGGTTTGCGCAGGCATTTCTCGCCATGCCCAACACGTACGCTAGACGCGGCGTGCCAGCGAAACTTGTCGGCGACAACTAGCTTTTCAAAATCGGGCAATGGGATGGGTTCATCCTTTAACCACATAATTATTCCAATTTACGGAACCGGCCGGGGGTTTGGCGAGGCGACTTCGCGGGTCTGAGGATATTTTGCGATAAAGATGCCGGTCTAGCCCGGATTTCCAAGCGACTCGGATTGCCGCGTTGTCGAAATGCCTAGCGCACTAAATTGTTCGGCAAACTCCTGGACCGGCCTTTGAATCGAGAAATGCCGCTCGCCGCCCTCTGGTATTCAATTTACAGGAGTTCGATCTCGATAAACGCGAAATCGCCTCCGGAGGCGTTTATCACATTGTGCTCAACCCCCTTGCTTCTGAAATACGGCCGCCCTTTCGCGAGCGACGCAATGTTTTCGCTGCCGTCGTTTTCAACCATCTTCAAATCGCCGGTCGTCATCGGAACTACGATATAATCGTACTCGTGCCTGTGATGGCCGGTTTCGGCGCCGTCCGAGAATCTCCATTCGGAAACTCGGACTCGCTCGTTTTTAATCATTACGGTTTGCGTGGCCATAGCCGGTCGGTCTTTCATTGTCGCCGCCTCTTTTTAATGCGGAAGCGCAGGGGCATGCATCTTAATTTAGCGAGATGGAAATTGCAGTCAAATTGATTTCGGTTCAAATCCGTCAAGGCGACAAAATTCATGCGACTTTTCGGGATTATCGCGGCGAAGACGCATGGAACGCGCGATTCGGAGCCAATTTCGGCACCGCGGAAGGCGAAAAGCTCGAGGCTTTCGGAGTTTGTCGAGAGCCGGAAATTTTCGCGAAAGGACAATCCTCTTGATAGTTGCATCCGGCCCTCGTGCCTTGCCCAGGTCAAAACGGTTCGAAGGCGAGGGGAGGAGCTTCCTTGTCGCCGTATTGAGTTCGCTCTATTGGCTTCTCCGCCCTGAAATCAGCTGAAAGACGCTCGATATCGCTGCCGGGCCGGCGCCGCAAGCCAATTTTCAATCGCGGCGATCAAGCTATCAAGATGCCATCCTGACGGGCTTTACATATTTGAGGCCCGTGTCCCACGGAAAAAATATCCAAGTGTCCTGGCTGACTTCCGTGATGTAGGTATCGACTTGCGGACGGCCCATGGGCTTGGCGTAAATCGTCGCATAATGCGCCGATGGAAAAAGACTGCGGACGACCTCGAGAGTTTTCCCGGTGTCGACCAAATCGTCGATGATTAGAATGCCTTCGCCGTCGCCGACGACGGTCTTGTCGGGGTATTTCAATATTTCTGCTTCGGTCCGACTTTGATGGTCGTAGGATTTGACCGAAATCGTGTCGACTGTCCGAATGTCCAGTTCTCTTGCGATAATCATCGCGGGCGCCATGCCGCCGCGAGCGATCGCGACAAGCGCGCGCCAATCGTACCCGGCGGAGTTCTTGTTGTCGAGGTGCCAGGCAAGGGCTCTCGCATCGCGGTGCAGCTGATCCCAGCTGACCAAAAAGCTCTTTTCGAATTCTTCGCCTTCGCTCATGTCTTTCGTCCGCTAACTGCGTCGATATCCGGTGCATCGGGTCGCTTCATGCCGACGACGTGGTAGCCTGCATCGACATGCACAACTTCTCCCGTAACCCCGGAACCGAGGCTTGAAAGTAGAAACACGGCCGCTCGGCCCACCTCGTCCTGATCTACGTTTCGCTGGAGAGGGGAATTGAGCTCATTCCATTTCATTATGTAGCGGAAATCGCCAATTCCCGACGCTGCCAGCGTCTTGATTGTGCCGGCGGAAATCGCGTTCACCCTGATTCCGCCGCCTCCCAGGTCGGCGGCGAGATACATGATCGACGCTTCCAGCGCCGCCTTCGCCACTCCCATGACATTGTAGTGCGGCATGACTTTTTCGGCTCCGTAGTATGTAAGCGTGAGCAGGGAGCCACCGTCGGTCATGAGTTTTTCCGCGCGGCGGGCGACGGCCGTGAAAGAATAAACCGAAATGTCCATGGACATTTGGAAATTAGCGCGAGACGTCTCGACGTACCGGCCGCGCAGTTCGCTCTTGTCCGAAAAACCGATCGCGTGGACAAGAAAATCGAGGCGCCCCCACCTTGAGCCAAGTTCTTCGAACAAGTTGTCAATGGATGATTCGCTGCTTACGTCGCATTCCATGACCGATGCGTTGCCGAGCGACTTCGCGAGCGGCTCGACCCGCTTTTTGAAAGCTTCTCCCTGATAGGAAATCGCAAGCTCGGCGCCGTGGTCGGCGCAGGCTTTGGCGATGCCCCAGGCAATGGACTTGTTATTGGCTACGCCCATGATCAGGCCGCGCTTGCCTTCCAACAGATGAGTAGGCATTTTTGGCACCACGCAAATTTCCCAGTCGCCTTTCATTTAAGATATAGGACGGATTTCTTCAATACCGAAGCGTTGCGGTCTCGCCGGCGCGCGGAGTCGGCGATCGACGAATTACGCGCCTTTCGGACCGAAAAAATTCCGGTTCGCTCTTCGCGTCGAATCGGCGGCGCAAGTCGGAAACCCATGCCGCTCTTCCAACCGGCCATGGGGGAACCCGCCGTGAAAAACTCGCGGCGCGTTAATCGGATTTCCAGTCTTCCGACGGGATGGAGCAAAAAGTCCTCAAATTGGCCGAATGATTTTCGAGAATACGATTTTTCTTGTATTATTTATAAAATTAGGAGACAAAGATGTTAACAATGCCTGTAAAATATTCGCTTGGCTGATTCCAGGCGGGTTGGAGTTGAAAAAGTGGATCATCAGGACAAGATAACGGGTCGCGTAAAATGGTTCAACGCGACGAAGGGCTTTGGATTCGTAGTCACGGACGATGTCGGCCCCGACATTTTGCTGCACGCCAACGTTCTCAGAAATTTCGGTCAAGGCTCCGTTACGGAGGGGGCCGTCGTGGAAATCTTTACGCAGCAAACTCCCAGGGGAATTCAGGCGACGGAGGTTCTGTCGATTACGCCGCCTGCCGACGCACCGATCGCGGACAGCGTGCGAGCAATCGATTTCTCGGATGCGGCAACGATTGACGCGCCTCTCGAGCCTGCGCGGATCAAGTGGTTCGACAAGCTTCGCGGATTCGGATTTGCAAATGTTTTTGGCGATCCCGAAGACATTTTCGTGCATATGGAAACGGTGCGGCAAAGCGGGTTTTCGGACTTGCAGTCCGGCGAAGCGTTTTGCATACGCGTGGTCGAAGGGCCGCGCGGAAAGATGGCCGCGGAAATCCGGAATTGGGAGGCCGCAATTTCGGAAATGGAATAGAGTGCCGCGAAAGCATCGAATTGCCGGTCCTATTGCCAGGGCGACGTTCTTCGCCGTAGCCGCATTCTTCGCGATTTGGCCCGTGTCGCCCGTTTTGGGCGCATGCGCTGCCGGAGTCGCGGATGTACGAGGCGATTGGGGGTCTGCGCGGTTTCGCGTCGAGGTCGCGGACACTCCGGAGCAAAGGAGCCGCGGGCTCATGTACCGCGATAGCCTGCCGTCTCAAAGCGGAATGCTGCTTCTTTTCGAGAAGCCGGGTCCGGTTAGCATTTGGATGAAGAACACCTTTATCCCGCTGGACATCGTTTTTGTAAGTGAATCGGGCGAAATACGCCACGTACATCCGAATGCGAAGCCCGGCAGCCTCGCCTCGATTCGAGGAGGCGACGATATTGTCGCGGTGCTCGAAATCAACGGCGGCGTGGCGGAACAGCTGGGTCTGGGCGCCGGATCTGAGATGAGGCACCCGGGATTGCCGCAGTCGAAGGCATTATGGGTTTGCCAATAAGTCGCGTATGGGCGATATGACAGTGTAGCGATGGCCGCAAAGTTTGGCGGGGCGTGGCGCAGCTTGGTAGCGCGGCGGTTTTGGGAACCGCAGGTCGTTGGTTCAAATCCAATCGCCCCGACCATATTCCGGCAGTAGCGTGGCACGCGGACATTGACGCGGTCGCAGCAAATCCGCGGGCATTCTCGGCGGCTGCACGCCGGCGGCGGATTTCCGCGAATCGGACGCGGGAGCGGCTACCGACCTTCGCTGCGATCGCCATTTTTTGCAAAAATTAAATTTTAAAAAATTTCCGATTCGGTTGCTTGCATGAAATCCGGCATGCGGGCGCTTGAAATCTACAGCGCGGCAATCTTGCGAAGCGCTCGCCGCGCGGATGGCGACGAATTAAAATTCTCAAGGGTTTGCAGGCAAAAGCCAACCTGGATTTTAACGCCGCTCGGATGAGTTAACGGTGCGAATATCGGGCGAGCAGCTCCGAAAATTGGGGCTTGATCAATGGGGACAAAATGCTATTTTTTGTTGACAAAAATCTGCAAACGCTTTATTTAGGGGGCTTCGCTTCGACAAGCCGCGACATGTGGAATCGCCGAAGCGGAATCAATCGGACAATACCGACGCGAGCTCGTCGGAATTGTGGAGGGGTCGAGCATGAAGATTTCGCGTAGGTATACGAAGGCGGGATCAGACCCGTATAGCGGAATCGATTTCGTCGCGACAGATTCGGAAATTCGAGGAACAGACGGCTCGGTCGTATTCAGTCTATCGGGTATCGAAATGCCTCGGCTGTGGAGCCAGGTCGCCGTTGACGTGCTGGCGCAAAAGTACTTCCGGAAGGCGGGAGTGGCGGCGAAGCTTCGAAAAGTCCCCGAGAAGGGCGTGCCCGGGTTTCTCCGGCGCTCCGAGCCCGACGAAGAGGCTCTTCGGGACCTTCCGGAGGATCGGCGATATGGCGGCGAATCATCGGCGAAGCAGGTGTTCGACCGGCTGGCGGGCACTTGGACCTATTGGGGCTGGAAGGGCGGCTACTTCGACTCCGACGAGGATGCTCGATCATTTTTCGACGAATGCCGTTTCATTCTAGCGACGCAGAAGGCGGCTCCGAACTCGCCGCAATGGTTCAACACCGGATTGCACTGGGCCTATGGGATCAACGGGCCGGGGCAGGGCCACTCCTACGTCGACTACCGAACCGGGAATTTGCAGATGTCGAGCAGCGCCTACGAACGGCCCCAGCCGCATGCCTGCTTCATCCTTTCGGTGTGCGACGATCTAGTTAATGACGGCGGCATTATGGATCTTTGGGTCCGAGAGGCGCGGCTGTTCAAATACGGATCCGGAACCGGAACGAATTTTTCCAATTTACGAGGCGAGAACGAACCGCTGTCCAGCGGAGGACGTTCGAGCGGAATGATGAGTTTCCTGCGAATCGGCGACCGAGCGGCGGGCGCGATAAAATCGGGCGGCACGACAAGGCGCGCGGCCAAGATGGTGATTTGCGACATGGACCACCCGGACATCGAAGAATTTATTTCTTGGAAGGTTCGAGAGGAGCAAAAGGTCGCGGCTCTGGTAGCCGGTTCCCGGTCGATCGAAACAATGCTGAATAAAATTTTCAAGGCGGTTAATTCATGGGAAGGCTCGCGGCTGAACGCCTGCGACCCGACCCAGAACCGGCCTCTGAAATCCGCGATCAAGGATGCTCGCTCCGCCATGGTCCCGGAGTCATTCATTGGCCGCTGCCTTCAATATGCGCGACAAGGCTACACGTCCCTGGAGTTTGAAACCTACGACACCGACTGGAGGTCGGAAGCGTACGCGACAGTTTCCGGGCAGAATTCAAACAATTCGGTGCGCGTTACCGACAAGTTTTTAACGGCGGTCAAAAACGGCAAGCCTTGGAAGCTTCTGCGGAGAACAGACGGCTCCGTCGCTAGAGTGGTCGACGCTAAAGAGCTTTGGGAAGACATCGGGCACGCGGCTTGGGCGAGCGCCGATCCTGGCATCCAATATCACGACACGATAAATTCCTGGCACACATGCCCAGGCGACGGTTCGATTCGCGCTTCGAATCCGTGTTCGGAATATATGTTCCTAGACAACACGGCCTGCAATTTGGCATCTGTCAATTTGCTGTCCTTTTACGAAAACGGAGAATTCCTCAAGGAAGACTTCAGGCATGTGACGCGATTGCTGACCATCGCCCTGGAAATCTCGGTGCTGATGGCGCAATTCCCGTCGAAGGAGATCGCCCGGCTGTCGCACCGCTTTCGGACGCTCGGCCTCGGCTACGCCAACGTCGGCGGGCTCCTGATGAACATGGGAATTGGCTACGATAGCGATCAGGGTCGCGCCGTATGCGGCGCCTTGACGTCGATTTTGTGCGGAACCGCGTATGCAACCTCGGCCGAAATGGCGCGCGAGCTAGGCGCATTCGAGGGATACGGGAAAAACGCGGAGTCCATGCTTAGGGTTATTCGCAATCACCGGCGCGCCGCCTTCGGCGAGACGCGCGGGTACGAAGCGCTTTCCGTGCCGCCGGTGCCGCTGGTCGCGGACGACTGCCCCGACACCGAACTTGTAGAATTGGCGAGAAGAGTTTGGGACGAGGCGCTGGAGCTCGGAGAAAAGCACGGCTTCCGAAACGCGCAGACGACCGTAATTGCGCCGACAGGCACTATCGCGCTCGTCATGGACTGCGACACGACCGGAATCGAGCCGGATTTCTCGCTCGTGAAGTTCAAAACGCTGGCGGGAGGCGGTTATTTCAAAATAATCAATAGATCGGTTCCCGCGGCTCTGGAAGCACTCGGTTATTCCAAACTTCAAATTCGCGATATCGTGACCTACGCGGTCGGACGCGGCGAGCTTGAAAACGCGCCGGGCGTTAATCACAAGCTTCTTAAAGAGCGGGGCTTTACAAAAGACGCGATTGAAAAAGTCGCAAGCAAACTGGATTCCGCCTTTGACATTAGATTTGTCTTCAATCCGTCGAATCTAGGCTATGAATTCTGCAAGTCCGCTCTCGGCTTCGGCAAGGAAGAGATGTCGCACCCGGATTTCGATATGTTGGCGAGCCTAGGCTTTTCGAACGATCAGATTGAAGCCGGAAACCAGTACGCCTGCGGAACGATGACGCTGGAAGGCGCGCCGCATCTTTTGGATGAGCATTTGCACGTTTTCGATTGCGCCAGCACTTGCGGCAGGACAGGGACGAGATGCTTGAGCGTGGATAGCCATATTCGAATGATGGCCGCAGCCCAGGGATTCATTTCCGGAGCTATTTCAAAAACGGTTAACATGCCGAATTCCGCTTCCGTCGAAGAATGCAAGAAGGCATACGAACTTTCCTGGAGTCTCGGCGTAAAGGCTATCGCTCTCTATAGAGACGGTTCGAAGCTGAGCCAGCCGCTGGCTTCGATGCTGTACGACGGCATAGACGAGGACGACGAGCTAGTCGAAACCGCCGAGCAGCCTCCGGCAAAAGCCAATGGAAGCTGGAAGGAGCATTACGCGCCGGCTTTGTCCAAAGACAATTTGGCGCAGAGGCGAAATCTTCCCACCCGCCGCAAGGGCTATACGCAGAAGGCCGTCGTAGGCGGGCACAAAGTCTATCTCCGAACCGGCGAATACGAGGACGGATCGCTCGGCGAGATCTTTATCGACATGCACAAGGAGGGTGCGGGTTTTCGGGCGATGATGAATAATTTCGCCATCGCGATATCCTTGGGCCTGCAGTACGGCGTTCCATTGGACGTGCTCGTGGAATCCTTTACATTCACGAAATTCGAGCCCTCCGGATTCGTTCAAGGCAACGATTCGATTAAAAACGCGTCGTCGATCCTAGACTACATCTTTCGCGAACTGGCGGTTAGCTATCTTGACCGCACGGACCTCGCGCATGTCGTGCCCCAAGGCGACATGATCACGGACCTTGGACATGGCGAGCATCACATTGATCCGGAAGAAGACGGCGGACACGATAAGAATATTGTTCGCGATACCGTCATGTACATGGGATCCAGGGGATACTTCCGCAATCGCATGCCGGCAAATGTTTCGAACGGTAGTCACCGCCGCTTGGGTGCTGATCGCAAGAATTCGCCGGTTGCGGAAGCTGAGCTTGTATTCGGCGGCAACCCGATGATCGACGACCCGATTTCGCACGAAGAATCGTCGGTTGGAGACTCCGTTTCCGGCGAACTCTCCTTGCTCAAAAACGAAGCGGGAAGCGCGAAAGTGAAGGGGTTCGAAGGCGATGCCTGCAGCGAATGCGGAAATTTCACTCTTGTGCGCAGTGGAACCTGCCTTTTTTGCACGACCTGCGCCGCTTCGACGGGTTGCGGCTGATTTGAATTTCGCCGGGAATGCGGGCTGCGGCGCGATACCGTTCGGGTTCGGTCGGGCTTTGAAACGAACTAGCAGGCCAAATGCAGTCATTTCTCTCCATCGAATCACCTTGCCCTAACTAAAAGCCAAACGAAGAATATGCCGCCGAAGAGGCCGGTAACGATGCCGACGGGAATTTCTTCGGGAGCGAAAAATGTTCTCGACGCGGTATCGGCCCAAATTAGGAAAATAGCTCCGAGCATCGCGGATAGCGGGACAACTCGCGAATTGCTGCCGCCGAGAATGAATCTCGCGACGTGGGGAATCATCAAGCCGACGAATCCTATGAGCCCGGAAAAAGCCACCATGACGCCTGTCACCAAAGCGCACGCGGTGAAAACCGCAAGACGGAATCGTTCGGCGNTTATTCCCATTGTCGAGGCGGTTTCATCGCCTATCGTCATGGCGTCTAGCTCTCCCGATTTGACCCACAGCCAGGAACCGCAAGGAATTAGCACGAGGACGGGATAGAAGCATTGCTGCCACTCCGCCCGTCCGAATCCTCCGAGCATCCAGAAAACAACCGTATGAGTCGCGCGAGGATCGCCCCAAAAAATCAGCATGTTCGCGCACGCTAAAATTATGAACGACACGGCGACTCCCGCGAGGACGAATCGGGCGGCGCTGGACGACCTAGTGAACCGGGAAATCGCGACTACAATGAATGTGGCCGCCAGAGCTCCCAGGAAAGCTAGGAATGGCACGGTCAATGTACCTAGGAAGCGCCCGGTGTGGAGCAGCGCTAGAATTGCGCCGAATGCGCCTCCTGATGAAATTCCAAGCAGGTGCGGGTCCGCAAGCTCGTTTCTCGTAACGGATTGCAGCNCTGCGCCGACGACCGCCAAACCTGCGCCCACGGTAGCGGCAAGAATTGCGCGCGGCAGCCGAATTTGCCAGACAATGGCTTCCTGNCCCGGCGCCCAGTAGGACTCGATACGCGCTGGCGCGACTTTGTGCGCGAGTATGTCAAATACCGTCGCCAACGGAATGGAAACCGCGCCAATGCCGATCGCAGCGAATGCNGAGGCCAGAATAAGAACCAGGATCAATAGCGGAAACAAGGCTTGCAAGACGACTTNGTTCCGGCTTCTTGCATCGAGGGCCATGAATCGATTCGAATTCCTGCTAGATGGAAATTGATAGCGCTGCTATCGGTTTGACTTTGCCCAGAATCCTTCCGCCAATCTTCGAACGGCGCCAATGTTGCGCGGGCCGGGCGTCGCGTCGCCGTAATCGAGAACAATAAAACGGTCGTTGACAACTGCGTCGACATTTGCAAACGCAGGATGAGACAGGATAAATTGGCGTTTCTCTTCCGCCGAGACGCTGCCGTANTTNACGATTACGATTATTTGGGGATTGCGCGCGACGGCTTCCTCCCACGAGACCGCAGCCCAGCTTTTTTCAATGTCGCCCATCACATTTTCGCCGCCGGCCGCCTCGATCAAGGCTGTCGGCATCGCGTATCGACCGGCAGTAAGCGGCGAATTCTCGCCGCTATCGTAGACGAAGACTTTGACCGGCGAACCATCTGGTGGAATCATCGCCTTTATCGAGCCTAATTCGGAACGAAAACGATCAATCAGGGCATCCGCGCGTTCGGAGACGTTAAAAATTATTCCTAAATTGCGAATATCGTTGAAAAAGTCGTCGATGCTTGCTTTCGGCTTGCCGCCGACATGGATGCAGGATTCCGTTAATTCGTAGACCTTGATGCCCAGCGGCTTTAGCGAATCGGGCGTAACTTCGCCTCCGAGCCTCAGGCCGTAGTTCCAGCCCGAGAAAAGAAAGTCGGCGCTCGCCCCAAGCAGCAGTTCCCGTGTCGGATAGCCGGGCGAGAGCGATTCAAGTCCNCTTAGATCNGCCTGAAATTCCGGGNCGACCATGCGCTGCTCCGAAATTCGAGTATAGCCTACCATGCGGTCCGCCAGTCCCAGCGCGAGCATGGTCTCGGTAAGATTCACATCGCTTGAAACGGCTCGAGACGGAGGCAGGTCAAACGACACGGCTCGTCCGCACGACTCCACCGATACCGGGAAAGCGGCCGCAGGGCAGGAGATGATAGCGCAAAGCATTGAAATAGCGGCATGTTTCATTTTAGTTCCATTGGCTGCAGTAGTCCAAAGGCGAATATCTTTCGTTCTGCGACATGCTCGATTCGGGCGGAGACGCGAAAAGCCGATTCAATCAGCCCTTCCGAAAGCGTTTCCGCAATTGGTCCCGATGCCAACATCTCACCGTTCGAAAGCAGGAGCAGCTCGTCGGCGAATTCAGCGGCGTGCGATAGATCGTGCAAAGAGCATATGACCGTCGGTCCGGCATCCCGAAGCAATGTCAGGATTTCAAGCTGCCTCCGTATGTCGAGATGGCTNGTCGGCTCGTCCAGCACCAGCACTGCGGGATCCTGNGCCAGCGCNCGCGCGATCATCACCGACTGGCGTTCGCCGCCGGACAGGGACTCGAATTTTTTTCCGGCGAATTTATCCACGCCTANTTTNGCCATCGCTCGGTCAACGGCGGCGGCATCCGCATCGCTCCGGCTGGACAGGCCGTTTCGATGAGGAGTCCTGCCCAAAGCAACGATTTCACGGGCGGTCATCGAAAATCCCGAAGGGACTTCCTGCGGCACCGCGGCAACTCGCAAGGCGGCCTGCCTAGGCGCCAGACTCCAAAGGTCGTCGTCACCAAGCCAAACTTTACCCGTTAACGGGCGGCGGTACCTATACAAAATCCGTAGCAGCGTCGATTTGCCCGCGCCGTTGGGTCCGGCGACAGCGAGCATTTTACCGGCGNCAACNTTGAAACTAACGTTTCTGAGAATTGGAAAGCGCCCGCCTGAAGGACCCCAGGAAAGGTTTTCCACCGCAACGGAAACCGAGTTCATGTTTGAACTTCTCGCGGGAACAGCGATTCAAGCCGTGCCGAATCGGTTCGCCTATATGGGGACCGACGCCAAACCGACTCGTCGGCGATACGGAATGCTGGACAGGCGGTTCTGCGGCGATTGGCTGAAACGGCAACGGGGCTTGACGAGGCTACCAAGGAGCGGCGTCAAGAAAATCGTTCGAAATCGAAAACATAGTTGCCTCCTTCCGGGTTTCCTCGCCCGTGTTCGAGAGTCATTGTCAGCGGCAGGGTGTCTGGCTCGCGAGATGACTTCGGAGGCTATTGCCAGCAGTCCGAACAGTCTCGCCTACAGTTGCGGGACAGCTACGGGTTTGGTCCCCAGATCGGGTCGACCGCACCGTATTCCCCTTTTAATCCAATTCGCCTTTCTCCGAATTGAAACCACAACGGCCAAATATTGCGCGGGAGCATGCCTGTCAACAAGAATCGCGCCTCTATGATCCGGATGGATTTTCGACGCATCGGGAATAACTTTGCGAATTTATTGGCAGCTTGGAGATTGCAGCTCAGTATTCGAGGCGAGCGACAGCAATCCGGAGACCTGATTGCCGGCTTGGAAACCAAGGCGTTAGCAAGACATTACCCTCGCGAAATTCCGACGACTCCGGTACGCGCGATTTCCACGAGCTTAAGGGGGCGAACAAGTTCTGCGAACGCATCGATTTTGTCCGGTGTTCCCGTCAATTCAAATGTAAAGCTGTCCAGGGTCGAATCGACGACCTTGGCTCGAAAAATGTCGGCGAGGCGAAGAGCTTCGACTCGATTCTGGCCCTTTCCCTTGATCTTCAAGAGAGCCAGTTCCCGCTCCACCGAAGGTCCATCGGTCGTCAGATCCAGCACCTTGCGAACCGATACTATTCGTCCGAGCTGGTTCTTGATTTGCTCGATAACCGCAGGCTTGCCGTTCGTTACGATCGTAATTCGCGACACGTGCCCTTCATGATCGACCTCCGCCACCGTCAAGCTTTCGATATTATATCCTCGGCCGGAAAATAGTCCGACGACGCGCGCGAGCACGCCTGCTTCGTTGTCGACGATAATAGCCAGCGTATGGGTCTCANGGTCCTCGATGACCGGGCTGCGCAAATCATAGGCCGACTTGCGAGATGTTCCCGATTTTATTCGCAATTCATTCATTTGNCCTTCTCCGCTAGACTAGAACCGCGCCGGACGCGTCGATTGTCTTGGCTTCCGAGTCCTCGCCTAGCCGCATCTTGTTGTGCGGTTCCCCTGACGGTATCATCGGGAAGCAGTTTTCGTGCTTCTCGACGACGCAGTCGAATATGACGGGGCCGTCATAGTTCAGCATGTCCATTATCGCATCGTCCACATCGGCCGGGTCGGAAATCGAAATTCCTTTGCAGCCGAACGCTTCGGCAAGTCGGACAAAATCCGGCAGAGCTTCCGACCACGAGTGGCTGTATCTCTCGCCATGAAGCAATTCCTGCCATTGGCGAACCATGCCGAGGCGCTCATTGTTCAGAATGAACTGCTTAACGGGAAGCCTGTATTGGACCGCCGTGCCCATTTCCTGCATGTTCATGAGCCAGCTTGCTTCGCCCGCGACATTGATAACCAGAGCTTCGGGGTGCGCGATTTGAACGCCTATGGATGCGGGAAGCCCGTATCCCATGGTTCCAAGGCCGCCTGACGTCATCCACCTATTCGGCTCATGGAAGCCCATGAATTGAGCCGCCCACATTTGATGCTGGCCGACTTCCGTCGTTATAAACCTGTCGGCGTCCGCCGTGAGAGCTTCCAATCTCTGTATGGCGTATTGAGGCTTAATCGTTGCGGTCGAGGGTTTGTAGGATAGGCAGTCGACCTTGCGCCATTCCTTGATTTGCTGCCACCATTCGCGAACGGCGCCATTGCTGGTTTTGCTGCCGCGGCTTCTCCAAATTCCAAGCAAGTCCTTAAGAACGCTTCCCGCGTCGCCGACTATCGGAATATTGACCTGAATGGCCTTGTTGATCGACGACGGGTCGATATCGATGTGCGCTCGGAATGAATTAGGACTGAAGTCGCTGATTCTGCCGGTTATCCTGTCGTCGAATCTTGCTCCGACATTGATCATCAAGTCGCAGCCGTGCATTGCTAGGTTGGATTCGTAAGTTCCGTGCATGCCGAGCATGCCCATCCAATTCGGACCCGAGGCCGGGTAGGCGCCGAGTCCCATCAGAGTGGACGTAATCGGGAATCCAGTCTCGTCGACAAGTTGCCGCAAATGCTTGCAAGCCTTCCTGCCGGAATTTACGACCCCGCCGCCCGTGTAAAATATCGGTCGCTCGGCGGTTTCCAATTTTTCGACAAGCTCCAGGATGGCTTCTGCATCTCCCCGAGTTTTAGGCTTGTAGTGTCCGGTGCGCGACTCGTTTTTTGCGGAATATGCTCCGCTTGCAAACTGGACATCCTTCGGGATGTCGACCAGAACAGGGCCTGGACGCCCCGTTCGAGCAACGTGGAAGGCTTGATGAATAGTTTCAGCAAGCCTATCGGTGTCCTTGACCAGCCAATTGTGCTTCGTGCAGGGACGAGTGATGCCNACGGAATCCGCTTCCTGAAACGCATCGGTTCCGATCATGAAAGTGGGAACTTGCCCTGTAATGACGACGATGGGGATGGAATCCATAAGAGCGTCGGTTATTCCTGTCACGGAATTGGTTGCGCCGGGACCGGATGTTACAAGGACCACGCCGACCTTTCCGGTCGACCGCGCATAGCCCTCCGCCGCATGCACGGCTCCTTGCTCGTGCCGCACCAGAACGTGCTTGATTCGGTTCTGGAGCAGGATTTCGTCGTAAATCGGCAGAACCGCGCCTCCGGGATAGCCGAATATAGTATCCACTCCCTGGTCGATTAATGCCTGAATGACTATCTTTGCGCCGGTCATTGAACGGGTCATTTTATTCGGCCTCCTGGCAAACATCCGCCATAGCAAAAAAAAACCCCTTCACGAGGGGTTTGTAGCGAGCTTAACCTGAGTAACTCAGGTTCCGGCCCGCCGCGAGCTCACGAGCTTATGTGCATTATTACGAGTAATATTTTCCATTGCGGCTGGACGATAATTAACCGGAATTGATCTGTCAAGAAATTTGTTTATCGGGCTGGGGCGAGCATGATCCCTATCTTGGCCTGCCGGGAACTAATCGAACGATTAAGCGCGCTTCGCGTAAAATCGCGGGCGAGCGAGAATATTGTCGAATTGCGAATCCCGGCTTTAACGAAACCTAGTTTCCGCAAATGCCGATTGTTGCTCGATCCTGGCCGGCAATTGCAGCGAAGGAGTGCAACAGCATTAATTTTTTTCAACTCCTCAAGATACGCTGAATCGAAAAGATTTCGATTAATGCAAGATAAGGAAAATGCCGCTATGGCGCGGCATCGGCCTCAGGTTCGCGTATCCGCCCCGAGATCCGGTATCGGCACGGATTTAGGTTCGGCTATGCGCCGCTGAAAGACGCTTTCTTCCAGCGAACGCGAAGCCCTCNCGGAAATTTCGCTCCGGCTGGCGGCAGGCGAANGAATCATGGCGACGGCGGCATGGTCCTAAGCATTCGGTAAAAATCCGNCAACGGCTGCGCAAAAGTGCGGGNCGTGACATCAGGCAATTCGCAGCNACATGATGTGGATGCAATTTGCCAAAACCGTGAATTNGAGGCGGAAATCGAAGCAATCGCACTACGCATGCGAGAGAGCGGGTTTGCGCTCCGAAACTTTTTGGTTCCAACGGACTTGGGCGCCAATTCCGTTCGGGTGGTTTCGCATCAAATCATAAGACGCTCGGTCGCCGATGTCCGACCATTTGCCGAACTTAAGTGATTCCAAAGCTGAAAAATTCGCTTTGTAGCTCATCTTTTGGCTGCCTGGCACCCAGAATCCCAAGTACACGTAGTCAAGNTGCATTTCCTTGGCCAAGTTCACGGTATCGAGAATCATGAACGTTCCGAGGGACAACTTCGAACGATCCGGGTCGAAAAACGAGTACAGCATCGAAAGCCCGTTGTCGAGATAGTCGACATGGGCAACGGCGACCAATTCCTTACCGGCAGGTGAATTTTCGGCGGGCAGCCAATATTCAATTAGCGAGGAGCGCGTTACGCTGCCGTCGACCATTTCAACGTAATCCTTCCAAGTCATGCCCTCCATTCCACCGGTCTTATGACGCGATTTCAGATAGCGTCTGAACAGCTGGTACTGGATTTCCGTCGGTTCCGAAGGGTGAATTAGCCGTTTCAGGCGAGAGTTTCTCCTCGCGGTCCTGATTTGGGACTTCGACAGCGAAAAATCTCTCACGCGAATTCGGACGGGAACGCATGCGCAGCATGTAGGGCAGGCGTGGGTGTACAGGATGTCGCGGGAGCGGCGAAATCCGTGCTGAGCCAGCAGGTCAATCAAACCATCGGGATCGTGACCGGAAATCCGAGTGAAATACTTTCGTTCAAATCGGTCGGCAAGATAGGAACAGGGATACGGCTCCGAAATAAAATATTTAAGTCTCATAACGGATTGAAGTCTATTTGCGAGAAGCGACTGCTGCCGACTCACTACCGATTTCATTGGACATTGTCAATATTTCCAAATTCCCGGCGGACTGCCGGGACGAGTAGGCGAAGCGCCAGAAAATTGAAAGCCGTAAATTTCCCGCCTGATTTTTGTAGACCCAAAAAAAGCGCGACCGCTATAAAAAGCGGCCGTGCTCGAATGGAATTTGGCAAAGTAAACTGGGGCGCCTATTGGCGCCCCCCGCGTAGGTAGATAGTCGATTTATTCGGTGGGCTGCTGGCTTGAGGCGGCGTTGCGCTTCCTTTCTTCCATGAACTGGTCGAATTGCGTCTTGTCCTTGCTTTCTCTCAACCTTTTCACGAATTCGTTGAACGCGTCTTGTTCTTCTTCCAATCGGCGGATTGTCTGCGCCTTGTAATTGTCGAAGGCCACGTTGCCTGAAGACTTGAACCCAAATCCCGAACACTTGCCGACAAATTTCGATTTCTTTCCTGCGAACATTCGATTGCTCCAAATCATGTAGCCCAGTATTGCGAGGCCAACCGGCCAGAAAAATATGAAGCCGAGCACCATAAGGGCTATCCAAGCGCCTTTGCCGCGTTCATCAAGCCAATTTACGGCGGCGGACGGCCAGGAAGCTGCTGAACTCATTTTTTTTGCTCCTCATCTGGTTTTTATGTTAATGTAACTAACATTAACAATCACTAGATAGTTTCTTCAGTGAAGGAATCAAGCCCGATGATGGGCGATTTCAAAAAAAATTCGGTGCGACGGATTGAACTGGATTTGTCGTGTTCAAGCCCGCTGCCCGGCTCCTTTCCGCGATTCCGAATAGGTTGGATCGGCAGCGGACGCGCCGGTCTATGTTGCTTGTGCGCCAAGCAATCCTATCACGCCTTTCCGCAGCGGCATAGCGGCCGTGGCGCCGTAGCCCTGCGTCGAGATTGCGGCCGCGGCGTTAGCGTGGCGAGCGCAATAAAATGGGTCAGAGCCCTTTGAAAATTCGGCTAGAAACGCGCCGTCGAATGTATCGCCTGCGCCCGTCGCGTCGACGGAAGCCACGCGATAGGGCGCTATCCGCTCGCACTGGCTTTGGGTTGCAACAATGGCGCCCTGGTCGCCGAGAGTCAGAGCGACGATTTCGCAGCCTAGCGACCGGAAGTATCCGATAGCCGCATCGGGGTCGGCGTGGCCGAGCAGAAATTTGACGTCGTCGATTCCAGGCAAGGCGATATCGCAGATCTGGAATGCATCCCGGAATAGGCTCTTTGCGCGTTCGGGACTCAGGAGCTTGGAGCGGTAGTTCGGATCGAACGAAATCTTTGCGCCCGCGTCACGAGCGATTCGCGCCGCCGCGAACGCCGTGTCGGCGGAATTTTCGGAAATCGCCAGGCTGATTCCTGAAAAGTGAAATATCTTCGTCTGCATTATCAGGTCGCGAGGCAGGTCGCCGGGCGTCCAGCTACAGCTGGCGGAGCCAGCCCGGTAGTATGTAAATTCATGCCCCGAAGCGCCGTGCGTCACTATATAGATCCCGGTAAATTCTCCGTCGACCGCGGTAGCGCCCGTCGTGTCGACGCCTTCGCGGCGCCAGAAATCCATGAAGCTTTTTCCGAAATGATCGTTCCCGACCCGCGCGAGAACGGCCGCGGAAGCTCCCTGGCGGGCGGCGGCAACGGCGCAATTCGAGGTATCGCCGCCATGCGAGGGCAGGAACAGTCCGCCTTCCTGCTCGTTGAATTCGAACAGCGGTTCACCGAAACACAGTATATCCAAGAAATTGCTTTCCGTTAGAATCATAGGATTGCCCGCGCGGGCGGCATTCCATGGAATACCTAATCGTTCATGCTCTGCAAACAAACAAAATCGGGAACGGCCCGAATTTCATAAGGCGGTCGAAGCGCGATTGCCGGACGGTTCGTAAATTAACTTTCGGAATGGCAAATCAACTTGCGCGAAATCCTTTTGGCAAACGCCGGAGGCGGACCGCCTCGCAAATTGGATGTCTTCGGGCCAAGCTCAACGGCCCGACTACGCAACGCGCCTCGAGTCGGTCCGGACGCGCGATGCCCTCGATCGCAATGATTCCGCGAATCGGGATTGCTTGGCTTGGGCGGAGCGCCATGTCCAGAAAGAGATCGCCGTCGACGGATCTCGTTCCGTTCTTATAAACGCAACGGTTTTCGCATCTCGACAAGGCGTGAATTCGTTTGACGGCATCACTTGTCGGGCTCCAGGAGGCCGAGCCCTCGAAGATAAATTCCAATGCCGGTTTCAAGGAGGTTTTCCGCGGAATATATCGAACGGTTGCCCGGCTCGCCCCGGCTATAAAGTTCTACGACTCCGTGGCTCATAGCCCAGATATGGTCGCTGACCATGCTGGAAGGCGGTTTCTTGCCCGGCGGGATGCGCGAAACGAGTTCTTCGGCCGCGCGGTGAAGCACCGATTTGGCGCGCAGGGCCGCATGCGCCAACTCGGAGTTCATATTAAAGGAAAGTCCAGACTCGAACATGGCGATGTAGTGGCCCGGATATTTTTGCGCAAAGGCGAGATAGGCGTGTCCCGTTGCTTCAAATGCGGCAAGCGGCGAAGGCTTTCCGTCATTGTAGGCGAATTCCATTAAATCGGCAAAAATCTCGAATCCCTGGAGAGCCGCCTCGCCGAGAATTTCTTCCCGCGATCGGAAATGGCGATAGGGGGCGGCGGTCGACACGCCGGCCAGCTTGGCGGCCTCGGCCATAGTGAATCCATTGGGACCTTTGTCCTCGACCAGCTTTAGCGTTGCGTCGACCAGAGCCTGCTTTAGATTTCCGTGATGGTATTTGCGCTTCGGCTTCATATGTTCGCTTCGCCGGTGCATTCCGAATTCTTGAAACTTTTCAATGCGAGTCGCTCCGGCCAATTGAATCGCGATCGAACGGCACGGTCTGATAGATTTCGTTGATCCAATTGCCGTAGAGAAGGTGGCCGTGGCTGCGCCATCGATTGCTAGGCGGGTTTGCAGGGTCGTTGTCGGGATAGTAGTTCGTAGGGACTTGAATAGGAACGCCTTTGCTGACATCCCGCTTGTATTCGCTATCCAACGTTTCGCTATCGTACTCGAAGTGATTGAATATCGTTAACGCTCGTCGACTCCGGTCTTCTACCAGGCATGGTCCGGTTTCCACCGATCCTAGGAGCGTCCTGAGTTCGGGAATCCGCGCAATGTCGCAGTCCCTGATTTCAGTCCAGCGGCTCACCGGAATTACGAATTGGTCCGAGAATCCCCGCAGATATGGCGACGACGGAGCGAGGTTTGTCATTGAATAGCATCCAAACGCTTTGGAATTCAGTTCAAATTTCTCGATGCCATGCCAATAGTAGAGCATCGCCATCCCGCCCCAGCATATTCCGAAAAGCGAATGAACGCTGGTTTCAGCCCAGTCGAATAGTTCGCAAAGTTCCTTCCAATACGTAACTCTTTCGTAAGGCAGGTGTTCGATCGGCGCCCCCGTAATAATCAGCCCATCGAATTTCTGGTTCCGAACCTTTGAAAACGGCTTGTAGAACCCTTCCATATGCTCCGCGGATGTCGTTTTCGATTTATGGGAACTCATCGACAGAAGCGTCAGTCTGATCTGTAGCGGCGTCGCGCCGATCAACCT
>JGIcombinedJ30088_10001071_pt1 | contig 29118 bp, 26 predicted proteins | sample PinacodermPK_FD_30088 | JGI IMG/M metagenome (IMG submission 30088)
ATGACAATCAGAATTGCGAATGACCTTGACTAGCCATAACGACATGAATATATTGGCACAATGAACCATAATGGCACTGCCAAAATGGCCATACCGGCGACACATGACAGCATGACATGATCTGAGCGGACCGGATATACCCGCGTAGAGTTCCGTTGTATTGATAAATTAACGATAGCAATTACAATATCTTAAGTATGTATTCGAATGATGCTCGGAATGAAGCAGGTCGATGTTGGCACGGAAATTGCACCATTGTACGGAAGGAATACGGACGCTAGCATCGTCAACAATCGTGCTGATGAAGATCAGCGTACTTTATCACAATGGAAAGGAGCAGTAAGCGATGAACGTACAACCTTTGGGCGACCGCGTCCTGGTCAAGCGCCTCGAGGAAGAAGAGGTACAGCGCGGCGGTATCATCATCCCCGATACGGCGAAGGAAAAGCCGCAGCAGGGCGAGGTCGTGGCGGCCGGTCCGGGACGCGTCGGCGACAACGGCGACCGCGTGGCACTGGAAGTCAAGGTCGGGGACAAGATCCTCTTTGGCAAATACTCCGGCACGGAAGTCAAGCTGGATGACGATGAGTATCTCATGATGCGCGAGGAAGACATCCTGGGTATCGTGTCGTAGAGAATCNCGTGTTGAACCGCNGCNGCGATNGGGCTTGCGGATGAACCAGAGCATATGCATGGAGGGTTGAACTCGTGGCAAAGCAGTTGAAATTCAGGGATGAAGCGCGCCGGTCCGTACTGCGCGGTGTCGAGACCCTGGCCAGGGCGGTGAAGGTCACCCTGGGTCCCAAGGGCCGGAACGTGGTGCTCGACAAGAAGTTCGGTTCGCCGACCGTCACGAAGGACGGCGTGTCGGTAGCCAAGGAAATCGAACTGGAAGACCCCTACGAAAACATGGGGGCCCAGATGGTCAAGGAAGTGGCTTCCAAGACCAGCGACATCGCCGGCGACGGAACCACGACGGCCACGGTGCTGGCCGAGGCCATTTACCGCGAAGGATTGAAGAACGTGACTGCCGGTCACAATCCCATGGCCCTGAAGCGCGGCATCGAGAAGGCCGTGGCGGCGGTGGTGGGTGAGATCGAGGGCATCAGCCAGCCGACGGCCGGCAAGACCGAGATCGCCCAGGTCGCGACCATTTCNGCCAATAACGACGCNGAGATCGGCGACCTGATCGCCAACGCCATGGAAAAGGTGGGCAAGGACGGGGTCATTACGGTCGAGGAAGCCAAGAGCATGGACACCATGCTNGACGTGGTCGAAGGCATGCAGTTCGACAAGGGCTACATCTCTCCGTATTTCGTCACCGATTCCGAACGCATGGAATGCAGCATGGACGATCCTTACATCCTGATCCACGAGAAGAAGATCAGCGCGATGAAGGATCTCCTGCCCATACTCGAGAAGGTCGTGCAACAGGGCAAATCCATGCTGATCATCGCCGAGGACGTGGAAGGCGAGGCCCTGGCCACGCTGGTGGTCAACAAGCTGCGCGGCACCATGCGCATCTCGGCCGTCAAAGCGCCGGGATTCGGCGATCGCCGCAAGGCCATGCTCGAGGACATCGCGATCCTGACCGGCGGCCGGGTAATCACCGAGGACATCGGCATCAAGCTGGAGAACGTGACCTTCGAGGATCTCGGTCAGGCCAAGCGCGTGGTCATCGACAAGGACGAGACAACGGTCATCGAGGGTGCGGGCGATCAGTCCGAGATCGAAGGCCGTATCGCCCAGATCCGCCGTCAGATCGATGAAACGACGTCCGACTACGATCGCGAGAAGCTGCAGGAACGCCTGGCCAAGCTGGCGGGCGGCGTGGCCGTAATCAACGTCGGCGCGGCGACCGAAACGGAGATGAAGGAAAAGAAGGCCCGCGTGGAAGACGCGCTCCACGCGACCCGTGCGGCCGTAGAGGAAGGCATCGTGCCTGGCGGCGGCGTGGTATACCTCAGGGGAAGCGGCGCGCTGGACGGTCTGCAGGTCAATGGCGACGAGTCCACCGGAGTGGCCATCTTGCGACGCGCCCTCGAAGAGCCGCTGCGCCATATCGCGGCCAATGCCGGTGCGGAGGGTTCGGTCATCATCGAGCACGTCAAGCAACATGAAGGCAACGTGGGTTACAACGCCAATACGGGCGACTACGAAGATCTCATGTCGGCCGGCGTGATCGACCCGGCGAAGGTTACGCGCATCGCGTTGCAGAACGCTTCCAGCATCGCGTCCCTTCTGCTGACGACCGAAACGCTGGTCACCGACATCCCGGAGAAGGAGCCACCTCCCGCGCCAGGCGGTTACGGCGGTGGTGGCATGGGCGGCATGGGCGGCATGATGTAGTGCCTGACGGGCAGTCCAAATGCATGAAGACCGGCGCCGGCTGTTCAAGTCGGCGCCGGTTTTGTTAGGAAGGAATACATGCCTACCTACCAGTATCGCTGCAACGAATGCGATTACGAGTTTTCCGAGTTCCAGTCGATTACCGCAGATCCTCTTTCGACGTGCCCGGAATGCGGCGGCGCCGTGCAGCGCCTTATCAGCGGCGGTGCGGGTTTCCTGTTCAAGGGCGACGGATTCTACATCACGGATTACCGCAGCGAGAACTACAAGAAGGCCGAAAAAGCCGACAAGGAATCCTCGTCGGGCAAATCCGACGCGTCCAAGTCCGACGGGTCCGGATCCTCAGACGCTTCAGGTACCGGCAAAGAGTCGAAATCCAGCGCCTCTTCCAAGGTCGATTCGTCTTCGGGTTCGTCCGAGTCCAACTGAAGGATCAACATGACCACGGAAAACGTGAAATCACCGGANGACATCAAGGCCATCCACGACCGTATNTACGAGCANAGCGTCTTCGTCGACCGGNTGNTCTCGGAAATCGGCAAGGTGATCGTCGGTCAGCATTACATGGTCGANCGCCTCCTGATCGGCCTGCTGACCAATGGGCACATTCTGCTCGAAGGCGTGCCGGGNCTGGCCAAGACCCTGGCCGTCAAGACCCTGGCGTCGACGGTCGCGGCGCGGTTCCACCGCATTCAGTTCACGCCCGACCTGCTCCCCGCCGATCTGACGGGCACCATGATCTACGAAGCGGGCAGCGGCGAGTTCATCGCCAAGAAGGGNCCGATCTTCGCCCACCTCATCCTCGCGGACGAAATCAACCGCGCGCCGGCGAAAGTGCAGAGCGCCCTCCTGGAGGCCATGCAGGAGCACCANGTCACCATAGGCGACGAGACTTTTCCGCTCGAGGACCCCTTCCTGGTGCTCGCCACGCAGAATCCCATCGAGCAGGAAGGCACCTACCCCCTTCCGGAGGCCCAGGTCGACCGGTTCATGCTCAAGCTGACCACGACCTATCCCCGCAAGGAAGAGGAACTCGAGATNCTGAACCGCATGACGGCCGGCGAGTCGGTTGAAGTGGAACAGGTCGTGTCGCTGGAGGATATCGTCCGTGCGAGATCGATCATCAACCAGGTCTACATGGACGAGAAGATCAAGCAATACATCGTCGACCTCGTCTTCGCGACCCGCAACCCGGAGGACTACGGCGAGCTCGCCGACATCCGNGACCTGGTGGAGTACGGCGCCTCGCCCCGTGCGACGATCTACCTGGCGACGGCCGCGCGCGCGCACGCCTTCCTGCGCCGCAGAGGCTATGTCACCCCGGAGGACGTAAAGTCGATCGGAATGGACGTGTTGCGCCACCGCGTCATCGTCACCTACGAGGCGGAGGCGGAAGACATGACCGCGGAACAAATCCTTCAGCGCGTGTTCGACTGTGTAGAGATCCCTTGATACCCAGGCAGATTATCCAGAAAATCCGGCAGATCGAGATCCGGACCAAGCATCTTGTGAACGACGTGTTCAGTGGAGAGTACCACAGCGTCTTCAAGGGCCGCGGCATGGAATTCGCCGAGGTGCGCGAATACGAGCCGGGCGACGAGATCCGATCGATCGACTGGAACGTCACCGCCCGGCTGGGACGTCCCTATGTCAAGCGGTTCATCGAGGAAAGGGAACTGACGGTCATTCTCATGGCCGACGTCAGTGCATCGGGTCATTTCGGCACGGCGAGCCAGATGAAGAGCGAGATCACCGCGGAAATCTGCGCGCTGCTTGCTTTCGCGGCGATCCAGAACAATGACCGCGTCGGCCTCCTCATGTTCACCGATCAGATNGAGAAGTTCATCCCGCCGAAGAAGGGCCGGACCCATATTCTGCGGGTCATCCGGGAAGTGCTGTACACCCGGCCCGATCACACCGGCACCGACATCACGCAGGCGCTCGATTACCTGAACCGGTTGCTGACGCGCAGGAGCATAGTCTTCATCATATCGGATTTTCTCGATTCGGACTATGCCAAGCCGCTGCGGGTGGCGAGCAAACGGCACGACGTGGTCGCCGTAACGATCACGGACCCGAGGGAACTCAATCTGCCCGGCATCGGCCTGATCGAACTGNAGGACGCGGAATCGGGAGAGGAAGCGCTCATCGACACCACCGACGCCGCATGGCGCNAGCAGTATGCCGAGTACAACGAGGCCATTCGTGAAGACCGCGACCGGCAATTCAGGGTGACCGGCGTGGACGCAATCCATATCCGTACGGACGAGCCTTACATCGATCCGCTGATGCAGTTCTTCAAGCTGCGCGAACGCAAAATCGCGCGGTGAATCGAAAACGGCGCGCCGGACCGGTCCGCGGGATCGGGTCGAAAGGCAACAAAGGCTTGCATTTCATCACTTTGTGCGGTAAATTAGGTTACTTTGAAAACCGCTGTCCGTTTCGCGCGAAGCTTGCGGGAAAGGCACTGGGAGCCTGACGTGATAGAAGTAAAGAATCTGACCAAGAAATACGGTAATTTCACCGCGGTCCGGGACGTGAGTTTCCAGGTCGAAAAGGGCGAGATTCTCGGATTCCTCGGGCCGAATGCCGCGGGCAAGACCACTACCATGCGGGTGCTGACCTGCTTCATGCCCGCGACGGCCGGTACCGCCCGGGTGGCAGGGTTCGACACGTTCAACCAATCCCTCGAGGTGCGCCGCAGGGTGGGATACCTCCCGGAGAACGTACCCCTTTACCTGGACATGCGGGTCCGTCCCTATTTGAATTTCATCGCCCGGATCAAGGATATCCCTTCCCGCGATCGAAAAAAGGCCGTCAACCGCGTAATCGAGCTGGCCGCGCTGGAAGATGTCGAAAACCGGATCGTCGGGCACTGTTCCAAGGGTTTCCGCCAGCGCGTGGGACTGGCCCAGGCGCTGATACACGACCCCGACGTCCTGATCCTGGACGAGCCGACCAACGGTTTGGACCCGAAGCAGATCAACGAGGTCCGCGAGGTGATCAGGAGCCTGTCCGGGGACCATACCATCATTCTCAGCAGTCATATTCTGCCCGAGGTGAGCAAGACCTGCGAGCGAGTGCTCATCATCGACCGGGGACGGATCGTGGCCGGGGACACGCCGGCCAACCTGGACGCGCGGCTGCGGGGTTCGCAATCCATCTCGGTACAGATCCGAGGTCCGGTCAAGGAAGTGATGGACCTGCTGAAGAAGAAAGATGGCGTGGTGGACGTGAAGACCAGGTCTTCACTCGGCGAAAGCCTCTGGCAATATGACATCGACATCATTCCCGGCAGGGATCTCCGTTCCGAGCTGGCATCGTCGGTGGTCGAAAACAACTGGGATCTCCTGGAACTCACCACGGCCGGCATGAGCCTGGAAGAGATCTTCCTCGAGCTGACGACCCAGGAAGAGGAGGTTGCCTGACCATGCAGGGATTACTGGCCATCTGGGAACGTGAATTGAAGGCCTATTTCATTTCACCGATCTTCTACGCCCTTACGACCGTTTTCATCTTTATCGTAAGTTTCATGTTCTACCAGCAGTTAGGGTATTACACCCAGTATTTCATGCAGGCCGCGCAGTACCCGACGTTGATGGAGCGGATCAACATCAACGAGATGATCATGCGCCCGCTGTTCAATACCATGAGTTTCGTGGCCGTGCTGACGCTCATGCCCATGCTCACCATGCGGGTCTTTTCCGAGGAAAAGAAATCCGGCACGATCGAGCTGCTGCTGACTTCGCCGGTCCGGGACTGGCACGTGATCCTGGGCAAGTTCCTTGCGGCCTATACCCTGTACACGGCCATGATCGGGCTGACGATGATCTATCCGCTGGTGCTCCAGGCGTACGGCGATCCCGACTGGGGTCCCATATTGGCCGGCTACCTGGGTCTTCTGCTCCTCGGGGGCGGCGTGATCACCATCGGACTGTTCGCCTCGTCGCTGACGGAGAACCAGATCGTGGCCGCCGTGATCTGCTTCGGCGCCGCGCTCATACTCTGGATGATGGACGTAGCCGCGGAATCGATGACCGGTACTTTGGGGGAAATCGTCGGCTACCTGTCCGTGCTGAGGCACTACAATACCTTTGAAAAAGGGATCATCGACTCGACGGACTGCCTGTTTTTCCTCAGTTTCATTTTCCTGGGCCTGTTCATCACGGTCCGGTCGGTGGAATCGACGCGGTGGCGAGGATAACGCGTGTCCCGAATGGACGACATGGCCCGCGCCTTCGATAGCGCACACCTGGCCAGGGGAGAAACCCGTACATGAAAAGTCTCGTTTCGTCCGCCGGTTACCTGGGTCTTATACTGGTCCTGGTCAGCGGGTACCTTTACGTCTCGGATGCGACGACGCAGCGCACGGCGTTGATCGTCCTGCTGGCAGGCCTGGCGCTCGGATCGGCCTGGATGGTCTTCGAATGGGAAAAGGTATGGAACCTGCTCGGACGTCGTACGACAAGATACGGCGCCAACACCGCCGTACTGGTACTGCTGGTAATCGGTATCCTGGCGTTCGCGAACATGATCGGCTCGCGATACACCCAGCGGTATGACGCGACGGCCAACAAGCGCTTCAGCCTTGCCGACTTGTCCGTCAGCGTATTGAGCGAACTGGAACAGGAAGTTCACATCGTGGGGTTTTTCAGATCCAGCGGGCCCGATGCCACGAATCGGCATCTGCTCGACGACATGCTGAATCAGTTTCAGTACCACTCGGATCACATCACGTACGAATTCATAGACCCCGATCTCGAGCCGAGCATAGCGCGCCAGTACAACATCTCCTCCTACGGAACGGTCGTGTTCGAAAGCGAAGGCAAGACCGAGCACATCAACCGTTATCTCGAAGAAAACGTGACCAACGCGCTGGTCAAGGTCACGCGCGAAGGCCAGAAGACCGTTTACTTCCTGGAAGGCCACGGCGAACATAACGTCAACCTGACCGACCAGGCCGGCTACAACAGGATTATGCAGTTGCTCGAGAACCAGAGTTACAGCGTCAGGAGCTTTTCGCTGCTCAGTGAGGTGGAGGTGCCGGCGGACTGTAACGTGCTGGTGGTGGCCGGACCCCGGACCAACCTGGTGGGAAACGAGCAGGAAGCCATTCGCAACTACCTGGACCGCGGCGGCCGAGCCCTGTTTCTGATCAACCCCGACTATCCCGAGGAAAGCGCCGATCTGTCTGCCCTGCTCGCCCACTGGAAGGTGCGGATCGGCGACAACGTCGTGATCGACGAAAGCGCCGTGGGCAGGTTGCCCGGCATGAACGAGTACATGCCGGCCGTCATGCAATACCCGGCCCATCCCATCACGCGCCCCCTCGGCAACACCGTGAGTTTCTTCCCACTGGTGCGGTCCATCGAAACGGCTTCGGCCTCGGACGATACCGTGGAGATTCAGACCATCGCCATGACCGGGGCCCGCAGCTGGGCGGAAACCACGCTGCCGGGATCGCCGGACGAAGCCATGGAGTACGTGCCCGTGCTGGACCCGCAAACGGACGAGCCCGGCCCGGTTTCCATTGCCGTGGCCATTACGGCCGTCCCCAGGGCGCTTCCGCGCAGGGACATGGCCACGCTGACGCCGCAGGAGATGGCGATGCGGCCGGAGGAGCACGAACTGAAAACCCGCATCGTGGTCGTTGGAAATTCATCCTTCGCATCCAATGCCTACATCATGCTGCCGGGCAATGGCGACCTGGCCCTGAACATTCTCAACTGGCTCGCCCAGGAGGAGGACCTGCTCGCGATCCGCCCCAAGTCCAGCGACACCAGGCTGGTTCAGATTTCACTGAGCCAGATGCGGGATATCTTTATCTTCACCGGCATCCTCTCGCCCATCGGCATCCTGATCGCGGGCATAGTGGTGTGGTGGAGAAGGAAATAGGAGACGAAACGCCGTGAGCGGTGGCCGATACACGATCATGCTGGCCTTGATTCTGGGCCTGCTGGCGTCCTATTTCTTCCTTTTCGTTATGGAGGAAGAACAGGTCGCGGAGACCGAGCGTGTATTCGAGATCAACCCCGAGGAGGTCGTCGAGATCAAGGTGACGGTGGACGGAGCGGCCACAACGATCGAGAAGGTACCCATGGAAGGTTGGGAGATTACCGATCCGGTCAGGTACGCGGCGGACCCCGACATCGTGGGTGCGTTGCTGCGTGAATTCTCCACCCTGTCCCCCGCGCGCACTGTCGCCGATTCGGCGGAAGCCCTTTCGGAATACGGCCTTGAGCATCCGTCGGCGTCCGTCGAGGTCATCCGGGGTCTCGACAGGCCCATGGTGTTGCTGCTGGGAGACGTGAACCCCACGGGCGCGGCCCATTACGCCGTGGAAAGTGGCACACGGAGGGTATTTCTCATTTCCTCGCAGATCAATGGGAACCTGCGCAGGACGTCCGACGCGTTGCGGGACCGCAGTCTGATTCGCGTCGAGCGGGACGACGTGGAAGAGCTCATCCTCGAAAAGGGCGACCGCCGGATCGTCATCGGCCTGGACGCCTTCGGAACATGGCGCGTGGAAGCGCCATACCGGCTGCCTGCCGAGCGCGATGAGGTGGTCAACGCCTTGACCACGGTTATCGGGGCCACGGCCATTTCCTTCATCGACGAAGCGCCTTCCTCGCTTGAAGAATACGGTCTGGCGAATCCGGTGATGACGGCGACCGTGAAATCCGGCGACGGCAGCATACTCCAGACGCTTGCACTGGGCAATGATCATTTGGGCCAGATTTTTGCCATGACCAGCGAAAGAAGCAACGTATACTCGGTATCGACTTCGATCCTGCGCCAGCTGGACCGGGAACCCGAGTTCTACAGGCGGGTCACGGCTTTCGATTTTCAATCCTACAGGATCCCCGACTTTTCGATGGAACTGGGAGACGAGACCGTAACCCTGGTCAAGCATGCCTTCGAAGACTGGCGTATGACGTCTCCCTACGAATTGAGAGCCAACGACCGTTTTATCACGGCCATGCTGGACAGCCTGGAGATCATGCGCGTGCGGGAACACATCCCGCTGACGGACGCGAACAAAGCGGCTTACGGTTTCGAGAACCCGGCTGCCAGCCTCTCGCTTACGATCGAGGACCGGGTGAGACCCCAGGAAATCCTGGTCGGATCGGCCTCCGGCGATGGGCAGTATGAATACGTGATGGACCCCGCGGAGGAGTGGATCTACGCAGTGGATGCAACTACGCTGCAGCGTCTGCCCGCCTCCGCGATCGACTTGCGCGACAACAAGATCCTTCGGTTCAAAGGTTACCAGGTACACATGTTCGAGGTGGTCACGCCCGACGAACGTTTGCGGGTGCGCCGCGACCAGAAGCAAAGAGTCGTATGGAAAATCGAAGAGCCTTCATCGGGCGACGCCGACGCGATCTCGGTCGGCCGGGCGTTCAGCGAGCTGGATTCACTGTATTCGCAGGCCTTCATAACGGCAGACCCCGACGCTGACCTGGCAACCTACGGACTGGACAAACCGATCATGGAACTTACGCTGCAGATCGGGGGCCGGGACGACGTGCCGGAAGAACGCTTATCGCTCCTGGTGGGCAGATCGTTTCCCGGGGACCGGAATCTGGTCTACGTCAAGCAAAGAAACAGCCCCGTCGTGTCCCTGGCCAGGGCCGGGTTCGTGGCCCGGATCAATGACATGGTCGCCCTGACACCGAAATCGTGACATGAGGCGGCATGCGGTGAGGTGTTCAAGCTTACTCGCCACCATCCTGGTGGCCGTCTCGACGAATCCGGCTGATACCGAAGCCTTCCCTGCGCCGCAGGACGGAGATTTCGGTTTCTCTATCGAGGCCTCGGTAGATCGCGACCGGATCACCGTGGGCGATCCCTTCCTGTACCGGATCACCGTGAAGAGTCCCGGCAACTCCGCGGTCGAGTGGCCGGAATCTGGCCGTCCCCCGGAAGGTTTCGATCTCCTGTCCTTCGAGCACGAGGGACCCCTGCCCGGTCCCGGCGGCGTGAACGTCGATTCACTCCGCTACGAACTTACCCTTTTTCGGACGGGCGAACATTCCATACCGCCCTTCGCGCTTAAGTGCGTCCTGGTGGACGGTACCGAAATATCCGCAGAGTCGGATTCCATTTCCGTTGCCGTCCTCAGCGTGATAGACGATGAGGCAGAGGATATACGCGATCTGAAGGATCCGGTGGAGATCCCCGGCGAAGTGCCCTGGTACTTCTGGGCGATCGGCGGACTGGTGCTGCTCGCCGTCGCGGCGGGCCTCTTTCTGTACTTCAGGCGCCGCGGGAAACGGAACGATGCGAACGGCCCGGATACGGCTATCGAACGCCTTCCCGAAGAGATCGCCCTGGAGGAGCTGGATCGACTGGCTCTCAAGGAGTGGCTGGCCCAGGGACACGTGAAAGCCCATTACTCCGCGCTGTCTGAAATCCTGCGACGGTACCTGTCCGTGCGTTACGGGATAGCCGCCATGGAATATACGACATCCGAAGTGATAGCGGCATTGAACGCACTCGATCTCGGCCACGAGGAGTCACGGACCGTCCGTATACTGTTCGAAGAATGCGACATGGTTAAATTCGCAAGGTATACACCCGAAACGCACCGGCAGTCGCTTTCCTTGCGGGAAGGACGGGAGGTCGTCGAGCTGACGAGCCCTCCTCCCGCGCCGGAGTATGCCGCGCTGGACCGGAATGACGCCGTCTCTGACGCCGAACCCGATCCCGACGCCGAAGCCGATTCACCGGTATCCGGCGAGGTTTCCGCCGGCGATGCGGGTTCCCTACAAGCACCGTCTAAGGACTGACGCGATCATGTTCTTTTCCATGCCCGTAATTCTTGTTCTGCTCGTGATCCTCCCGGTACTCCTATGGTGGTATCGCCGCCAGTTGAAGGGACGCCGGGGCGGCCTGACGTTCTCCGACATTTCCTTCGTAAACAGGTTGAAACCCGCGTCTATCCTCAAGTACCGCCACGTCCCCGTCGCGCTGCGTGCCTTGGCCATCGGACTGGCAATACTTGCCCTTGCCCGTCCGCAGACGGGTACCGAGGGCGCGGAAGTGATGACCGAGGGGATCGATATCGTGCTGGCGCTCGACATATCCGGCAGCATGGGAGCCGAGGACTATAAGCCCCGCAACCGGCTTTACGTCGCTAAAACCGTGATTTCAAATTTTATCCGGGAGCGGCAAAACGACCGGATCGGCATGGTGGTCTTCGCGGGACGCAGCTTCACGCAGTGCCCGCTTACGCTGGACTACGAGGTGCTGCTCGGCCTGTTGGAACAGGTGGAGATCGGGTTGACCGAGGACGGCACGGCCATTGGAATNGGAATCGCCAATTCCGTCAACCGGTTGCGCCAGAGCAGCGCNGAAAGCAAAGTGGTCATCCTGTTGACCGACGGCGTGAACAACACGGGCGCGATCGACCCGATCACCGCGGCNAAGGCGGCCAATGCGCTGGGGATCAAGATCTACTCGGTCGGCATAGGAAAGGAAGAAGGCGCGCCGATTCCCGTCGATGACCCTGTGCTCGGACGCACGTACGCCCGAAATCGGGACGGCAGCCTCGCGCTCACGGAAATCGACGAGGAAACCCTGCGGCAGGTCGCTAGTATAACGGGCGGTTTCTATTTCAAAGCGACCGATGGCGAGATGCTTTCCCACATTTATCAACGGATAGACGCGCTTGAACGTACGGAAATGAGCGTCATAGCCTACTCGAGGTATACCGAGTTATTCGGTTTTTTCCTGTTGCCGGCCATGTTTCTTGTGCTGGCCGAGGTCCTGTTGACACACACCCGGCTGAGGAGACTCCCCTAGGCCGGGGAGGACGCGTACCGGTTCTCCGGAGCAGACATGCGATTTGCCCAACCCGANTTTCTTTACCTGCTTGCGATTGCGCCGCTGCTCATCCTTTTCTTTATCGTTCGGTTCCGGCACAGGCGCGACGTGCTCATGAAGTTGGGCGAGCAGGCACTGCTGGACAGACTGTCCCGATCAACCGTCGCCGGCAGGCAGCCGGTCAAGGCGGCGCTCGTGGTCCTGGCCCTGGTCTGCTTTGTTCTTGCACTCGCGCGTCCGCAGTTCGGAACCCGGTCCGAAACAATACGTCAGACCGGATTTTCTGTCATGGCCGCACTGGATGTTTCCAATAGTATGCTGGCCGAGGATGTCCGGCCGAATCGCCTCATACGGGCCAAATATGCCGTCCGGTCTCTGGTGAGAAAACTCCGGAACGATCAGATAGGGCTGGTTGTTTTCGCCGGATCCGCTTTTCTGCAGTGTCCGCTGACTTCCGATTACAGCATCGTCGAGCTCTTTCTGGACGGCATCGATACCCGGACGGTGGGCACGCAGGGAACGGCCATATCGCAAGCGCTGCAAATCGCGGGCCAGTCGTTTCAACAGGACCACAGGGGATACAAAGCCATCGTACTGATCACCGACGGAGAAGACCACCAGGAAGACCCGGTCGCCGTCGCAGCGGATCTGGCGGCCCAGGGCGTACGCGTTTACGTGGTGGGCATCGGTACCCCGAACGGCGTACCCATACCCATCATGGGCGAGGACGGCACGGTCGCCGGCCACATGCGGGACCGGTCCGGCGCAGTGGTCATGAGCCGTCTGGACGAGTCCACGTTGCGTCAGATCGCGGAAACGACCGGAGGCGCTTACTACAGGGCTTCGCCGGGGGGTGAAGAAATGGACCTGGTATACGATACCATCTCCTCGCTGGAGAGGGCGGAGTTCGAAAGCAGGGAATTTACGCAGTACGTTGAACGTTTCCAGTATATATTGTTGTTCGGTTTGCTGTTGCTGGTCGCGGATACCGTGATACGGGACCGCAGATTGCTCGACGTATCGCCGGAATCGGAACCAAAGCCATGAGCGTAATCCTGGTCATCCTGTTGTTTCTCGGTTGGCAGCCTGCCGCGAAGAATGCTCGCGGAAACGAACTGTACCAACAGGAAAAATACGAAGAGGCGCTGGCGGCCTATACTGAAGCACTGGCGGAGGACGGCGAAAACCCGGCCTTGCACTACAACCGGGCCAACGCGCTGTACCGCTCCGAGCAGTATCCCTCTGCCGTGCAGTCGTATACGAACGCACTGGACGGCGAAGCGCCGCTCGATGGCCGGGCCCGGTACAACCTGGGCAACAGCCTGTACCGCATGGGCCGGCTTGAAGACTCCATCGAGGCTTACAAGGAGGCCCTTCGTATCAAGTCGGACGATCTCGACATGAAATACAACCTGGAATTCGTGACTCGACAGCTACAGGAGCAGCAGGAAGAACAGGAACGCCGGAACGCGCAGAACCGTCAGGATAACGATGAGGATCAGGAAGACCGGGAGGACCGGGAGGACCAGGAGGATCAGGAGAATCAGGAAGACCGGGAGGACAACGGGAATCAGCAGCCGGAAGGAGAGGATGATTCGCAACGGCAGCAGGCTCCCAGGGAGGGTGAACTGAGCAGAGCAGAGGCGGAACGACTCCTGAATGCCCTGAACAGGGATGAGCGGGATATTCAGCGTCGACTGCGCAGACAGCAGGCCACCCAGGTCAATCCGGAGAAAGACTGGTAACCGTTCCACGAATCGCGATGGAAACACCATGATTGTCATGAAATTCGGCGGCACTTCCGTCGGCAGCGCGGAGGCCATTCAACAAGTCGTCGAGATCGTCGGAAAATACCGCGAACGCGATCCGTTGGTGGTCCTGTCCGCCATGAGCACGGTAACCGACGCGCTTCGGGAAATGGCCGCGGAGGCCTGNGGAGGGACGGAGCCCTCGGCTTCCCTCTCNGCTTTGCGCAAACGCCATGACGAGACGATTCGCGCCTTGGCCGAAGGGGAGGAGCGGAACCGGGCCCTCGAGGTCTGTGACGGACTGATCGATGAACTGTCGGGAATCCTGCACGGTATCACGCTGCTCAGGGAACTGTCCCCGCGTTCGGTCGACCTGGTCAGTTCCTTCGGCGAGCGCTTATCCGTGGTTGTCGTCTCCGCGGCCCTCAGGTCGGCCGGCCTGTCGTCTCTTCCCGTCGATGCGCGCGAATACGTGAAGACCAACGAGCGCTACACCGAAGCGGAAGTGAATGTCGCCGAAACGGAACGGCGCTTGTCGGCGGGACTGATCCCCATGGTATCCGGCGGACGCATTCCCATCATAACGGGGTTTATCGGTTCGACCGATGAAGGGGTCACCACGACCCTCGGGCGGGGCGCCTCGGATTACACCGCCTCCCTTGTCGCCGGTGCGTTACAGGCAGAAGAAGTATGGATCTGGACGGACGTGGACGGCGCGATGACGGCCGACCCGCGCATGGTCGAGGACGCCCGGGTGCTCAAGGAGATTTCGTATCTCGAGGCCGCCGAGATGTCCTATTTCGGCGCCAAGGTGCTCCATCCCATGACCATGCAGCCCGCGGTAAAACAGGAGATTCCCATCCGGATCCGGAACACCTTCCGGACCGAAAACGGCGGTACGGTCATTTCTTCGCGCACCTTTGAGGCCCCGCTGGGGGTGAAGGCCGTGACGAGCATCGACCGGCTCTGCCTGATCGTGGTCGAAGGAACCAGTCTCAGCAGAACGCCGGATACGCACGCCCGGCTCTTCAAGACCACGGCGGAACGCAAGACCCAGGTCATCATGATTACGCAGGCTTCCTCCGAACACGACATCTGCCTGGTCGTAGACGAAAGGGACAGCCAGGGAACCGTCCGGGCGCTGAAGGAGGAATTCCGTCATGAAGTCGCCGAAGGCAGCCTGGAGGAGATCTCGGTGCAACCCGACCTGGCCGTGGTGGCGGTGGTCGGCGGCGGCATGAAGGGAACCCCGGGCATCGCGGCCCGCACATTCGGCATCCTCGGCGAACACGGGGTCAATATCATCGCCATCGCCCAGGGTTCATCGGAGCTGAACATTTCATTCATCGTCGAACGGAACGACCTGCAGAAGACCGTTCAACTGGTACACGCGTCCTTTGGACTCGGAGAGGACGGAGGTTTTGAGTAAAATAAACCTGTTTCAGTTCGGGAAGGGCAATATAGGCGGCGCATTGGTCAGGCAGGTGGTGGACCGGACCGGGTCCCTGGCCGATGCGAGCGGCCTTCGTTTCGAGTACGTCGGGATCTGCGGCCGGGACTACGTGGTATTCGATCCAGGGGGACTCAACGAGGCGCTTCAAGTAACCGGTGGACTCGACCGGTTGCTCGACGACGGGGACAGGCGCGCGGCCTACCCGGGCGCGGTTGCCATGATGGATCGTCTGCTGGATGATCCACCCGCGAACCTGTGCGTTATCGATACTACGTCCGCCGATATGACCGAAGTGCACCTNGGCTGTCTGCGCCGCGGCATTCCGGTCGTGACGGCCAACAAGAGACCCATCACCGATCGGAGCGGCGCGTACGAAGAGATCCAGCGGCTCGGGCGCGCCAGGCGAATGCGGTACTGGTACGAAACGACCGCCGGCGCCGGGCTGCCCGTCGTCAGTACGGTCAAGGAACTGGTGGACACCGGCGACGTGGTGACCGAGATCGCGGGATGCCTCAGCGGTACGCTGGGATACATCTGTTCCCGGCTCGACCGCGGGGGAGCCTTCTCGGAGATCGTCCGGGAAGCGAAGGAACTCGGTTATACCGAACCCGATCCGCGGGACGACCTGAACGGCATGGACGTTGCCAGGAAAGCGCTGATCCTCGCGCGTGAGATCGGGCACCGGCTTGAAATCGAAGGGCTGGAGATCAAGGGTATGGTCTCCGACGCCCTGCTTGAAGCCCCTTCGGTCGAGGCGTTCATGGATATGCTCGCCCTGGAAGACGCGGACTACGCGCAGCGGGTCGAATCCTGCGGAAACAACGGGCAGGTGCTGCGATTCGTCGCGACGGTGGGAGACGACACTTGCCGGGTGGGACTCGAAAGTGTGGACCGGGAGAGTCCCCTGGGAAGCTTGACCGGTCCGGATAACATGGTCGTATGCACCACGAAACGATACCGAGACAACCCGCTGATCGTGCGGGGGCCGGGCGCCGGGCCTGAGGTTACCGCCGGTGGCCTGTTCGGAGACCTGATCAAGGCCGCGAGAATGCTGTCCGGCAGCAATCATCCTTAACCTGTACACCTGATCCGGGAGCATGAAGTGTCGAAGAATGAGATCAAAGTGGGTATCCTGGGCGCCACCGGAGCGGTAGGACAGCGGTTCGTCCAGTTACTCGAAAACCATCCGTGGTTCAGGGTCACCGCGCTTGCGGCTTCGGAGCGGTCGGCCGGCAAACCCTACTCGGAAGCCGTGACCTGGCGGCTGGATACGCCGATCCCGGCAGCCGTGGTCGAGATACCCGTATCGCTTTGCGAGCCGGGACTGGACTGCGATCTGGTATTCTCCGGCCTGGATTCCGCGGTGGCGGGTCCCATCGAGGCGGCTTTCGCGGCGGCCGACTATGCCGTGGTGAGCAATTCGAAGAACCACCGCATGGACGAAGACGTGCCCCTGCTCGTTCCCGAGGTCAATGCGGACCATTGCGGGATCATCGACCGGCAGCGGAAGCGCAGGGGGTATGGGCGCGGGTTCATCGCGACCAATCCGAACTGCTCCACCATCGGTCTTGCGATGGCGCTGAAACCGATTGCCGACCGCTTTGGAATAACGCGGGTCGCGGTTACCACCATGCAGGCCCTGTCCGGCGCCGGTTATCCGGGGGTCTCCTCGCTCGAAATCCTCGATAACGTGCTTCCCTACATCGGGGAAGAAGAAGAGAAGATGGAGCGGGAAACCCTGAAACTGCTAGGCAGGTTCCACGACGGCCGGATTAAAAACGCCCGGACTGTCGTCAGCGCCCAGTGCAACCGGGTACACGTCCAGGACGGACACATGGAATGCGTCTCGGTGGCCCTGGAGAACGAGACAGACGTAAACGGCCTCGCCGAAGCGCTGCGCAACCACCGGGGGCCGCCCCAGGAACTCGGCCTGCCATTTGCCCCCAGGCGCCCGATTATCGTCCGCGATGAACCGGACCGGCCGCAGCCGAGGATAGACCGCGACGCCGAAAACGGCATGGCCGTGACGGTGGGGCGCATACGGCCGTGCTCCGTACTCGACATGAAATTCGTGGTGCTGTCCCACAATACCGTCCGCGGGGCCGCCGGTACCGCCATCTTGAACGCGGAACTGCTGCGGACCCGGGGGTTTCTGGACTGAGCGTATGAAACACTGGATTCACATTGGCCTCATCGCGTTGCTGCTTCTCATCTCTCCATCCGTATCGGGGCAGGAGATCTCCGTCACCGCGGAGGTGAGCCGTAACCGGATGACGGTCGACGAAACACTGATGCTGACTGTCTCGGTCTCCGGTTCCAATCTGGGCGACGTCCCGAAGCCCGTGTTGCCCGACATGCAGTCGTTCATCGTCATCGGCAGCACCTCCTCCACGTCCTCCAGCTTCAATCTGGTTAACGGAAAACTGTCCTCGTCCAGATCGGTCCGGTTCATCTACCAGTTGAAGCCCCGGAATACGGGGACCTTCGTCATCGACGCGGCTGAGGTGACTTACGACGGCGTGACGCACGAAACCACGCCGATTTCGATAGTGGTTGCTCCGTCCGCCTCAGGCGCCGCCTCCGCGGCGGGAAACCGTGTCGCACCGGGGGGCGGTTCCCCTTCCTCGGCCATGGGTTCAATGCAGGATGACACGGCACAACCGGACCTGGGCGACGCAGTGTACATCCGGACCACCCTGGACAAGAAGCAGGCCTACGTGGGTGAGCAGGTAACGGTGACCTATACGCTATATACCCGCCTGGGTCTTTCGAACGCGCGTTACGACGTAGTCCCCTCCTATACCGGTTTCTGGATGGAAGAGCAGTTTACCGCGCATCACCTCGATTTCATGGAAGAAATCATCGCCGGCCGGAGGTACGCCGTATCGAAACTGCGTCAGATCGCCTTGTTCCCCACCGTGACCGGGGAGCTGACCATCGACCCGCTGTCGATGGTCTGTGACGTACAGGGCGAAAGGTCCCGAAGAAGCCTCTTCGACAGCTTTCTCAACGATCCCTTCGATACGTTTTTCTCGAACACGCGCCAGATCAGGGTGACATCCGTGGAGCAGGCCGTGCGGGTTCTGCCTTTGCCGGACGCGGGCCGACCTGCCGGTTTCAGCAACGCGGTGGGCGATTTTTCACTCGAGGCGACCGTGGATCAGGCCACCACCGAAGTAAACCAGCCAGTGACGCTGACGGTCGTGCTGGCCGGCGAGGGCAACCTGAAGACCGTGGAAGATCCCGTCCTGCCGCCGCTCGGGGTTTTCAATGAATACCAGTCCGGCAACAGGGCGGAATACGCGTCGGGCGGGTTGCGCATTTCGGGGACAAAAACCTGGGAACACGTGCTGATCCCCACGGCCCCCGGAGAACACATCATCGCGCCGCTCGAATTTCCGTTTTTCAATCCCGATACGGATTCCTACCGGGTTACGACAACCGATCCGGTAACGGTTACCGTCCTGCCGGCCAGCGGCGTGCAGGCGGCTGCCGCCGTTATGCCGCGCAAGACTCCCGTCCGGCAAATACGCAAGGATATCCAATACATCAAGCCCGAAACAGTTTTCCTCGGCGACCAGGGAGCGGTCCTGTACCAGTCGCCCTGGTACCTGCTATTGCATTTCCTGCCCGTCGCGGCGGTCCTGGCCACGGTCCTGTACAGGTCCCATGCCCATCGCCTGCGGCGCGACGCCGGCTATGCCCGCCGGCGCCAGGCGAAAAGCAACGCCCTGGGCGAACTGAAGCGGTCCGGAGAGCGGCTGAAGCAGGATGCGCTCGACCAGGCCATCACCGGCATATCCAACGCGTTGTACGGTTATATCGCCGCCAGGTGCAATCTGCCGACGGCCGGCCTGACGTCGGCCCGCGTCGTCGAACTCCTCAGGGGACGAGGCGTGGACGAAGAGACGGTCGGCCTGGTCAGGGACTGTTTGGACTCCTGCGACCTGGCCCGGTTCGCCCGGACGGCGCATTCGGTCGAACACACCGAAGACCTTCTTGGCAGGGCACGGAACGCAGTCGAATCCATCGAATCGCAGTTAAACGGTGACCGTTGAAAGCCACTAAACCATCCAGCATGCGCGCAAAGGGCCAATTGAAAGCAGGCACGAACCCGCTGAGACGACCGGAAACCCAGGGTTTTCGCAACCTGGTCTCGGGGTTGATCGTGGCCGTTTTTGCCAGCGGTTTCGCGGCCGCGGGTTGCGCCGGGGAAACGGCAGACAGGCAGACCGTCGAGTTGTACCGGCAGGGCAACCTGCTCTACGAGGGCGGGAAGTATGCGGAGGCGAGCCGGACGTACGAACGCATCATCGAACGCGGTATACGTAATGGGCACGTGTACTACAACCTGGGTAACGCGTATTACAGGCAGGACCAGATAGGCCGTGCCATCCTGGCCTACGAGAGGGCGTCCCGGCTCATGCCTCGGGACGTGGATTTGAGGAGCAACCTGGACCTGGCCAACGAACGGACGACCGACCGTATAGCCGTGGACGTGCCCTGGTTCGGCAGGCAGGCGCTGGACGCGGTGACCGTGAACCAGGCCACGGCCGCTGCGACCGCGGCCGGGTTCCTCACGTCGCTGGCCCTGGTGTTCTATCTGCTCGCTACACGGCCTCGTGCGCGGTCCGCCGCCGGTTACGCTCTGCTGGCCACGAGCCTTGTCCTACTCATGGCCATCGGGTTCATGAGTATCAAAATATACGACGTGCTGGAGAACCGGAATGGTATCGTCCTGAGTCCGGCGGCCGTCGTCAGGACGAGTCCGGACGCTTCATCCGAACCGGTTTTCACCCTGCACGAAGGCGCCAAGGTCCAGCTGGTCGAACACCGGGACGAATGGACGAGAATCCGCCTGCCGGACGGCAAGAACGGTTGGCTTTCCCGGGAAGACCTGGAAGGCATCTGACCCGCGACGGGGACAGCGTAGCCATTTTATCGTTTCGAACCCGGAAACAGAACGGTGAGGCCCAATGTTTACAGCTATTTCAGAACCGCAGACCCGCCGCATCGATCCCGGAGACCGGGACTACTGGACCGAGGTACGTTCACGGTTCATCCTGGAACCGGGTCACGCCTATCTCAACAACGCCGCACTGGGCATGCCCCCAAAGCCCGTTCGGGACGCCGTCGCCGAGGGCTTTCGGCTGATGTCTGAAAACCCATCGAAGGCCAAGCGGGTGTTCCACGACTACATCGAAGGAGAACTCAGGCCGGCCATGACCGGGTTTCTGCGAGCGGAGACCGGTGAAATCGCCCTGGCGCGCAACGCGACAGAGGGCCTCTACCATATCATAAACGGCCTGGACCTGGCGCCCGGCGACCGCATCCTGATGACCACGCAGGAGCATCCCAGCGCGGTGCGGCCCTGGAAGGTCAGGTCGGAAAGGGACGGGATCGAGATCAGGGAGGTCCATATCCCCAGTCCGCTGGCCGGTGAAGATGATATCCTGGAGCGCATTTCCGCGGCGATAGACGAGCGGGTGAAAGTGCTCTTCTTCTGTCACGTCACCCGCGGGGGATACCTGTATCCGGTCAAACGACTTTGCGCTTTGGCCCGGGAGCGGGGACTGATTACGGCCATAGACGGCGCCCAGGCGGTGGGGATGATGGACGTCGACCTGGCGGAAATTGACTGCGACATGTACACCAACAGCCTGCACAAGTGGTTTCTCGGTCCGGCCGGCACCGGGTTTCTATACGTCAACCGCGCCATGCAGCCATCTTTCAGCTCATTGTACGCGCCGGCATCCGAGCCCGGCGGGGACGCCCGTCGCTACGAGATCCAGGGGACCTACGATCTGCCCGTGCGCGCGGCACTCGGCACCGCACTGGACTTCCTGAACCGAATCGGCATAGACAACATCGAGCGGCGCCTGCGCATGCTGTCGGATTACCTCAGGAATGCCCTCCTGGACATCCCCCGGCTGCGGCTGCTCACCAGCCTGTCCCACGACATATCGTCGCCAGGTTCCACCATCTTCGAGTTCGACGGGATCAATGCGGCGCGGTGGCGCGGTCCCCTGGAGGAGGAAGCGAAACTCCACGTGGACGACCACGACCGGGACGGTCACCGGGGCATCCGGATCTCGACCCACTACTACAACACGACGGACGAAATCGACCGGTGCGTGGACAAGTTGAAGGAAATGGCACGGCGGGAAGGTTAGGTAGGCATAGAGGTTTTAAGCCGATCTTACGGTAGCCTGAGCATCGCGCCGCGTGCAGCCTGAGCGTCGCGCCGTCGGCAGCGTAAGCATCGCCCAGCCGACTCAGTCCCCGTAACCCAGTTCTTTCAGTGCTTCGCCCAGCAGGTCCAGCTGAAGATCGCCGCCTGCCTTCTTCCAACGGCCCACGGCCTCGGGTCGTACGACGATACGGCTCAGGGGAATACCGAGAAAGGCTTCGAGCCGGAGAAGCGTCTCCTCCTGTTTCAGCACGAAGTCTTCAAACCGGACAGTTATGAGATGGCCGGGGTTCGGCGTGGCCTTCATGAGCAGGTACTGGTACAGCCAGGAAATAGCCCGTTGCCGCCGAATGTCCTCCGTGGCGGGATACGCAATTCCGAAATCTCCAAGATCGTCCGTCCTGTGCGGGGCAAGGATGCCGTCCCTCGGATCCCGGATCCAGTGAATGTAGCGGATATCTGGAAACATGCGGACGATCCAGGGATAGATGAGCGTGGTCTCCGGCAGTTTCCAACCGCGGCAGGGGTTTCCGTTTTCCATCACGTCCGCCAGGTACGATTCCACCTTCTCCACGAAAGACGGATCGATATCCATCTCCATCACCCGAGAGAAATCCCAGGATAGACCGCCCTCCCACCGGACGTACCTGGCGAAGATCCGGCAGGCGTCGTACAGGTCGCCAGGCGGTACTTTGTCGCCCGACGTATTGATCGTCCTGCCCATGAACACGCCGCTGGTATAGAGCGTGTGCGACATGGCTCTCGTTCCGGAATGTCCCCGGCCTATGATGGTGACGATGGGCATGACGATATCCTCACTGCGATCGATTCGCGTTCCGCCGGGTCAGACCCTGATCGTGGACATGGTGATATGCCCGCCGAAACACAGGTCGACATCACTGCCTGTCTTCCGGGGCCGTTCGTGGTAGACCCCGGTATGTAAATACCCGTTCCCTTCGGCGGTGAACGTGTTCTTGAAGGGGCTGGTATCCACGGGGGCGGTTCTCATTTCCAACCGGGTCTCCCGGTGATCCGGGTGGGGCAGGTTGATGTTGAGGAAGCATCCCGCATCCAGGTCCAGGCGAAACAGGCGTTCCAGTACCGGCCGCAGGCGTGAAGCCGCCAGTTGCCAGTCGACCGGGCGGTCGACTAGGGTGTAGTGAGAGAGCGCCATGGCCTTGCAGCCGTGGAAAACGGCCTCCCTGGCGGCGGCCACGGTGCCGGATTCGTAGACGTCCACCCCTAGATTGGCCCCGTGATTGATGCCTGAAAGCACCCAATCCCCGTCAACCGCAAGCTCGTTGAGCGCCAGGCGCGCGCAATCGGCCGGCGTTCCCCATACCCGGTAACGGTTCTCCGCGAGGGCATCCACCCGGATAGGCCGGTTGTTGGTCAACTGGTGGCTGATGCCGGACTGAGGTTCCGCCGGTGCAACGACGACCACGTCGCCCCACCGGGACGCAAGGCGGGCGAGGGTCAGCAGCCCCTGTGCCTCAATGCCGTCGTCGTTGGTTACGATCAATTTCACCGCGGCCTACTTGCCCTGTGTGATCGAAGTTCCGGAAGGATTGTAATGCGATCGGGATGTGGTCGAAGTGCGGGGAGCATCNGTTCCCTGCCGGTTCAAGATACCATTTATTCGGCGCCAGCAGGGACAGATCAGGCGAAATACCGGATAGATGACGATGATGGCGATCCCGCCGCTGATCCACTGGATGAATCGGGCAAGGAGCAGGTTGTTCTTTTTGTTCATGTAAGTCACACACGGGTTGTTGAACTTGCGAAAATAAAAAAACGACCGGTCCATGGTGCTGACTGATCGTGGATTATGTTAGTCGTTTTTGTACCGGTTGTCAAGCCCGATCACACGGCCGGAGTCGAAGCGAGAGGTCGGCCGTGTGATGGAAGACCCTGCGATCTAATCGTCCTGGGCGGGACGCTCGGGACGTCCTTCGGGCATGACAAATGCCATGAAAAGGTAGATCAGCGTAACCGTTCCCACGGAAAAGAGAAAAGCGATGAAGAACCCGATGCGTACGAGGGTGGGATCCAGATCGAATGCATCCGCGAGGCCATTGCACACGCCGAAGATCTTTTTGCCTTCCCGTAACCGGTACAGTCGTCGATGTCTGAAGACCTCCATGATTTGTCCCCTGAAAACAATCAGGATGAATACCGCCGCGCCAATGGCGACGATGGGTACCATTGGAAGAATGAAGGAGAATCGTCCGAATTCCGGTGTATATGAATAGGTCAGCACCATCACGGCCAGCAGGATCAGCAGAATTCCCCAGACCATGCTGTTGTTCTGAGTGGTATTCCGGTATCCCTTGCCGGCCTGTTTCGCCTGATCCGCCTGTTCGGTCTGGCCGGCTTGGTCCGCCTGTTCGGTCTGGCCGGCTTGGTCCGCCTGTTCGGTCTGGCCGGCTTGGTCCGCCTGATCTACCTGATTCGCCTGTTCGGTCTGGTCGGCTTGATCCACCTGTTTTTCCTGGTCCACCTGATCCGCCAGGACCTTCCGGACCGCTTCATCTCCCTGGGTCGCCAGGTCTGCCTGGACTTTCCTTACCGCCCGGTCCGCCTGCCCGGAGCCTGGAGGCGCGCCGGCCGCGGCCGCGGAAGCCGGGACCGGATTCCGGGGTATGATGAAAATGCAAACCAGGTACGCCAGGAAGACAAAAGGCCCGAAGACGGGCAAGGTGATCACCGTGAAGGCGACCATGGCGATCCGGAGTACGGAGGTATCCACGTCGAAGTATTCGGCCAGTCCGCCGCAGATGCCGCTGATCATCCGGTTGGATGTGGATCTGTAGAGGGTTTTCTCAGGCACGGTCGCTAAACCTCGTCTTTCTCTGTCGTTGTCCGTCCTTCGACACCGGGGGCATCGCCTCCTGGCGTATCGACACCGGGCGCAACGACACCGGGAGCATTGCCTCCGGGAGCATTGCCGGCCTGTCCAGGTGGAAGGGCTTCCTGCTCTTTCGCCCTGTTGCGCAGCAACCTGGCGCGAATAATCAGGCCGAGGCCCACGAACAGCAGTGCGAAGCCGAAGAACTCAGCGTCGCTCGCGATGACCGTGGCCAGGCCAATGCCTACCAGGAGTACCACGGCCAGGGAGGGTACGCCGGACTCGCGCTTCCTGGCATCGATGAATATCCCTTTCTCGATCATAGCCAGCCGTTCCAGGTGCCTGATTTCCCTGCCCCTTTTAAGGTACCCCAGCAATGCGCAGAAGACGCCCAGTCCGAAGGGAATGGCAACGGCAACAATGGCTGCGCCCTGGTAGTCCAGGTTTGCGAGGACGACGACCATGATGCAAACGCTCAGGAACAATACCGCCCAGGCTTTCCAGCTATCCATAAACCGCCTCCGATACGAGATCGTTCACAGGAATTCCAGACCTCACGCTNTATNCCCTCATGATTTCGACACGGAATCCGATCGTTTTGTTTCAGANNCTGAAATTTAAATCGATTTGNCGTGATTGCCATGAGAAAAACATGACCGTGATCTGAAACATTTGTAGATTCCCGGTAGTCTTACTCATGAGAGGGATACCGACCCGGGATCTCTTAAAGGGGTCGAATCAGTCCGGCGAAACGGCCCTGTACGCGGCTGAGACTCGCTAGAGGCAGAATGAGGCGACCCATGGATTTGAGCGATGAGGAACTCGTCGCAAGGGCCAGGGACGGTGACAGATCGGCCTTCGCCCGTCTCGTCGACCGGCATAGTGTATCGGTGTTCAACCTGACGCTGCGGATCGTTGGGAACAGGGAAGACGCGGAAGAGGCCGCCCAGGATGTATTCGTCCGGGCTTACAGGAATCTCGACAGGTTTCGCGGCGACGCCAGATTCTCTACGTGGCTTTACCGTATCGCCGTGAACGTAAGCCTGAGTTCGGCGCGGCGTTCCCGTCGAGACCTTTCCACGACATCCCTGTCGGGCTCGGAAGACGANGAGGAAGGATTGCCGTTGCAGTTGCCGGATCCGTCNGCGAATCCCGCGGAGCGGTTCGANCAGGCCGAATTCAGGGAACAGGTCAGGAATATGGTGGCGGCGCTGCCGCCTATTTACAGCGCGGTGATTTCGATGTATCATATGCAAAGCCTGTCTTACGACGAGATATCCGAAGCGCTGGAGTTGCCGATCGGCACGGTCAAGGCGCGGCTCTTTCGTGCCCGCGCCGCATTGAGGAAACTGATCTACCGGTCCATCGAGCCCGATCCATCGAGCCCGATGCGCTGAGTTAACGCGAACTGGCATCCCCGGAGTCGAACGATCATGAACTGCGAGTCTACACAAAGAATGATCTATGAGGCGGTCGACCGGGCGCTTACATCGGATGAGCGCCGTCTGGTGGACGCCCATCTTTCGGCCTGCGAACGCTGCAGATCTGAAGTGGCGGTCCTCGACGCGATGATCGAGACGGTCGAAACGACCCCCCNGTCAAATCCNTCCGAAACCTTCCTCTCAAACGTGATGGACAGCCTCCCCGCGCCCCGGNAATCCCTGTCCGTGCCATCCCTGTTCATCCCCAGGATGGTATTTGCCGCTACGCTGGCGGCCGCTGCGCTGGTCTGGCTATACCGCGCCATGTTTTTCGAAATCGTGGAGAATCTCCTGCCCNTTCAGACAGTAATCGGTTCGGTGACTACCGTGTTTCGCGACATCCAGTCAGAATTGCAGTCGCAGGCCGGCGCCGTCCTTGCCCGTCTCCCCGAACAGGTATCCAACTCGGTTGAATGGGGTTCCATGCTGCTGGTTGTCACCACCCTTGCAGTTGGTTATGTACTGGTACGCACGGCCGAGAAACTGGATGTGGGCAGTTCGCGCTTCGAGATCGGCAGACGGACTTGAAAAGCGCGCTTGGACAGTCGGCATCACCATCGTCCCTCGGCCACGGAGCCCCTCGCTCCGCACCCTCGAACCGGATCTTTCGAATCCCGCATACCTGTTGACATTCCGCCCGTTTCCCCTTTTATTCCAACCTGTTGCATACGGTATGCAACGTGGCGGCATCGCCCTGTTTCCCGGAAGACCCGGCGGGACCTTCATGTCAACGGAACATATCCGCAACTTCTCCATCATCGCGCACATAGATCACGGCAAATCGACGCTGGCGGATCGTCTGCTGGAGACGACGGATACCATATCTCCCCTCAAAATGCGCGCCCAGATGCTCGACAATCTCGACCTGGAACGGGAGCGGGGCATCACGATCAAGGCCCACGCGATCCGCATGTCCTACGATTCGCCGGACGGACGGAACTTCGCCCTGAACCTGATCGACACGCCCGGCCACGTGGATTTCTCCTACGAGGTTTCCCGAAGTCTCGCCGCCTGCGAAGGAGCGCTCCTGATCGTCGACGCGGTGCAGGGCATCGAGGCGCAGACCATCAGCAATCTGTACCTGGCCCTCGAGAACGACCTGACCATCATCCCCATCATCAATAAAATCGATCTGCCCAATGCCCGAGTGGACGTGGTCACCGGTCAGATCGTGGACCTTATTGGGGTCGAGCCGGAAGATGTCATCCTGACCAGTGCGCGGGACGGTATCGGGGTCGAGCAGGTGCTTCAGGCCATCCTGGACCGCATTCCGCCCCCGGAACCGGACGATGGGCCACTCAAGGCGCTTATCTTCGATTCGGTCTTTGACCAGTACCGCGGCGCAGTGCCCTACGTGCGCGTCATGAGCGGCCAAATACGGCCGGGCATGGACATTGAGATGTGCTCCAACGGCAAGCGGTTCGAGGTGGCGGAGACCGGCGTGCTCCGGTTCGACAAGGCCCCGGTGGACGTGCTCACGGCGGGCGAGGTCGGCTATCTGATCGGGAACATCCGGAACGTGGCGGACGCCAGCGTGGGCGATACCGTCACCGACGCCGCGCGGCCATGCGACGAGCCCCTTCCTGGTTACCGGGAGGCCAAGTCCATGGTGTTCAGCGGGCTCTACCCGGCGACGTCGGAAGATTACGAACCGCTCAAGGAAGCCCTCGAGAAGTACCGGCTGAACGACGCCGCCCTGGTATACGAACCCGAAACTTCGATCGCGCTCGGATTCGGGTTTCGATGCGGATTCCTGGGGTTGCTGCACATGGAGGTCGTGCAGGAGCGCCTCGAGCGGGAGTACGGACTCACGATCCTGGCCACCATGCCCAGCGTCGAATACCGGATCACGACCACCTCGGGCGAGGAACTCATGGTGGACAACCCGGCCGACATGCCCGACGCATCGCTCATCGACTGCGTGGAGGAGCCGTTTATCCAGGCCCAGATCGTGGTGCCGCAGGACTATATCGGCAACATCATGAAACTGACCCGTGACCGCCGGGGTGTATACAAGGCCATGGAATACCTCGACCCGACCCGGGTGGCCCTGCAGTACGAACTGCCGCTGTCGGAGATCGTTTTCGATTTCTACGACCGGCTGAAATCGATCAGCCGTGGATATGCTTCCTTCGACTACGACTTCCTTGAATACCGCGCCTCCCCGCTGGTCAGACTGAACCTGCTGCTTAACGGGGATCTGGTGGACGCCCTGTCGATCATCATCCACAAGGACAAGGCCTATGAATGGGGCCGTGAGCTGTGCCAGCGGCTGCGCAAGATCATACCGCGGCAGATGTTCGAGGTCGCGGTCCAGGCCGCCATCGGAGGCAGGGTCATCGCGCGGGAGTCGATCCGCCCCCTGCGCAAGAACGTCACGGCCAAGTGTTACGGCGGCGACGTCACCCGGAAGCGCAAACTGCTGGAGAGACAGAAGGAAGGCAAGCGGCGCATGAAGCAGGTCGGAAACGTCGAGCTGCCGCAGGAAGCCTTCCTGGCCGTGCTCGATATCCGGGGCGAAGGTGCGGCGGTAGGTGGCTGACACCCGGTACCGCGCATCATTCAGGTTTAATCTTAACGCAAGAGGATAGGGAATCTTGGCGAAAGAGAAGTCCCTGCTTAGAGAGTACCTGGAAATCGTGCTGTTCACGGTGCTCCTCTTTCTCTTCATCAGGGCGGAGGTCGTCCAGGCCTTTCGAATCCCGTCGGAGTCCATGGAAGCCACCCTGCAGGTGGGGGATTTCCTGTTGGTCAACAAGTTCATCTACGGCCCCGGCATTCCATTCACCGATTTACGCATGCCCGCCTGGCGCGATCCGGAACCCGGCGACATCCTGGTGTTTCCCTATCCCCGCAACCCGGCGCAGATGTTTATCAAGCGGTGTATCGCCGTCGCCGGCCAGAAGGTCGAGATCCGGGACAAGCAGGTTTACGTGGACGACGCGCTGGTGGAGAATCCGCCGCACGTCAAGTTCGATGACCCGTCGGTCAGGGCGGCGACCCGCAGCACGCGGGACAACTGGGGACCCAAGATCGTACCCGCGGGATCCCTGTTCGTCATGGGCGACAACCGGGACTACAGTTCGGACAGCCGGTACTGGGGTTTCGTGGACATGAAGGACGTCGTCGGAAACGCCTTCATCATCTACTGGTCCTGGGAACGTCACCGGGAAGACCCCGAACTGGTCTGGCAGTCGTCCAGGCCCCTGGAGAGCGTTGCC
>JGIcombinedJ30088_10001078_pt1 | contig 29020 bp, 16 predicted proteins | sample PinacodermPK_FD_30088 | JGI IMG/M metagenome (IMG submission 30088)
GTTCCATGGTTCCATGGCTCCATGGCTCAAGGGCGGGACACACCCGGCTCGCCTGTTAAGTGAGCGGAATGCCGCCAGCAGCAGGAACCCGCCCAAGCGACTCATGGGCTGCAGCCTGAAGTGGCGGCAGCGTGAAGCTGTCACCTGTGAGCGCAGCAGGAATCCCCGTCCTTCAGGGCGGTGAGGATGTCAATGCATGGCATAAACGAGCAATAACACCGGAATGCGCTTCACATCGTGAACTCTCCTGGCAATACGGGAAAGTGCTTCGGTCGTGTGCGTATTCCCGGCAGGGGGCCGGCACCCGTGCCCCCCCCAATCCTTCTTCTCCTCCCCCGGTGCGGCCCGCCAGGCCCACTGTGACGCCCTGCCTCGGCAGGGTTTCTCCACGCGCGGAACTTCTTCCTGATCCAGCACTCCAAAAGAATAACAATGCAGGAGCAGGNGAGAACGCTCTTTTCCTGTTTGACGGTTTGACGGTTTGACCACATCCAGCAAGACATCAAAGGAGATGGCCTTATGAGCCCGGCAACCCACCTCGACCCACGCGCACATGCCACTCATCAGCGAAGTGTGAGCCTTCCGCTTGCGCAACTGTCGCCTGACGAGTTGTTGGGCCAACGGACGAATCCCGCAGCGGCCGAGCCACGACTGGTTTCTGCGGTAGCGGAGCCTGTCCAGAATATTCCCCCTCCCAGCTCGCAAACCCCGCCAAAGAGGAGCCTTTCCGCTGCCCGGCGGGATGCCCTTACAGCTCTGCAAGAAAACTTGAAAAGCTTTGTCAATGTTAACAAGCTGCTTGGAATACTTGATGAATTCCTGCAAGAACAGGACCCGGGAGATCCCATTTTGCTGAACGGCGAGGAAGTCGACAGTATCAAAACGGAATCGGGGCGAGCTGAGCAGATGCAACAACTGCTGACGATATTGCACGGCAAGGGCGATAAGGAATTTTATCAATTTGTCAGGTTACTGGAGAAGGCCGGCTACGCCGTCTGGCCCCACGAACTGAGACTCCGGGCCCAAAAAATCGAGAGCACTGCGGGGCAACAAGAGCCGCCTGTTACTTCAGCCTGGGTACCGGACCTGCCGTGCACGACCGGCAGCGAGCTATTCACTCAGCAGCTGACTTGCCTCCAGGCAGCACTGGAAGACAGTCAACGACAAGCACACCAGTACTTTGCCGCGTTACAAGAGAAGGAGAAAACCATCACTCAACTGCAACAAGAGTTGGCTGCGATCAAAGAAACTCGCCATCAGGAAACGGCGGGCTCAACGACTTCATCCACTAACTCAGAGAGCAAAACCCAATGCATCCTGCAGTAGGCTGACACGTCTCTCGATTAAACGGCAGCAGACCGGGGTGGCCACTTCACCCTGCGGATTACAGATCTCTTTCATCTGCTGCCCGCTCTATTCGAGAGTCGAGACCTCATTGAATATCAACAGGGACACAGCCACTCCCAGAGTCCGCCTGACCTTTTGAGTTCGCACTATGGTCTTGGGTCGTGCTCTCGCTTTTTCAATTTCCCCGTATATCGGTAAGTTGCATCGATGAGTTGCATGGGTGAACGATAGAAAACACTGGCCAGTGACGACACCCATCCCAGGGGACCGGCGCAAGATGACCAGCCCCATGCACACACGCCCTGGCGACATCGAAACACAAGATAAATGCGCTGTTGCACGGAGCACCCCGATATAGCAGCCGCAGACTATAGTGCACGAGCTCGGGCCAACACAGTCTCTGCTCCGGCCGGCAAGCTTCCATCAAGCCGGTCGCCAGCTTCCCGCTGAGCGGAGAACGAAAAAAGCAATTCGAGATCACGGCCTGCCGCGCTACAAAGTCCAACAACCCAACTGGCAGACCCTTGCGTCCGGATTCCCTTTAAATCAGGCATCCCCCCTGTATTGCGCTCTGGAACCAGAAGAAACGCTGCACGACGACCTTCTGTCTTGACCAGAACTCACAAGGCTTGAGCCTCACGAATGCACTCTCGACCCAGTGCTGATATTGGCATCAGTCCTGATCCCTTTTCTTATACCCGAAGAAAACGCACGTCAGGGCCATGACAACGGCTCCGCCTGAACAGGAATCAGTTGCACCAACGCCACCCGGAACTTTTTCCTTGTCTCCCAGTCTGATACCCAGAACGCAGAAGAGTGCTCTCACCGTTTTTTGATGATTCGACAACAGCAACAAACCATGACGAGGATAAACTCTATGAATCCCATCCGGCCCACCCTATACCCATGGCCCCTCACTACCCCTGCTGCCGATGCGACACCCACTGGCCGCCTGTCTGCTGCCTGTCAGCGTGCTCTTGCTACTCTGGAAAACAATCTCAAGGCCTGTATACGTGTTGATCGGCTCCTGCAGAACGCACGCCCGGAAGAGCGGGAAGCTTTGCTGGGCGATAACGCAGCCAGCATCAGCACCCAATCCGAACCCTCTGCTCAAATGGGAAAGCTGCTGGAAACTCTACACAGCAAAGGCGACGACGAATTTTACCTGTTTGTCGATTTGCTGCGCCGAGCCCACTACAACTGGTGGCCTTGCGAGCTGGAGCGGCTGGTTCAGAAGGCCGGCGAGCTCACAGCACCACAGCCTCCTGAGGCAGCTCCCGTAGCCATGGAGGGGCTGCAAGAGCCGCCGCTCACAGCAGACAGTGAAACGCTGACCCAGCTGCTACAACAACTGGGAGAACAACGGCAGCAAATCGATGACAGCCGCCGGCACATAACCCGATTGGAAGCGGAAGCGCAGGAGAACCAACGTCAGGTGCGCCAGCACCTTGAGGCTGCACAGAAACTGGAGCAGACTATCGTCCAGCTGGAGCTGCAACTTGCAGCGGCCAAAGCTGCCCGTCAGCCAGCGACTTTTCCAACGGATAGCTCCCTTGGAGCGGAGCACAATGTCCAGCACAGTTTGCAGCAGGCACGTACACTACTCAGGCAAATGGCAGCAGACCCGGACACCAATTTCTTCAAGCAGATCAACGAGCTTCTCGTCTGCTGCCGACTCCATCTGCGCGTCGACGAATCCCTGAACAGAAATATTGACAAGGTCATTGACCATCTGGTTTCCAGAGGAATAACGGATGATCAGAACAGGCCTGCACTGTACAAATCCCTGAAAAACTCACAAAAAAAAATAGATGCGCTGCTGGCCGTTTTCCCCCATATGTTGTCTCACACCCAGTGCCATGAAACCAAAATCTGGCATGCCACACAGTGCATGCACCTGCTGGAAGCCTTTTGTGAGACGGGCTGCCACCAGGCCGTTGAGCGCGTGGTCACCAAGTTGGGTGAGCTACTCAGTGGCGCTCCGTTCTGAAGCTGTTTTCCCTGCCTGGCTCCGCCCCCCTGTAGTCAGAGCGGGGACGAAGCCGGGTGCCGCTTTCTGTTTCAGGCAGTGCGCAGCCATACCACGCATTCTTTTTAATAGCCTGTCGTTGATCCACTCTGACCGTCCTGCTGTCTTTGCCGCATAAACAAGAAGAGGTGACAAGGCTGCTGACAGGAGCCGCGGTCCACCTGTTGCTTAAGCCGCAACGGCCCGTTCGCTCCTCACACTGGCACTGCCAGAAAACACTACGATGGAACGCTGCTGTCGTCTTTTCCTGGCAGCTCCACGTGTCTCATCTTCGCTCGCCCTGCGCTCCTGTAACACAGATGATTTTCGCGCAGATCCAGTTTGTGCCAGGGTCGCAAAGCCCGCCTTCTGGATACCCTCTGGTTAACTGGAATCCGGATGCGCAAAAAATCTGTCAACTGCTATGATGAACAGCCCTGCCAGCCCAGCCAACCGGAACAAGCATGCCTGATCTGCATCCCTCTTTTGTGCACTTACGCGTTCACAGCGAGTTTTCACTGGCGGACAGCCTGATAAAAATCAACCCCCTGGTGGAAGCCACGGCGCGACTGGGCATGCCGGCTCTGGCCGTTACCGACCAGTCCACACTCTGCTCCCTGGTGCGGTTCTACAAAAGCGCGCAGAAAGCGGGGCTCAAACCCCTGTGTGGTTGTGACCTCTGGGTCGAAAGTCCTGCCGCTGAACAGCCCCCTTCCCGGCTGGTGCTTCTGTGCATGAACACTGAAGGCTACAAGAATCTTATCCAGCTGGTATCTGACGGGTTTACCAGGAATCAGCACCAGGGACGAGCCCTGATCAAGCGCGAGTGGATTCTGGAAAACAATCACCACCTGATAGCCCTGTCCGGTGGACAGCACGGCGAAGTAGGGCGGGCACTACTGAGCCAACAACCGCACCAGGCTGATGCCCTGATACACGACTGGCTTCAGGCCTTTGGGGACCGCTTCTATCTTGAGCTACACAGAACCGGACGCCCCGGAGAGGAAGACTATTTGCATGCGGCCGTCGAGCTGGCAAGCCGTATGGAGGTGCCGGTCGTCGCCACCAATGATGTCATGTTCCTCGAAGACAGTGATTTTGATGCGCACGAAGCCCGGGTCTGCATAGGCGAAGGTTGGACACTCGAAGACCAACGCCGTCCCAGAAACTATTCAGACCAGCAGTATCTCAAAAGCCCGGAGGAAATGTGCCAGCTGTTCCAGGACATTCCAGAGGCTATAGCCAACACAGTCGAAATCGCACGCCGATGCTCTCTTGAGGTGTCGCTCGGAAAATCCTTCTTGCCGAACTTTCCTGTTCCCGCAGGAAAAAGCATGGATGTTTTTTTTCGGGAAATATCAGAACAGGGACTGGAAACCCGACTCGAAGCCACCCTGGATGTCCGGGCTCCTGATTACCAGCAACAACGCCAGGCATACAGGGACAGACTGGCGTTTGAGCAGAATATTATCTTGCAGATGGGTTTTCCCGGTTACTTTCTGGTGGTGATGGACTTTATCCGCTGGGCCAGGGAGAACGCCATACCGGTAGGGCCGGGGCGAGGCTCCGGTGCTGGCTCGCTGGTGGCCTACGCCTTGCGTATTACCGACCTTGATCCGCTTGAGTATGATCTTCTGTTCGAACGTTTCCTCAATCCCGAACGTGTTTCCATGCCCGACTTCGATGTCGACTTCTGCATGGATAACCGTGACCGTGTGATTGACTACGTCGCCCGGACCTATGGTCGCGATGCCGTGTCCCAGATCATCACTTTCGGCACCATGGCCGCCAAAGCGGTCGTCAAGGACGTGGCGCGCGTCCAGGGCAAGTCCTACAACATGGCTGACAGACTCTCGCGTCTTATCCCCTTTGAGCCAGGCATGACCCTGAATCGTGCTCTGGAGCAGGAGGAGCCTCTGCGTGATTTTCTGGCCGCAGACCAGGATGCCACAGAAGTCTGGGAGATGGCACTCAAGCTGGAAGGTGTCGCCCGCAATATGGGCAAGCACGCCGGTGGTGTGGTGATCGCGCCGACCAAACTGGTCGATTTTTCTCCCCTNTACTGTGATGAGCAGGGGCAGGGCCTGGTCACGCAGTACGACAAGGATGACGTAGAAGCTGTCGGGCTGGTCAAATTCGACTTTCTTGGATTGCGCACGCTCACCACCATCGACTGGGCACTGAAAATGATCAACCGCCGCCGAACGGAGGCGGGGCAGGATCCAGTGGATATTGCGCATATTGATCTGGAAGATCCCAAGGCGTACAAGCTCCTGCAGCAGGCCAAAACAACGGCCGTGTTCCAGCTGGAATCACGCGGCATGAAAGAGCTGATCAAGCGCCTCCAGCCCGACTGCTTTGAAGACATTGTCGCCCTGGTGGCACTGTTTCGGCCCGGCCCCCTGCAGTCTGGCATGGTAGACAACTTCATCAACCGCAAGCATGGCCGGGAGACCATTTCCTATCCTGACGCACAATGGCAGCACGAACTTCTCCAGCCGATTTTGCAGCCCACCTACGGCATCATCCTGTACCAGGAACAGGTTATGCAGATCGCCCAGGTACTGGCGGGCTACACCCTGGGTGGCGCGGACATGCTGCGTCGCGCCATGGGAAAGAAAAAGCCCGAAGAAATGGCCAAACAGCGCACCATTTTCGAGCAGGGAGCTATAGATCAAAACATTGACGGCACCCTGGCGATGAAAATCTTTGATCTGGTCGAAAAGTTTGCAGGCTATGGTTTCAACAAATCCCACTCGGCAGCCTATGCCCTGGTTTCGTACCAGACACTGTGGCTGAAAAAATACTACCCGGCAGAGTTCATGGCAGCGGTTCTTTCTTCTGATCTGCAGAATACAGACAAGGTTGTCATCCTGATCGAAGAATGTCGTGATATGCGACTGACGGTGCTCCCCCCGGATGTCAACACGGGAAGACACGCCTTTGAAGTCAATGCAGAAGGCCATATTGTCTATGGGCTGGGTGCCATCAAGGGGGTGGGAGAGGGCCCTGTTGCAGCCCTGGTGCAGGCCCGTGGTCAGGGAGGCCCGTTCAAGGATCTGTTTGATTTGTGTCTCCGGGTGGACGGCAAGAAACTCAACAGGCGCTGTCTGGAGGCATTGCTCTATGCCGGCGCCCTCGACAATCTCGGTCCCTGCCCCGCCAAAGACTCTCTGAACAGTAACCGGGCCGTGCTGCTGGCCTCCATGAAAACGGCCAGCAAGGCCGCCGAGCAAGCGCTACGCAATGCCGCCAGCGGCTTGAACGACCTGTTTGGCGAACCCTCCTGCGGGGAAGACGCCCAGGTCAGAATTGAGGTCGAGGATGTACGTCCATGGGCAGGCAGGGAACGCCTGCAGCGCGAAAAAGAAGCATTGGGGTTCTACCTGAGCGGACACCCCATAGACGAATACCAACAGGAACTCCAACACATAACTCACAACAAAATAGGCCGTCTTCAGCCNGGCCAGGGTTCTATCAGGGTGTTCGGCCTGATTGTCGCCCTGAAAATCATGAAAAACAAAAGTGGTGGCCGGATGGCTTTCATCACCCTGGACGATGGCAGCGGTCAGGTGGAGGTGGCCCTGTTCTCGGAGGCTTTCAACCTCCACCAGAACCTGGTGATAAAAGACAGCCTCGTCGCTGTAGAAGGAGAGGTCAGCTTCAACGAGCGCTCCGATGCATTGAAAATCAATGTCCGCAAGCTGATGAGTTTGACGGAGACTCGCAGTCAGCATTTGCGTGCACTCCAGCTGGCTCTNAACAGTGAGGAATGTCAAAAGGAAAGGACCCGCTGGCTGGAATCTGTGCTGACCAAACATCCAGGTCAGGTGCCCGTTGTCGTCTGCTTTGCAAACGACAANGCTTGTGGTCATATCCGTTTTGGTGATCAGTGGATGGTCAACCCTGATGATGAACTGATAGACAGCTTGCGGGACTGTTATGGCAGAGAGCAAGTCAGTCTGGTGTACCGCTGACAACCTCCCCACCCTGAAAGACAGGAAGACCTGTGGTGCCTGCGGACGCCCTCCCCATGCCGCCTTTCCCGGGCAGCATGGGTGCTCTGTTGCCGACCACCGCACCGGCTTGCCTGCACCACAGGCGAATCGGGTGCATCCTGTTTTCGGGATAGTCTGTGCGCTGATGGTGGCGGCGCATGCCCGGCAGCACCATTCCCGGACGGCATTCCCCGGGCGACATGGCTGGACTGGGTTGGCTGTTCCCGACCACCACACCGGCTTACCTGCGCCACAGGCGAATCGGATGCATCCTGTTTTCGGGGTAGTCTGTGCACTGATGGTGGCGGCGCATGCCCGGCAGCGCCATTCCCCCTGTCCAGGCTATACCTTGCGGCCATGTCCGGATGCGTGCCCGTACTCGGCTCGGGTCTGGTTGGTACACTGCTGTGATACCGCCACCAGACAATCGCCGCGCCATGGCCGCTTGCACTCCCACTTCCGACAGCCCACCAGACAATTTCAGCCCGGAATAAAATTATTCAGGCCAGAATTGCTCCTTACATTGCCCCTCGAGACATCTGGTGCACCAACTGCTGGCCTGACTTCACCAGGTGGCATCCTGTTTTGCCAACAGTTGTCGCAGCTTGGCTCGACTGGCCACAGCGGACATTCCCTCTGCAAGAGCGGTTTCTCCAGATACAGGCCAGAGGTATTTTGCCGTCGGTGCCGGGCCTGTGTAGACGGCTCATGGCCTGCCCCACTCTCGCTGCCACTGCTCATGCTGCCTGAGTCTGTAAAACGGCGTACGGACTGGACCACGAAACAAGGAGCCAGAACATGTTTCCTCTTCACCGCCTTGCTCCCCGAGGCTGTACAGGTCGCGGGGCTTGCGCTGTATCTGGATGGTGCCCCATCAGCGCTCTCAGGAAAGCGTGCCGCACCACTCCTCGGTTTTTTCCCCGGTTTTCTCCCCGGTTTTCCGGGAGCCTCTCGCAGTTGCTACAGCAAATCAGCCAGACCTGTGAGACAGGTGCACCCCCGGGAGGGTCCAGCGCAGTTGGTTTGTGCTGACGAAAACTGCATACGGCCTCCTTGTTTAAAACAACGCAGCGCATCTCATGAAAAAAAGCCAACTGAGACCACAAAACAACCTCTGCCTGACCAGGCAGCAGNTTTATACTGTGGAGCGGACATGCACCACTTCTCCCCCCGGATTACAGCTCGATCGTACGGGCCTGGAATCATGGCATGGGACTGGCGATGTTCCCGGTCTGTGAGCAATGATAACCTTGCCCCCCCGGGACTGTGACCCGGACCGTGCTGTCCATCCGAAGGACAACCAAACCCCAACACCTTCAAAATCGACGAGAAAACAGGTGAACACAGATAAAAAACCACCTGGGACCACTGCAAACGAGGTCTCCCCCATCGCAGCTGTTGACCTGGGTTCAAACAGTTTTCGCCTGGTCGTGGCCCAGCAATGCCATGGCGAACTGCGACTGATCGAACGCACTGGAGAGAANACACANCTGGCCGCCGGCCTGAATGACAGTCGGCTCCTCGATANCCAGGCCATGGAACGNGGCTGGGAGTGCCTCAGCAGAATGGCCCAATACTGCAAAGCCCTGCCCNCCGGGGCCGTACGTGCAGTCGGCACCAGCATTCTGCGCAAGGCAGAAAACAGTGCGCAATTCGTTCGCAAGGCCGAAGAAATACTCGGCCACCCGGTTGATGTGATATCCGGAAAAGAAGAAGCCCGCCTGATTTACCTGGGTGTGGCTCACACGCACGCCGCTGATTGCGATCACCGTCTGGTGATCGACGTGGGTGGCGACAGCACAGAATGCATCGCAGGCGAAAATTTCCAGCCCCATCTGCTCGAAAGCCTGGATATGGGGTGCATATCCGGCACCCGCACCTGGTTTCCCGACGGGAAAATCACACGGGACAGCTTCGACAAAGCCTACTACGCCGCTCGTCTGGAACTGGCACCTGTTGAAAGCCAGTTTCGCTCGCTGGGCTGGAAGGAGGCAACAGGCTCGTCCAGCTCAATCAAGACTCTGTACAACATCCTGCGGGAACTGGGGTACGACAGCATCACCCGCAAAGGGCTCGCCTTTCTGAAAACAGAACTCCTGCGTTGCAAGCGAGCCAGCTCATTGTCCCTGCCAACGCTCAAACCCGATCGCGCTACCATTTTCCCGGGCGCACTGGTCATTGTCTGCGCTCTGTTCGACAGCCTGGATATAGACAGCATGAGCTTCTCCAGTGGCGCACTGCGCGAGGGGATTCTCTACGACATGATCGGACGCAACAGCCACGAGGATGTCTGCCTCCGGACGCTGAGTGCCATGCAGGAACGCTACGGCGTGGATATTGACTACAGCATTCAGGTCAAGGCACACCTGAGCACCCTGCTGGCCACAACCCGACATGCCTGGAAGCTGACGCCCCAGGACGAGCAGCTGGTCCACGGGGCCGCCATGGTACACGAGATCGGCATGACCATATCCCACCACCAGTTTCATCGTCACGGTGCCTACATCCTGAGCAATGCCGATATGCTCGGCTTCACCAGACGCCAGCAGGAACACATGGCCCTGCTTGTCCAGGGCCACCGCCGCACTTTCCCCGTCCAGGCGCTGCTGCGACTGGACAAGGACGGCATCACCCTGAGCAGGCTCATGGTGCTGCTCAGGCTGGCTATTCTGCTGAGCCAAAGATACGGGGACAGGCAAATGCCCGCCTGCACCTGCCAGGTGTCCGGCAGCCGGGTTTGCCTGTCCTTTCCCGACCACTGGCTGGCTAATAACCCCCTTACCCATGCCCGATGCAAAAAAGAACAACAGCTCCTCGTACGGGCCGGATACAATCTTGTCTACCGGTAAAACGCTGGAGCCTGTATGCTACCGGCCCCGAGCGAGCCCCGGCCCCGAGCAAACACCGGCCCCGAGCAAACATAGCGGCGTCAACCGACAGCCCGGATGCTCCCGGGGCTCGTGCCCATGGCGAGCCACAGCCAACCGGGAGCCGTTTTTATTCTGCATTGAGGTGAGCAGTGGTTCTGTTCGACGAATGCCAGAAGAAAGATGTCCGGGGCCGACTTGCTCGCGGCAAGGTTCGATCCTCGAACAGCGTTCCGGGACGCACCCCTTACTGATCTACCAGAGCCACAGCTTTCCATGAGCCAACTCAATGCCCGCCAAAAAGAGGCTGTTCACTACATATCTGGTCCCCTGCTGGTACTCGCAGGCGCCGGAAGTGGAAAAACAAGCGTTATTACCAGAAAAATTGCCTACTTGCTCGAAGAGTGCGGTCTGAAGGCACGCAACGTCGTCGCTGTTACCTTCACGAACAAGGCTGCCCGCGAAATGAAGGAACGCGTTAGCCAACTGATCACGGGAACAAACACGCGTGGCCTTACCGTCTCTACATTTCACAATCTGGGCATGAAAATCATCGGCAAAGAGTGCGGTCATCTTGGACTGCGAGCCGGCTTTTCCATATTCGACCAGCAGGACGCCGGTGCACTTCTGGCCAGCCTGATGCACCAGCAAACAGACCCAAAAGATGACAAGTGTCGCTTTGTACAGGAGTGCATATCCAACTGGAAAAACAATCTTGTTTATCCGGAACAAGCCGAAAGCACCGCCGCCGATGAAGAAGAACAGTGGGCAGCCCAGGTGTACGCTCACTACACCCGTGCTCTCCGGGCTTTCAATGCCGTCGATTTTGACGACCTGATTCTTCTTCCTGTCCAACTGTTCCAGACACGACCGGACCGCCTGGCGCATTGGCAGGAAAAAATTCATTACCTGCTCGTCGATGAATACCAGGACACCAACTCCAGTCAGTACCTGCTGGTCAGGCAGCTGGTCGGTGATCGGGGCATGTTGACCGTGGTCGGCGATGATGACCAGTCAATTTATGCCTGGCGCGGCGCACGCGCCGAAAACCTGGAGCTTCTCCGCCAGGACTACCCTTCGTTGAAGCTGGTCAAACTGGAGCAGAATTACCGTTCCACCAGCCGCATATTGAAAGCCGCCAACCAGCTGATTGCCAATAATCCCCACTTCTTTGAAAAAAAACTCTGGAGTGATCTGGGCGTCGGGGAAGAAATCCGGGTCATTCGTTGCAGCAGCGAAGACGGCGAGGCCGAACGCGTAGCCACAGAAATACTCACTCACCGTCTCAGATATGACACACGCTGGCAGGACTACGCGATTCTCTATCGCAGCAACTTTCAGTCCCGCTTGCTGGAAATGAAATTGCAGGAGCACCAGATTCCTTACCAGATCAACGGGGGCACCTCTTTCTTCAGCCGCACGGAAGTGAAAGACGTGATGGCTTACCTGCGTCTGCTGGTCAACCCGGATGATGACAATGCTTTTCTGCGCATCATCAACGTACCCCGCCGGGAAATTGGTACCGCCACACTGGAAAAGCTCAGTGCCTTTGCCGGCGAGCACAGCATCAGTCTCTACCAGGCCTGCCAATACAGAGCCGCACTGGAAGAAAGACTGGACCGTCGCTACGTTGCGAAGCTGACCCAGTTNGTCGAGTGGATGGACACCCTGGCCCGGCAGGGAGACAGCGATCCCATGGCCGCTGTCGAAAGCCTGGTCAGGGAAAGCGACTATGAAAGCTGGCTGCATCAACAAGCATCCAGTAGCGCTGTGGCCGAGCGGCGCATGAACAATATCCTGTTTCTGGTCAATGCCATCAGAAAGAGCATGGAGAAGGACGATGACAACGGCTCGCTGAAGGATGCCGTGGCCCGCCTTATCCTGCGTGACATGATGGAAAGACAAGAAGAGGAAAACGACCAGAACCAGGTACAACTGCTCACACTGCACGCATCCAAAGGTCTGGAGTACCCTCAGGTTTTCATGATTGGAGTGGAAGAAGAACTTCTCCCGCACCGTAACAGCGTAGAAACAGGCGATGTGGATGAAGAACGCCGTCTGGCCTACGTTGGCATTACGCGTGCGCGCAAGCGTCTTGTGATCACCCTGGCGGCGCAACGCCGTCAGTATGGTGAAACGGTGGAAACATCACCCAGTCGGTTTATTGATGAACTTCCCCAGGAAGACCTCATCTACGAAGGCTGGGAACAGCGCTCCACTCCCGAACAAAGGCACGCACGCGGTCAGGAAGCCCTCGATGACATTCTCAAAGAGTTGGGCTGACAAGACTTTGAAAGCGTTGGGCTACCAGAAACCTGCCAGCCAGTAGAAGGCTCTGCTGAGGAAAAGACGGACCCGGATGGTTGTTGAGGCGCCATCCGGTTGCAACGCGCAGCACATCCCGATGGCTCGCTCAGCCCCGGAAAACCTGACTTTCTTCTTTCTGACAGATCATTAAAGAGTCTTGGGAAAGGAGTCTTGGGAAAGGCTGCAAGTCTTGCTGGATAACAACCAGCCTCCTGACTATCTGGATCCTGATCACAATAAATATTGGTGGTATAACCCAGGCTCCCACTTGCCAGTTTCTATCGCATATGTGGAACCCTTGCCACAAAATATTGTCTGGCTAGCGGGGCTGGAAGCTTTATTTAAAGAGCCATATGTTCTCAGAAGAAAGGTTTTGGATCAGGAAGCGTCAGGTTGCCTCAAGTCACATTTATTGTGATCAGAGTCGCTATTGGAGCAGAAACGACAGAGAATTCTCCGAGCAAGAGTGACCTTGTTGGAAAGAGCACAATCCGACTGGACGCTGTCAGCAGCATCCGGTTTCAGCGCACGCCGGATACAGCTTCTTCGGACACTTACAGCCTCACTTTCGCTTCTCTGACAGAGAGTTAAAGGATCCTGGGACGAGCTGCAAATTTGGCTGGTGCCACGCTCACCCTTCTGGGTCTTTGGCTGACTCTTTAGCTGATGCTCGGGCTGACTCTCTGGCTGACTCTCTGGCTGACTCTCTGGCTGACTCTCTGGCTGACTCTCTGGCTGATTCTCTGGCTGACTCTCTGGCTGACTCTCTGGCTGATTCTCTGGCTGATNCTCNGGCTGANTCTCTGGCTGANTCTCTGGCTGACTCTCTGGCTGACTCCCGCTGTGTCAGGATAGTTGTCGCCCTTTGAGGGGACAGACTCCCAAGACTGAGGGTCCACTCCCAAGACTGAGGGTCCAACGGAGCAGAAAAGAGTCCAGGCAATCCATTCCGGCGATTGCACAACTCGAACCCGCTGGCCTTGATCAAGCCTTCAGAAGAACCAAACTGCCCTGTCGCTATCCCTTTCCTTTTGATCAGCTTTTTGCATCGTATCAACCTCTCAATGGCCTGGTGTCCTGGCCTGCTGCTACCTGCGCGCGTTCCACTGTAGCACCCGTGCCGGCACCGGAGCATTGCAACGCACAGGACAATCCACATAGAAAAGAGGTGGCAAGCCGCGTACGGCTTCGCCCTGTGCTTGCAGTGCGATGCGACGCTCTCCTGCAAGCGTACGCCCCCACTGTACAAGACAACCCATGCAGATAGGGTTTCCACAACCAGGCATAGCCCGCAAATCATCGCCATTCTCGAAACACACTATACAACGAGGCGCAGCTTCCACTTCTCTTCCGGCCCTCTCTGAGTAAGCTTCCAACTGCTGCAGCAGCTCAATTTCAACCCGTTCTGCCGGAATGCCGGCTCGATGACCGCCAAAAAACGCGGCATCCCAGCCCTGAAACACGCGCCCCATCCTGTTCGCCAGCCCCCGATCAGCTCGCCGCTCCCGATTATGCTCCTGGCGACCAGCCTCCACCAGCTCCTGCATGCGTCGCTCTTCCCTGAACTGATTCAACGTGCCCCGGGATAAATGATCAAGCACAATATCTGTTCTCTCTTTAATGCCCAGTCCCCCCGCCAACAGATCAACCCCCCAAATCCCCAACTGTTTCCCGGCTCTCTGGCCGCGGACAGCCAGCTCCGCCAGAAGAAGTCGAGTCACCCACTCCGGAACCCACCACTGTTCAGGCCCGGAAGCCACTCCTTCCGCCAGTCCTGCCAGCCCTGCCAGCCCTGCGCCATTCAACGAAAGCCCCGGCCACAGACCGTCTTGCCAGCGCACAATCACCTGCCGCTTGGCAACGCCCGTTTCCCATACGAAATCCGAGTACTCATGCTGATGATCAACCTGAGAAAAACCACTCTGCAGAAAGGGGCTAGTCGACGTATAAACATAATGTCCAACCCCCACAGACTTCAGGCTGGAGGTCTCCAGCCCAAGGCTATGCATATCTTCCCTGTCTTCTCCATCCTCGCCTGCTGGGTCTTCTGGGTCGGCTGGCGCCCCCCCATAAACAGCTCCCTCATGCAGACGCCTCCCCTCATCGAGGGCCTCTGTCCGCACCTGGTTGTTGTACAACTTCAACACACCAGCCACTTCCTGAATAACCCGAGGAGCCAGGGCACTTTTGACACGGGAAATTGAGGCGCGCTCCCGCTTGTGCTGAATCGCAGCAAACAACCAAGGCACGTCTTCAGACGCTCTGTCTTCGTCACGTAAGGACAAAGTCACCCGTTCGCCCCGTAGGTGATCATCGAACACAACATTCAGCAAGTGACCATCCCAGCTGGAAGGAAGCAGACGGATAGCATCCAGCTGCATGGCCTCCATCGTATCAGCCAACTGATGGTAGGCGTCCTTGTTGTTGCGATCCAACGTGAATAACCAGCGCAGCTCGTACCCCGATTCCTTGTGCTCCTCACCAGAGAAAATCGCCTTGATCATGAGCCGGCTGGCCGCCGGGCCAGTGACGTAGACAGGGACCACCCCCGTCGTCACTCCCCCCCCCAGCTGACGCAAGGCGCGCAGGGCAGCGTCCAGACCACCCAGTCCCAGCAGGGCCCAGTAGAAATGGTATCTATGCACAGGTAATCCCACAGCCTGTAAAATGTCGGAAAGGGAGAGCCAACCCAACAAGGCGGGGATAGAGTAGCGCCCCCCCGCTCGCCAGGTGAAGCCAATACAGCGAGAGGGCATCTCCATTGCGTAGGCCATGGCACCCGTCATAACCAGCGAGACGGCCAGGCTGAGAGCAGGAANCCTGAACCCACCCAAACCTGTCACCGGCCAGTCATACAAGAGGTACCCAAGCCCCTGCCTCCCCACACCCGCCAATAAGGCAGGGAAAACACCTCCCAAAAAAACGCTGTCCCGCAACTCGGACAGATAGTCTGTCCCCAGACCATCAAAATAGAAAAGGCGATCACCCAGCGTGACAGCAGTGCCCCCCTTGGCTACGTATGTAAAAACCTTGAAACCTCTGTACGGCCTCCCAGCCAAGTCAGGGCTGCGCGAACGGGCTCCCCCTCCCTCTCGTTCAACCTCCTCTCGTTCAACGTCCTCGCGTTCAACGTCCTCGCGTTCAACGTCCTCTCGTTCAACGTCCTCTCGTTCAACGTCCTCTCGTTCAACCTCCTCTCGTCCAACATCTCCCAGTCCAACATCCTCCAGTCCAATCGCCGACGAGACCCGACTGGCGCAGGACACTGCAAGCCAACCACAGACAAGAAATATCCAACAACCTCGCCGCCTCACGACTACTCCCCCGCCGACTGACTTGATCAAGCAAGGAGATGAGAATAGCCTTGGCGACCTGGTCACGCTGTAGAAAGTTGTTGGAAAAAAGTAACAGCCGCCCCCTGGTCAGAAGGCGGCACTTGTCGCATGGAGGATCAGGACGCGCTCTGCGAATCCATATGCAAGGTGACTTGTTGCCGGGGGCAAGCCACCACAACCCCGTGCTCCGTAAACAGTTCCTTGATCCTTGAGTTCAGCTGATCACGAACAGGCATACGATCATGGACATGGACCACATAAGTCCGCAGCTCAAATTCCAGTGCACTTTCACCGTAGTCCATCAGCACCACCAGCGTTTCCGGCTGAGCCACTACCCTGCCATTCTCGGATGCGGCCTGATGCAACAACTTGTGTATCAGACGAACGTCTGAGTCATGAATAACCCGGAACCGCAAGATAATGCGTACCACAGAACTGGAAAGCGACCAGTTGATCAGTTTCTCTCCCATAAGAATCTTGTTCGGCACTATGATCTCCCGATTGTCCCAGTCAACAATCGTGGTCGAGCGAATGCGGATGCGCGACACCTCCCCGTTGACCTCACCAAGCGTGATCGTATCCCCTATGCGCACCGGCCTTTCAAACAAAATGATAAGACCCGCGACGAAGTTTGCCACCACCTCCTGCAGGCCTATACCTATACCCAGACCCAGGGCCGCCACAAGCCACTGCAGCTTGCCCCAGCTGGCTCCCAGAAGCCCCAGCGCGACAATGACGCCAACGCAGGTGATCATGTAACTCAGCAATGTGGTGATGGCATAACTGCTTCCGGTGCGCAGCTTCAGACGTGACAGAACGGTGACTTCAAGGAGCCCCGGCAGGTTACGCGCCAGAATGAAGCTGGCAGCCAGGGTGATCAAAGCCAGAATCAGGTCACTGAGCAGTACCGGGACGGGCTGTCCTCCTTGCGACTCCACCGCCAGTTCCCAGAGCGTCACACTATCGAGCACATTCAGGAAACTGAAAAGATCTTTCCACAACCAGAACAACCCAATCAGAACACCTACCAGCATCAAGCTGTTCACAAGACGCAATGACTGCTTGCTGATAGTGGCCAGGTCCAGATTGGGAACCTCCAGGTTCTCACCGTCCTGACTCGCCGCCCGCTTGCGAAGGGCGCGCGTAAAGGCCAAACGTCGTTCGGCGACATGCAGGCTACGCAGCACAAGTGCCTGAACCAGTATGGCTCCTCCCACCAGACACAAGGTCACGACCAGCTGCATCTGAAGATAGAGTGCCGTGTAGTAATAGCCCATCACAGTCAGGACAGGCTGAATCATAGCCACCAGAACCAGAGCGCCACCAAAGACCTGGCGCAGCATGCGCGAACCCAGAAAATGACGACCAGAACGCATCAAGCGAAACAGAACCCACGCCTGAACAAAAGGTGCCAGCGAAAAGAAGACAGCCCCCAGCACATCATAATTCAGATCGGCCGACTGCCCTCTTGCCAGGGCTGCAACGCAAAACAAGGGCAAGGTCACAAGCTGTAGCTGTCCCAACAGCCTCCTGGCCCCAGGACACTTCTCCCGAGGCCAGCGAAAATGCGACACCGTCACTACAGGTCTTTGTATATCGACGGCTGTAAACATCAATAAACACAGAAGTGCTGTTGCCATAAGGCCATGCCCTGCAAACCGGAATCCGTCCGCATACAGCAAAGGCAACGCGAGAAAGAACAACAGGGCAGGCAGCGGAAGACAACGCAGCAGACTCAATCCCAGGACACCTGGCGTCAACAGCAGGGAATCTCTGTGCACATTGCCCAGCCGACTGTTCAACTGGCCCTGCACGTCAGCCAAAAAGCCGCGCTTTTTCCTCACAAAAAAGGAAAAACCCAGCAAGGCCGCAATCAAGGCACCATAACTGCGGACACTTTCCCACCAGACATCAGAGAGGCTCTTCCATGGCATGTTGACCAACTGCTGCCACGACTGGCCTGGCAAACTCGCCAGCCAGTCAACTCCCAGCGGCCTGTTGCTGGCCAGCCAGAACAGGCGTCGCTCCAGAGTGTCCGACAGTTCCCGACTTCTGCCAGACAGACTTTGCTGATCAATGGCCAGGCTGGTAGCCAGACCCAGCAAGGAACCCAACTCGAATGACAGACTTTCAAGCAACTGCTGTCGGTTGCGCGCAAGGCGCTGCAACTCCTTTTTGTCACGATCATTGAGCGTTTGTCCATCAGCCTGCTGACTCAGTCTGCCCTGCACCCAGGCATCAGGGCTCCCCAGCTCCTGGCGTTTCTGATCGTACTGGAACTTTTCAAGACGCGCCTGAGCAATAACAGACTGGATAGCCTGGTCCGGCACAATCTGGGGCAACAGCTTGAGATTTTCCCTGAGCATATGAGCCAGAACATAATTTTCTCCCAACAGTGCCGACTGCTGGCGCACCGCCTGCTGAATAGACTGCACTTTGCCGAGCTGGTTGCGAGCCCGGGTGCTACGGGAGCTGACGTCATTGAGCCGATCCGACACAGACAGCAACTGCTGACTCAGCACCATGTTCTGTGCCGCCAGGTCCTGCAGTATGGCCTTGTCGGCCGCCGACCGATTCAGACGGGAGGCAGTGGCCACCGCCTGTTCACTGGCAGCCCGCCGCTTGAAGTTGATAATGGTCTGCAAGGACAACACTTCCTGATCCAGCAGCTGCACAGTGCGCACCAGCCATTGCTGCCGTAACGTCTCAAGCTCAAGAAGGGTGCTGCTTGAACGGATTTCCAGCGACAACCGGCTGACCTGAACCTGCAAGGCACTGGCTTCTGCCTGAAGCAGCAACCACTGCACCTTGTCTGACCTGGACGGCGCCTCCACCGCCTCCAGCTCCTCCTTGTGTCCACTGATGGTTTTGAGTCGCTCCTGATTTCTACTGATAACAGCCTGATTCTTTTCCGGACGAGCGCGACTCAGGGTCACCTGATTGGCGGCGCGCTCCAGCTGGCTTTTCCTTTCCTCCACCATCTCCAGCTGACTGTCAAGACGACTATGCAGCTGATCCAACGGCAAATGTCGGTACTGCTCCAGCAGCTGTGTATCCGACGGCATCTGGAACTCATCCAGCTCGCGCTGCAGGCGAGGCAACTCTTTCGGCGCCTGTGCCAGGTGAGTATTAAGACTGTCCAGCTGCTCCTGTTCTTCATCGGCTTTCTTGAGCCAGTCCATCACCTGCCCGTACTGCAAGCTCAGTTCCGGACTGGTCTCAGCCTGATTGCTGTCAGCTGACTTTATGCGTTCCAGCTCCCGGGCAATCTCGTCTCGGGAAACAGGNGAAGAAGGTAAACCCAGAGCCCATGAAAAAGGGGTCAGAAAGCAGGCGTACACCCACATAGACAGAATCAGCTTGCGCATCGGAGGGAAGATCCTGGTCGCTAGAGTCGTGAAAAAAATCCTAACCAAACTGTAGGAAGAACAGACAGCAGAAAACCGGAGGTGCGCGCACCTGCCCGGCTTGCACGTTGAGACAGTATGACAGTCGATTCAGCAAAGAATTTTGCTTGCTTTATTGTCAGAGAAGCTGTCAATCAAACAGCAACATACCAGACGCCGTCTCCCTTCAGACAAGTGAGAGAGGCGTCCCCCATCCAGGACTCAGCCAGACGACAGTGCCCGCCGCCAGACATTACAGAACCTTGCGACAAGGGTCAGTATTGGCATCAAGTCACACCAGGCTTGAAGGCTGCCGACGAACCATCCCGAAGAACCTCTGCCAGCTCTTTTACAAATGCGCCGCATCATCAGCAGATCCCCAGGCCAAAGTGCTCATGAGGTAACCGTCTGCAGGTGGNCGCCGCGCTCCAGGTGAGGCCCCATCCGGGCCTGCCCTCTCAAACAGGGAGCAGCTCCAGGGGACTGGCTACTCATCCAGAGGACTGGCTACTCATCCAGAATTCTGACAGGAACAACAGCCTCAGGATCGTCAGAAACGGCAGGAACCGACAGCGGCCGCCCCAAACGGGTTCCAGGTTCCATCGGTGCCTGATCAGATTCTGTTCTCAGATCCTGGAATCCGCAGCTGACACACTCCAACAAGGCACCATCCTCACTTTGGGAAACCACCAGACGGTCCATAGCCTTGCAGCGGGGACACACAGCCCCTGCCACAAAGCGTCGGCTTCCGCCTCCCTGCGGCTTGTGCGTCATGGCGTCAGTGCTCATATCCACCCATTCCACTCTATTTACAGATCACAAAAGCAGCTTACGAATATCCGCCAGCAAAGAAGCCAAAAGAGCCGTAAAGCGTGCGGCTTCTGCGCCATTTATCGCCCGGTGATCATACGACAGTGACAAAGGCAGCATCAGGCGGGGGACAAAGGACTCCCCATTCCAGACTGGCTTCATGGCAGATTTACAGATGCCAAGAATAGCCACTTCAGGCATGTTGACTATAGGTGTGAACCCCGTCCCCCCTATGGCTCCCAGGCTGGAGAGCGTAAAGCAGCCCCCTTTCATCTGATCAGGCTTCAGTTGTTTTTTCCGGGCCAGATCAGCCAGGCTGGCGCACTCATCCGCCAGTTCAAAAAGACCTTTCTTGTTGACATCTCTTATCACTGGCACCAACAAACCACTGGGTGTATCCACCGCCACACCTATATGGATGTATTTTTTGAGAACGCGTGAACGCCCGTCTGCCGTGAGCGAAGCACAGAACGCAGGCATTTGCTCCAGTGCCCTGGCTGCCGCCTTCAACAAAAACGGGAGCGGTGTCAAACGGACGCCTCGTGCCTCTGCCTCCGCTCGCGAAGCTTTTCTGAAAGCCTCCAGCTCGGTAATGTCAGCTTCTTCATGCTGGGTAACATGAGGGATATTCAGCCAGCTGCGCTGGAAGTTTTGCGCGGCCAGCTTCTGCAGCCGCCCCAATGGCTCGACTTCAACGTCGCCCCACTGACTGAAATCAATCTCTTCCGGGGCTGGCACAGCAAGAGAATCTGCCTTGCTGGAAGCCGGTGCGTTCAAGCGCTCCTTGACGAAGGCTTGCACATCTTCTTTCAGAATCCGTCCCTTGAGACCAGTACCCGCTATCCTGGTCAGATCCACACCCAGTTCCCGCGCCATAAGGCGCACAGCAGGACCGGCGTGCACCTGAGCCGCCGCTCCTTCTTGCGCAGGTTGCGCAGGAGCAGGCGTTGGCACAGAGGCTGCCACAGGAGACGCTGCCGGGGTAACAGGGGTAACAGGGGCCGCAGGAGTTGTAACGGGAGTCGCAGGCTCTGATATCACTGCCGATGCAGAAAGAACCTGCACTTCCAGTGTCACTACAGGATCACCCTGCCCCAATTGCTCACCCGAGCGTGCATGGATCTCGATCACCTTGCCGGCACAAGTCGCTGGAACATCCATGGCAGCCTTGTCAGACTCCAGTGTCACAAGACTGTCACCATCCTCCACCCGGTCCCCGACACAGACATGGATCTCAACAACCGCTGCCTTGTCTGCCCCTATGTCAGGAACAGGTATCGTCTGTGTCTGTGGCTCGACACCGGCTTCTGTACCAGGGGCCGATGGGCTTTCTTCTCTCCCATCTATCCCATCTATCCCATCTATCCCATCTATCCCATCTATCCCATCTCTCCCTGCAACGACTCCCGCCGTGGCAAGCTGCGCCTCAGGTACAGATTTTTCTGCAACTTCCTCCGTAGCGGGCAAGTCCCCACTCACAGACTTCCCGCTGCCCTTTGTCTGCTCCATCTGCAACAGGTTTTGCCCACTGCTGAGAGAGTCTCCCTGTTTGACACACACCACAGCTACCCGGCCCGCTTCCGGCGCCGGTATTTCCATTGTGGCCTTGTCTGATTCCAGAGTAACTATTGCGTCACCTTCCTCTATCAGATCCCCCGGCGCTACATTAATCTCTACGACTTCTGCACCTTCACTGCCGATGTCCGGAACTTTGACGAAATGTTCTGCCATGTTTACACGCCTTCTGAACAAGCCAGGCAAGGCACCGCCTGGCATAGGAGACCATTTTTTTTTGCGGGATGTCAGTACTCAGAACCTGGCGCCGCTACCTGAGGAAAGGCGACTCTGCGTCAGGATCCAGCTCAAGGGATTCTCTCGCTTTCTTCAGGATGGCTGCATCAAGCTCTCCATCCTTGACGAGAGCATAGAGTGCAGAAAAAACAATATGACGACGGTCCACTTCAAAATGGCGGCGCAAATTGGCCCGTGTATCTGAGCGGCCAAACCCATCAGTGCCCAGCGCAATGAACCGTCTGTCGACAAACTCCCGAATCTGGTCAGCGTACAGCTTCATATAGTCAGTCGACACGATCACCGGCCCACGCGTGTTACCCAGCTGCTTCTCTACCCAGCAACTGCGCGGCTTTTTGTCCGGATTCAACCTGTTCCACCGCGCCGCTTCCAGACCATCGCGACGCAACTCATTGAAACTGGTCGCCCCCCAGATGTCTGCCTCAACGCCGAAATCTTCACGCAGAACCCCGGCGGCAGCACAGACCTCATTCATCAAGGCGCCGCAACCGAGCAACTGCACCCTGGGACCCGTACTCTTCTTCCCTTTGCTGAAGCTATACAAGCCCCGCACTATGCCCTCCGGCACATCCTTGCCCTCTGGCATGGGCGGCTGGACATAGTTCTCGTTCATCGTCGTTATGTAGTAGTAAATGCTCTCATTTTCACCGTACATTCGACGCAGACCGTCCTGGATGATCACCGCCAATTCGTAGCCATAGGCCGGATCATAGCTGACGCAGTTGGGGATGGTGCCAGCCAGAAGATGACTGTGACCATCTTCATGCTGCAGCCCCTCACCATTGAGGGTGGTACGGCCAGAAGTCGCACCTATCAAAAATCCTCGCGCCCGCAGGTCGCCGCCCGCCCAGGCCAGATCACCGGTACGCTGAAAACCGAACATGGAATAAAACACATAGAACGGCACCATCGGAATATTGTGTGTGCTATAGGATGTCGCCGCAGCAAGCCAGCTGGCATGGGCACCGCCCTCGCTGATCCCTTCCTGCAACACCTGACCACTTTGTGATTCCTTGTAAAAGAGAACCTGGCCAGCATCCTGGGGCTCATACAGTTGCCCCGATGCAGAATAGATGCCCAGCTTGCTGAACAGGCCTTCCATGCCAAACGTACGACCTTCGTCCGGAATAATGGGCACCACATGCTTGCCAAACTTCTTGTCCCTGAAGAGCAGGGACAGGATGCGATTGAGCATCATGGTCGTAGATACCGCGCGATCCCCACCGCCTTGCAGAATAGAAGAAAANGCTGATAGTTCAGGTACAGGAAGCTGGACGTCACTCNCAGCCCGGCGACGCGGAATACAACCNCCCAACAGCTCCCGACGACGGCGCATGTATTTCATCTCAGGGCTGTCGTCGTCCAGCTTCAGATAGGGCAAGTCTTCCAGCTGATCATCACTCACCGGCAAGGAAAAACGGTCCCGGAAGTGCTTGAGATCCTCAAGAGGGAGCTTCTTTACGTTGTGGCTGACGTTGGAGGCCTCTCCAGACTGGCCTGTACCATAACCTTTGACGCTCTTGACCAGGATAACCGTCGGCTGCCCCTTGTGCTCTACCGCTGCCTTGTAGGCCGTATACACTTTGCAGGGATCGTGTCCCCCGCGGTCCAGGCTGGCAATCTCCTCATCGGACAAATGCTCGACCATTTTCAGCGTTTCAGGCGTTCGCCCAAAGAAATGTTCGCGCGTCCAGGCGCCGCCCTTGTTGGAAAAGTTCTGAAAATCTCCATCACGGGTTTCATCCATCAAGTGTTGTAGCGCGCCNGTGTCCTGCGCCAGAAGGGAATCCCAGCGCCCTCCCCAAACAACCTTGATGACATTCCACCCGGCCCCCCGGAAGATCCCTTCCAGCTCCTGGATAATTTTCCCGTTGCCGCGCACCGGGCCATCCAGGCGTTGCAAATTGCAATTGACAACAAAAATCAGGTTGTCCAGACCTTCGCGCGCGGCCACAGACAAAGCTCCGAGAGACTCAGGTTCATCTGTCTCGCCATCACCAAGAAAGGCCCACACCTTGCGCCCTGTATCTTCCATCAGTCCCCGGCCCGCCATGTATCTCATGAAACGCGCCTGGTAAATGGCCTGGAGCGGCCCCAGTCCCATTGATACAGTGGGGAACTCCCAGAAATCGGGCATCAGCCATGGATGGGGGTAAGACGACAGCCCATTGCCACCGCTTTCGGAACGGAAGTTGTCAAGCTGCTCCCGGGAAATGCGACCTTCCAGCCAGGCCCTGGAATAGATGCCCGGTGATGCATGTCCCTGGTAAAAAATCAGATCACTGCCTCTGGGACTGTCCAGCCCATGGAAGAAGTGGTTGTATCCCACATCATACAAAACAGCACTGGAGGCAAAAGTGGAAATATGGCCACCCAGACTTCCATCACGCAGGTTGGCCTTCATCACCATAACCATGGCGTTCCAGCGGACCATCGAGAGTATGGACCGNTCCAGGAACAAGTCGCCCGGCATGGCGGCTTGCTTGCTCACGGGAATGGTGTTTCTGTAATGCGTAGTTACAGGAAGAGAGATATGACTGCCCTGACCACAGGCTGAATTGGCAAGACAGGTCAGCAGGTAAGCGGCACGCTCCTCACCTTCTCTTTGGAGTACAGACCTGAAAGCGTCGAGCCACTCCTGAGTCTCTACGGGGTCAATATCACGCTGCATCTTGTATCCTCAGCATTCAGCGATGCGGACAAAAAAAACACGAAGCTCCCCAAACCGTTGGCGTCCGTAGCGCCTGCACGGCCAGGGGAGAGGCCAACACTCAGGCTGTTGTCTCTTCCTGCACAGTCTCAAGACGGCCCAGCAGGGTAGTCACTTTGTCAGACCAGGACTGCAACTCGCTGCGAAGATCTGCATTTTCTTTCTCCAGGCGCGCTTTGGCTTCACGCAATTCGTCGAGTTCCAGTCGATAGATTCCTATGGTTTCAACAGCATTCTGGACTTTCTCTTCTAGCTGGACGAAGGAATTCTGGGGCAAGGTCGACATAGGTTTTATCTCTTTACATCGAAACAGAGGGATTGTGGAACTGCACAATAGTAGAGGTTTCCGGGGGCGAGAGTAAATATAAATAGCAGCCCCCGACAAGGATAGGGGGGCACCCCTCCTCCAGCGAAGGAAAATCTTCCCCCGCCATCCGTGCANCATCCAAACACAGAAGGCCCCCTGTGGGGAACCTGCTTCGGTCATTTTTTGTAGCGGTTACTGCAAAACAGAACCACGCATGCTGCCGGAATGACGCGCACTGCACACACCAGCGGACCGGGTACTGGTCCCTGTACAGCAAGACCGCTTTTGCACTGAGTCCGATAGCTCGTATAATGCGCGCCTTTCGTGCCCTCCACNCCGGGGTGCGAGAGTACACCGAAGATGCAAGAGCACACCGAACGCACATCCGATGATGAACAGCACACAACGATGAATAGAGTCGCTGATGCCACCAGCCGCACAGAAGCCGACGCCGCCTCCCCCTGCCAACGCACCGACAGGATCAGGAGCTTTGTCCGCCGCAACGGACGCATGACCTGTGCCCAACAACTGGGCTGGACCCAGCTCTTCCCGGAACAAGGGCTCTTGCTTCAATCCGGCCTGCTGGACGCCGAAACTGTTTTCGGACGAACCGCTCCGCTGATTGTCGAAATCGGCTTCGGCATGGGAGAGTCGCTACTCAAAATGGCAACGGATCAGCCCGACGTCAACTTCGTCGGTATCGATGTGCATCGCGCCGGCGTTGGCAGCCTGTTATACAGGTCCAGACAGCTGGGCCACACCAACCTGCGGGTGTATTGCGATGATGCTGTCGACATCCTCAGCAACTGCCTTCCCGCAGACAGCATAGACCGCCTGCAGGTGTACTTTCCCGACCCCTGGCACAAGCTGCGCCACCACAAGCGCCGTCTTGTCAATCCTGCATTCATCGAACTGCTGCGTCCCCGTCTGAAGAGGGGAGGCACACTCCACATGGCGACCGACTGGGAAGACTACGCCTTGCACATGATGCAAGTCATGCACAAGGCCCCGGGCTGGAAAAACCAGGCAGGGCCAGATGCCTACAGCGCCCGCCCCGACTGGCGCCCTCTCACCCGCTTTGAGAAAAAAGGACAACAAAAGGGACACATTATTCGGGATATCCTCTTTGAAAGAACAGATTGATGGGCGTGACACAAGCCGTCACCCCGGGCAGACGGCAGGCGTATTCGGATCGGCCTTCAACCCCCCCACGCGCGGCCATCTGGACGCTCTTCGTCAAATGGCCGCCCGCTTTGACAGCATACTGCTTGTGCCCTGCGCCGCTCATCCCTTCGGCAAAATCTGCCTTCAGACAGAAACGCGTATCCGGTTGCTGGAGGCATTTTGTGAGGATGCCGTCGATCTTCCCTGCGCACTGATTATCTCTCGCATTGAAAGCCAGCTGTTGGCCGAACATCCGAAACGCCCGGTGTATACATGGACCCTTCTCGATGCCCTGAGCCGTATGCATCCCGAAACGGCCTTTGCATTTATACGCGGCCAGGACAATGCTCTCCCGGATGTCTGGAACAAATTTTATCGCTACACAGATATTGAAAAACGCTGGGCTGTGCTGACTGCAACGGAAAGACTACCCGTACACAGCAGTGAAGTCCGCAACCTGCTGCACAAAAAGCCCGTTGATACATGCCGCCTGAATACCCTGGTCACACCCTCTGTCCAGACAATGCTGCTGACCGATGCCCTGTATCAGGAATCATCTGAGATCGCCGGATAATCTGTTGCAGATTCCCGGACACGAGAGAATCACACCCTGCCAACCTTACCTGTTACCATATTTCACAATTACTCTTGATTCGTGACACTGAAAGCTGTCTACTGCACCCCTGCTCACCCGGAAGGCTGTCCGGGAACAGATGCCCCCTGCTGCAGAATTGGGAAACAACGCCAACGATGCATGACCATTCGCAAAACGGGGCATGCACGCCTCATAAAGCTGAATTGTCAGTCTCCACTTTGAGCGATCCTCACTGCAGGATCTCTTCCCGGACAGCCCTCTGGTTGCAGGCTTGCGCAACAAAGAACATGTAATCGCCCAGGAGTGACTGTCATGTTGAACCCTGTTTTTTCCCTGTCATCAGCGCTCGTGCTGGCCGCCGTACTCGTCGGCTGCTCGCAGAACGACAACAATCTGGCTGGCGAATCAGAAACAAGTCCGCCAGACAGACCTGACAGCCTTGTTGTTACGATAAAAGCTGTGTCTTCAGAAGGTGTTGGCGACAAGCTGGGCACCATCAAGATCACTGAAGTCGATGGTGGCGGTGTAACGCTGACCCCTGACCTGCACAGCCTGCCCCCAGGCGAGCATGGCTTTCATGTGCACGAGAATCCCAGCTGTGATTCAGGCGACAAAGAGGGACAGCCCGTTGCTGCACTGGCTGCCGGTGGACACTACGATCCTGACAACACAGGCACCCACCAGGGCCCGGAAGGAAATGGACACCTTGGGGATCTCCCCTTCCTGACAGCTGATGAAGACGGCAAGGTCACCACCGCCGTTACAGCTGGGCGTCTGGCCGTTGCTGACTTTCTGCGCCGTTCCCTGATGATTCATGCTGGCGGCGACAATTATTCTGACACCCCTCCCATGGGTGGTGGTGGCAGCAGGATCGCCTGCGGCGTAGTCGAATGGGAAAACAGCACAGAGTAAGGCTGGCCCTGCAGGCAAGGGATCCGGCCGGATACTGGCTTCCCTTGCCGCCCTCGCCCAGGACGCGCTGCGCCCTGGCGAACGAAGCTCCTGACTTCTCGGGCAGTCACCAGGAGCCGAATGCAGACGGCCCTGCATAGGCTCCCTTGCGCCCTGCACTTCNAGACGCCCTGAGAAAAACCCGTTGGCNGCAACACTGGCGCAGCCNGAGGAAGTGCTTATGGNCACCTCTCAAACACTCCCGTCGGACTTGCCTGCGCTCTGCGCTATAAACTGGCCAAACCCCTCCTGCAAAGACCGCAGCTTCTTGGCCATATCAGCACCGTCAGCCACAGCAAAACCGCTTTTTTGAACCCTCTTCTCCAACTCTACAAACTGGAATTGTAGATCTGTCACNTTATCAATGACCTTCCTGTCAGGCGCTGGCTGACCAAGATAGACGTCCCACTGCCTTTCGCATGCGTGGTACTGCTGCCGAACAGCATTGAACAAGGCTTCCAGCGTTTCAGGGGCAGGTGCCTCGGGCGCAGCANCGGCCTGGGAGCGGGGTGACAAAAACCAACTGGATGCCCAGCCCCCGATTTTTCCTATCGCCGCCGCTGTCTTGGAGACCACAGGTTTCAGAGTCAGCAAAAGCATACCCGTTGTCGCCCATTGAGCCGGCACACGGTACTCAGGTCGCTGCGCGGCAGCGAATACAGGAACAAGCGAACTCTGATTTGCCAGCACAGCCTCCGGCAAATAATCCACGAAATGCCCGGGACGACCAAGCAGCGAGAAAGCCTCCTGCACATAGTCCACACAATTGTGCCCCAACAGGTCATACCTGCACAGATCCCCCTCCACCCCCTCCGGCCAGGGCCTGGCGCAGCCACGACCGGACTTGACCATAAAATCGGCTATGGCCTGAAATTCATCCCTTGTCAAGGTGAAGCTCACCGAGGGCACTTCCATAACCTCATCCTTGCCCCCATAGGTTATCTCTTCATCTTGAATCATTCCTTGGTCGCCACGACTGAACCAGGAATTCGGGACGTAAAAGCCTGTCAACATTTTGGTGGCGAGAAACATCACAGCGGCGTCATCCGCATCAAGTTTTTTCGTTATGGCTCCTGCAGTGTCTGTTGCATTTGTGACGTTTCCGTCAGATTCATTATCACTACCGTTATCGGACGTTATGGCATTTGTAGTGTCTGCAGCATCTGTGACGTTTTCGGCAGATTGATCATCACCACCGTCATCGGACATTGTGCCATTTGCGGTGTCTGCTGCATCTGCGACGTTTTCGGCAGATGCATTATTACTGCTGTCATCGGACTCTGTNTCCTGCGGATACAACCCCTGTGACCGCTCAAAATTAGTTTGCGGGTTGCTCAGCCGAATAAAAGCATGCATGGAATCCATATGAATACTGAGGGAAGGTTCTTCTTTCACCGAACGCACAGAACGCCCAAAAGCACTC